>Ga0070727_10001094_pt1 | contig 30015 bp, 26 predicted proteins | sample tdAd472_FD_66722 | JGI IMG/M metagenome (GOLD analysis project Ga0070727, IMG submission 66722) | Marine sediment microbial communities from the Atlantic coast under amendment with organic carbon and nitrate - tdAd47.2 | ecosystem: Environmental > Aquatic > Marine > Coastal > Sediment | place...
GCCTGCCCGCCGCGCCTGGCGAGGTCAGCGGCCTCGCCGCGGACCCAGCCGACCCACGCCGGGTGACCGCGAGCTACGGCGTCTCCGACATGGACGGCTACATGGAGCGCTACGTCGCGGCCGCCCGCAAGCTCTGGCCGCAGGTTCAGGAGGGCACGCTCTCCCGAGAGGACGCCCTCGAGGCGCTGACGGTGGCGATCAACCAGCCCCGCACCTGCGCGAGGTTCCCCGCAGAAGCAGCGGTGGACGAGGCGTTGCAGGTCGAGCGCGCCGAGGCGATCAAGGCCTGGGCGTCCTCGCCCTGGCCCCAGACCCTCGAGCGCGTGCGTGAGAAGCTCGCCCTCGAGGCGGTGGGGATCGACCCCGATCAGCGGCGCGGCCCATTCCCCAAGGGGCTGGTCGACGAGGAGTCGTTCACCCTCGAGCTCCAACCCAACGGCGGGGCCAAGGTCGCTTTCCGCGCCGCCTTCGCGGCCGGTGCGCTCCCCGAGCCGCTCCAGTCCGTGGGCGCCGAGAGCCAGCAGGCCGAGCTGCAGCGAGCCGCGCTCAGTTGGCTGGGGAGCACGATCCAGGGCGTCGGCTTCGAGCGCTGGAGCCTCGTGTTCGACGAGCAAGGCGGCGCCGTGATCGAGGGCACCGGCTACAGCGGCCCCAACCAAGCGATCGTGCACGCTTTCGAGAACCAGGAGGACTTCGAGGAATACCGCGTGCTCACCCTCGTGCGCCGCTGGGACCCACGAAGGCGGACCACCGAGCTGTGGATCGAGGCCGAGGCCGGTGAGGGTGCTCCCTTGGTGAAGGTGGCCTTCGCCCCACCCCAGCCCGCCGCGGGCACCGTCGGCTTCGAGGCTAGCGAGGACGGCGTCCTTAGCTGGACCCTGCGCCCCGACGCCGGCGAGAAGGCAACCACCGGCTGGAGCGTCCCCGCCGGGATCAAGGGCATGAGCTCCGAGTTCCAGCAGGCCCACACCGAGGTCAGCCTGAAGTTCGCCAAGCAGCAGCTCGACGCCTCCCTCGAGGAGCTGAAGCAGCTCACGGGGGACGACGAGGACGAGTAGGCGCCCACTGCGACGGCGCAGAGGTCGGGACCTCCAGGCGGACTGAGAATCACTCGCATGACCTTCGCGCCTCCTGGCGTGCTCTCATGCCGCGCGAGAGCGAAGAGAAGAGAGTCCATGACCGCACGATCCCACCTGTCCGCCCGCCGTCTGGCCGGGCTGGGTGTCCTGGCCGCGTTGTGCGTCGCGGGGGCTCAGCTCGCCCTCCGCGCCGAGGAGCCGACCCCCACTCCGGCCAGGTCGCTGACCGCGACGCGGCCCATGCTCAGCGAGCACTTCGCGACCTCGCAGGTGTGCGCCAGCTGCCACAGCAGCGCGGAGCGGGCCAAGGGGCTGCGCGACGCCAAGGGGCGCAGCGTGGCGCCTTACGACCTCTGGCGCACGACGATGATGGCCAACGCGGCCCGCGACCCGCTGTGGCGCGCCGTGCTCTCGACCGAGATCGCCTCGACGCCGTCCAGGGCCAAGGAGATCCAGGCGACCTGCGTCCGCTGCCACGCGCCCATGGCCGATCAGGAGCACCGCTTCGCCAAGGCCGAGCCCCCGACGCTGGACGACCTCTACGGCGACGACGCCACCGCGCAGCTGGGGCTCGACGGGGTCTCGTGCACCGTGTGCCACCAGATCCAGCCGGGCAACCTCGGTAAGCCCGAGAGCTACAGCGGCAACTGGGAGATCGGCGAGGAGCGCAAGATCTTCGGCCCGCACCCCGACCCGCTGACCATGCCCATGCGCCGGCACACCGGGTTCACCCCGACCCACGGGACCCAGGTCATGCAGCCCGCCCTCTGCGGCACCTGCCACACGCTCTACACCGACGCGCTGCTCCCCGACGGCAGCGAGAGCGGGCACCGGCTGCCCGAGCAGACGCCCTACCTCGAGTGGCGCAACTCGGACTTCAACACCGAGGGCGAGCTCGGCAAGCAGGCCAAGACCTGCCAGTCCTGCCACGTGCCCAACCTCGACGAGGACGGCGCCCCGATCGAAACCCGGATCGCGCGCAACCCCATGGGCGGCGACTTCCGGATTCCCGACCGGCGCCCGGTGGGCCGCCACGTGTTCCGCGGCGCCAACACGCTGATGCTCTCGATCCTGCGCGACAACCAGGAGGCGCTGCAGCCCCAGGCCCCCCCCGAGGCCTTCGACGCCGCGATCACCATCGCGCGGGAGAACCTCCGCGAGCACACCGCGACCCTGGAGGTCGGTGAGGTGCAGCGCACCGACGGTCAGGTGCGGGCGAGCGTGAAGCTGACCAACCTCACCGGACACAAGTTCCCGACCGCGCACCCCACCCGGCGCGCCTGGCTGCGGGTGCGTGTGCTCGACGCCAGCGGCGAGGTCCTCGCTGCGGTCGGCGAACACGACGACTGGGGACGGATCCTGGGAGCCGACGGCAAGCCCCTGGCCCCCGAGCTGCCCGGCGGACCCGTGCACCCGCACCGGACCGAGGTCGGCGTGGACGCGCCCCTCGTCTACGAGGCGGTCATGGGCGACCCCGCGGGGACGCCCACCTACCTGCTCACCCGCGGGGCGACGTACATCAAGGACAACCGCCTGCTGCCTCAGGGCTGGCGCGCCGACCACCCCGACGCCGCGGACATTCTCCCGCAGGCGGTGGGCGACGACGCCGACTACGCCGCGGGGGGCGACCGGATCCAGGTCGCGCTGCCGGCCTCCGAGGGGGCGCTGAAGCTCGAGGTGACCCTGCTCTACCAGACCCTGGGAGCCCGCTACGCGGCCGAGCTGTTCGAGCACGACACCCCCGAGGTGCGGGGGTTCCGCGGCTATTACGAGGGCGCGAACCGCGGCCCCGAGGTGATCGCCGAAGCGACCCTCGAGGTCCCTGCCGAGTAGCGCCTAGTCCGCAGAGCTGCCCCAGAGCAGCTCGCGGGTGCGGCGAACGCCGTCGTCGAGGAGCAGCACCGCGACGGGGAGCACGAGCAGGGTCACGAAGGTCGCGAACAGGACCCCCGCGGCGAGGGACACGGCCATCGGGATCAAGAACTGGGCCTGGGTGCTGCGCTCGAAGAAGATCAGCGGCACCAGCCCGGCGACGGTGGTCAGGCTGGTGAGCAGGATCGCGCGGAAGCGCGCCACGCCGGAGACCCGGGCAGCCTCGAACAGCGGGGTCCCCTCGGCGACGCGGCGGTTGATGAAGTTGACCATCACCAGGCTGTCGTTCACGACGACCCCGGTCAGCGCGAGCATGCCCATCAGGCTGAAGATGCTCAGCGACATGCCCAGGGCCAGGTGCCCGAGCAGGGCGCCGACCCAGCCGGTGGGGATCACGCACATCACCGCCAGGGGCTGGGTGTAGGAGCGGAAGGCGATCGCGAGCAAGCCGTAGGTCACGGCGAGCACGAGCAGCAGCCCGGCGCCGAGGCCGCCGAAGCTGTCGCGCTGCTCCTCGGCTTCGCCGGCCAGCCGCGCGGAGACGCCGGGGGTCGTGCGCTCGACCTCGTCGATCTCGCGCTGCAGGTCGGCGTAGATCGCGGTCAAGTCGGCGGTCTGCTTGTTCACGTCGGCGACCACGTTCACCGTGCGCCGACGGTCGATCCGCTGGATCGTGGAGAAGCCGCGCCCCAGCTCGACCTCCGCCACCTCGGCGAAGGGGACCTCGACCCCCGAGGCGGTGCGCACCCGCATGTCCTCGAGGTGGCCGAGGGAGGTCCGCTCGTCGCCGGCGTAGCGCACCATCACCCGCAGGTCGTCGCGCCCGCGCTGGATCCGCTGCGCCTCGGCGCCGAAGAAGCCCTGGCGCACCTGGCGCGCGAGGCTCTGGAGGTCGAGGTCGAGGGTCTCGGCCTCGGGCCTGAGCTTCAGCCGGACCTCGAGCTTCCCTGCGTCGAAGCTGTCGGTGATGTCGAACACCCCCCCGTAGTCGGCGAGCTTGAGCTTCAAGCGCTCGGAGACCTGCCGCAAGGTCTCGAGGTCGTGGCCGGCGAGCTCGACCTCGATCGGGTTGGAGGCGCGCCCGATCTCGGCGCGGAAGGCGACCTCCTTGGCGCCGGGCAGGGGGCCGATCTCCGCGCGCCACTCGCGCACGAGCTCGGTGCTGCTGATCGTGAGCGAGCGGTCCTCGGGGGACACGATCTCGAACATGACCCGCCCCACGTGGGACTGACCGCGGGTCGAGCCCGCCGAGCCGGAGGTGGCCAGCACGTTCTCGATCACGCTCTCGCCGGTCTCGGGGTCGACGTGACGCTGGCGCAGGCGCTCGGCGGCGTCGGCCATGCGCTTGACCAATTCGCGGGTCACGGGGAAGGGGGTGCCTTCGGGCATGACCAACGAGCCGGTGGCGGTCTCGCTGGCGACCCGCGGGAAGAACACGAAGCGCACGTGCCCCGAGAGCACCGCGCTGAAGCCGATCATGACCGCCGCCGCCGCGATCGCGGCGGTCAGCCCGCGGTGCTTGAGCGCCAGGGTGAGGAACGGCTTGTAGGTGCGGAGGGCGAAGCGCTCCAGCCCGTCGGCCAGCCGCTGCTGCACCTGGACCAGGCGCCCGTCGCCCTTGTTCAGCTTCACGTGGCGCAGGTGGGCCGGGAGCACGAGCTTGGACTCCAGGAGCGAGAAGGCGAGCACCGGGATCACGATCAGCGGGATCTGGGCGAAGATCGGCCCCCTGCGCCCGCCGAGGAGCGCGATCGGAATGAACGCGACCATGGTCGTGAGCACGCCGAACACGACCGGGACCACGACCTCCTGAGTGCCGACGATCGCGGCCTCGGTCGGGTCTCGCCCCGCGCGGAGGTGAGTGTAGATGTTCTCGCCGGTCACGATCGCGTCGTCGACCACGATCCCCAGCACCAGAATGAACGCGAACAGGCTGATGATGTTGATCGTGACCCCCAGGATCGGGAGCACCGCCAGCGCGCCAAGGAAGCTGACCGGGATCCCCACGCACACCCAGCCCGCGATGGTCGGCCGGAGGGTCATGCCCAGGATCAGCAGCACGAGGACCCCCCCCTGCAGCGCGCTCGTGAGCAGGGTCGTGAGCCGCTTGGTGATGATCGAGGACCGATCGCGCCAGTAGCTGAGGGTCACCCCCGGCGGGAACGTCGCCTGGGCGCGTTCGATGTAGGCCTTCACCGTGTCGGCGAGCTCGATCGCGTTCTGGTCGCCGACGCGGTAGACCTCGAGCATCACGCAGGGCTCGCCGTTGAAGGTCGCCTCGACCGGCTCCTCCTCGAACCCGTCGTGGACCTCGGCCAGCTCGCCGAGGGTGACCTTGGTCCCGTCTTCGCGCTTGATCACCACCAGCTCGCGGAAGTCCTCGCCCACGTAGCCCTGCCCCACGGTGCGCAGGCGGACCTCGCCCCCGGAGGTCTTGAGGGTGCCCGCGGGGAGGTCGAGGGACGAGCGCCGCACCGCCTGGGCGACCTGTTCGAAGGTCAAGCCATGGGCGCGGAGCTGCTCGCGGGAGAGCTCGATGGAGATCTCGTAGGGGCGCACCTCCACCAGGTCGACCTGACTGATCCCGCGCAGGGCGGTCAGGTCGTCGCGCACTCGCTCGCCGAGCCCGCGCAGCACGCGCTCGGGGACGTCCCCCGCGACCACGAGCGCGATCACCTCCCGCCGGCGCTTGGCCACGGCGTAGATCGGGCGCTCGGCCTCGTCGGGGAAGGTCGAGATCGCGTCGACCCGGTTCTTGATGTCGTCGAGGAGCACCCGCGGGTCGTAGCGGCTCTCGACCTCGACCGAGACCGAGCCCGTGCCCTCGCCGGCGCTCGAGCGGAGTTCTTCGATCCCCTCCAGGTCCTGGATCGCCTCCTCGATCTTGACCAGCATGCCCTCCTCGATCTCGGAGGGGGTCCCGCCGCGGTAGCTGAGCGAGATCTGGACCACGTCGGACTCGAACTCGGGGAACACCTCGAGGATCAGGCGCTCGGAGAGGGCCCACAGTCCGGCGCCTACGATCGCGAGCAGGAGCAGGTTGGCTGCGACGCCGTTGCGCGCGAACCAGGCGATCACTCGGGCACCTTGGGGTCGGCGCCGTCGCGGATCGTGACCTCGAGCTGGTCGCCGGCGAACACGAGCGGCGTGACGCAGATCAGCTCCCCGTCCTCCAGCCCGGAGGTCACCACCAGGTGCTCGACGGTCTTGCGCGCCACCTCGATCGGTCGCCGGCGCACGACCCCAGCCTCGCGGTCGGCGACCAGGACTTCGTCCCCCGCCAGCGCCGCCGCGCGGGGGATCTCGATCACGCCCTCGAGCGCGCGGCCCTGGATCCGGGCGCTGACGAAGGTCCCCGGTCGCAGCTCGGCGCCGGCCGCGGCGCTGACCTTCGCGCTGACCCGCGCGATCGCGGCCAGCTGCCGGCTGCTGGGGTCGACGCGGCCCTCCGCCCCGACCAGGGTCGCCTGCCACTCCAGCCGGCGCGAGCCGATCCGGGCCGAGAGGGTCACGGGCGTGGTCTGGCCGAGGTCGATGAAGCTCAACTGCTCGGCGGTCAAGGGCAAGCGAACCTCGAGCTCACCCACGGCGTAGAGCAGGCCCACGGTGGCGCCGCGGGCGAGGAAGGCTCCGGGGGAGACCGAGCGCTCGACCACCCGCGCGGCGTAGGGGGCGCGGACCTCGGTGCGCTCGAGGTCGAGGCGGGCGCGAGCCAGGCGGCGCGCGATCACCTCGCGGCTGCCCTTCAGCGTGGCCTGCCGCGCCTGCAACGAGCGCTGCTGGTGCTGAAAGCCGAACTGGGTCTCGCGAGCCTCGAGCTCGGAGACCTGGGCGGCGAGCAGCTGATCCTCCGTGGCGACCCCTTGCTCGCGTTGGCCGAGCACGCGCGCCAGCTGCGCCTCGCGGAGGGTCGCGCGCTCGGCGGCCAGGCGCAAGAGGTCCGCGAGGTTCTTCAGCTCGACGTCCACCTCCGCCAGCTCGGCGGCGGCCGCCGCCAGCTGCTGCTCGAGCTCCTCGACCGCCAGCCGGTATTCGCTCGCCTCGAGCCTGACCAGGAGCGCGCCTTCCTCGACCAGCCCGCCGTCGGTGAAGGCGGGCGCGACCTCGACGACCTGCCCCGCGATCAGCGCCGAAATCGGCCCCGCGTAGCGCGCGCGCACGGTGCCCTGGCTGTGGACGAGCACCTGGTGCCGAGTCGCGCGCACCGCGGCGACCTCGACCTCGACCTTGCGCGGGGGCTCCTTGCGCCGCTGGGCCTCGGGCGCGGTGGCCAGCAACAGCCACGCGACCAGCGCGCCACCGACGAGCACCCCAAGCGGCCACAGCCGCTGCCAGCCGCGGGCTCCAGGCCGCGCCGCAGGGGATTCGGGTTCGCTAGAGCTAGAGGGGGCGGGAGGGGTGCCGGGGGCGTCTTCCATAGGCGTCGACGATAGCCGAGATCCCGGCCCGGTCGAGGAGGAAGCCCTCAGCGCAGCTTGGCGAGGACCGCTCCCAACTCCGCGTGTCCGCCGCGGGCGCACGCCGCGGACCAGCCGGCGCGGACCTCCGCCGTGGCGGCCTCGGCCACCCGGCGTTGGTCGGCGGGGTCCACCTGCAGCAGACAGGCCAGGACCGCGTCGGGGTCGTGCCCGGCCACCCGCCCGAGGGCCTGGCCGACGAAGGCGCGGCGCTCGCGGAAGCCCACCTGCTCGGGGTAGGCCTGGGCAGCCTCCAACGCCTGGCAGAGCAAGAACAGGTAGTCCCTCCCGTCGAGGGTCACCTCCTGCATGAGCTGCTTGGGGCGCGTCTGCAGCCGGTGCAGCTCGCGCAGGGGGTCCTCGTAGTCGGGGCCCTGCACCGCGAGCGTCTCGACCTCGCGCAGGATCTCCTCGAGAGGACGGCGGTCGGCGTTGGCCACGGGCTGCTCCGGGGTGGGGTCGTCTTCGAAGGCCGGCACCTGGGGGTCGCCCAGGTCCGCGTCGTCCGGAGTGGCTTCGTCGGCGCCAGGGCAGCCAGCGAGTCCAAGGCAGAAGATCCAGGCCCAGCGACTCACGTCTGCAGCTCCGGCAGGTCGCGAAAGTGTTCGAGGGCCTCGGGGTTCTTCAGCGCGTCGGTGTTCTTCACCGGCTCGCCGTGGACCGCCGCGCGCACGGAGAGTTCGACCAGCTTGCCCGAGATCGTGCGCGGCAGCGCGGGCACGGCCACGACCTTGGCCGGCACGTGGCGCGGGGTGGTGTTCGCGCGGATCACCCGGCGGACCTCGTCGCGGCGCGCGTCGTCGAGGGTCACGCCCTCGCGCACGACCACGAACAGGACCACCCGCACGTCGTCCTCCCAGCGCTGCCCGATCGCCAGGCTCTCGAGCACCCAGTCGAGGGTCTCGACCTGGCGATAGATCTCGGCGGTCCCGATCCGCACCCCGCCGGGGTTGAGCACGGCGTCGGAGCGGCCCTGGATCCGCATGCCGCCCTCGGGGGTCAGCTCGGCGTAGTCGCCGTGGGCCCACACCCCGGGGAAGCGCGCGAAGTAGGCCGCGCGGTAGCGGGCGTCGCCGGGGTCGTCGTAGAAGCCCACGGGCATGGAGGGGAAAGCGCGGGTGCACACCAGCTCGCCGTTCTGGCCGACCACGGAGGTGCCGTCCTCGTCGTAGATCTCGACGGCCATGCCCAGCCCGCGCGACTGCAGCTCGCCGCGGCGCACGGGGAGCAGGGGGTTGCCGAGGACGAAGCAGCTGATGATGTCCGTGCCGCCCGAGATCGAGGCCAGCTGCAGGTCTGGTTTGATCGCGTCGTAGACGAAGTCGAAGCTCGCCGGCGCGAGGGGTGAGCCCGTGGAGAGCACGGTCCGCAGAGCACCGAGATCGAACTCGTCACCGGGGCGGACGCCGGCCTTCTCGAGCGCGGAGATGTACTTCGCGCTGGTGCCGAACACGCTGACGCGCTCCTCCTCCGCCAGGGCCCAGAGGGTGCGCCCGTCGCCGGCGAAGGGTGAGCCGTCGTAGAGCACGATCGTGCTGCCCACCGCCAGCGCGCTGACCAGCCAGTTCCACATCATCCAGCCGCAGGTCGTGAAGTAGAACAGCGTGTCCTCGGGGCCGAGGTCGCAGTGCAGGCGGTGCTCCTTGAGGTGCTGGAGCAAGGTCCCGCCGACGCCGTGCACGATGCACTTCGGCTTCCCGGTGGTCCCCGAGCTGTACATCACGTAGAGCGGGTGGTCGAAGGCGGTGGTCACCGGCTCGAGGGTCACCCCGCGGGTGAGGAAGTCGCCCCAGACCACGGCGCCGCGCAGGCCCTCGAGCTCGACGGGCTCCCCGAGGAAGGGCACGACCACCGTGCGCTGAATGCTCTCGATCCGCTCGAGGACGCCGCGCACCGCGGGCAGCGACTCGCAGCGCTTGCCGTCGTAGCGGTAGCCGTCGGCGCACACCAGGACCCGGGGCGCGATCTGCCCGAAGCGGTCGACGACCCCGTTGATCCCGAAGTCGGGGGAGCACGAGGACCACACCGCGCCAACGCTCGCGGCGCCGAGCATGGCGATCACGGCCTCTGGGCAGTTGGGGAGGAACCCCGCCACCCGATCGCCCTCGAGGACCCCCGCCAGGCGCAGCCCGGTGGCGAAGTCGTCGACCTGCTCGCGCAGCTGGTCGAAGCTCAGCTCGCGCCGGGTGCCGTCTTCACCGCGAAACACGATCGCCGCCCGCTCTCCCCGGTGCCGGAGGAGGTGCTTGGGGAAGCTGAGGGTCGCCCCCGGAAACCAGCGCGCGGTGGTCATGTCGCCGGGCTGCTCGCACACGGTTCGGGGCGGAGTCTCGAACTCCACCCCGCAGAACGCAGCCACGGCCTCCCAGAACTCGGGGCCGTGCTCCACGGACCAGCGGTAGAGCTCGTCCCACGTGTCGCAGCCGCGCTCGCGCATGAAGCGGTGCATGGCGCTCCGCTCACGTCGCTCCACGGGCGGGGTCCAGAGGATCGGGTTCTCGGCCACGGGCTCGCCTCGTTGCAGCGAGCCTACCAACCGCGCCCCTCCCAGGGGGGCTGCGCGACGAAGGGGGCCGAGGCCGTGCCCCCCACGGGTTTGCTGCAGGGGCGAAGCGGTCCTGCAGTGGGGGCGGGCCAGCCAGGCGTCGAGATTGGACGACTTGCCGCCCTCCACCCGCCGCGAAGGTGTTTCGTCCGCCGGCTCGACGCCGCCGAGCAAGGAGTTAGCGCCCGCTGCCGTCCCCGCGAGGGTCACGGCGCCGAGCTTGCAAACCATCGGTCGAAGGTCGGAAGGCTCCCCAGACCCCAACCCACCGAGGAATCGTGAAGTACCTGACTCTCTCTGCCCTGTTCGCGCTCGCCTGCGCGCTGCCCGTCGTCGCCCAGTCCAACAGCGAAGCGCTCCCCCCGCCCAACGTCTCGCCGCGCGCCAAGCGCGTGTTCGACGGGCAGCAGACCGCCCCCAACCAGAAGCCGGCGAAGAAGCCTCGCCGTGGTGCGCGCCAAGCGAGCCGCACCGTGAACGGCACGATCCGGGGCGAGCGCACGAGCGGACAGCTGAGGATCGAGCTCACCGGGAAGAAAGGCGGCAGCATGCCGCTCAGCGGCAAGCTGAGCGAGCTCCTGCGCAGCCGAGCCATGGGCCGCACGCTGAGCCTGCGCGTGGCGCTGCAAAAGCCCAAGGACGGCAGCGCACCCTCGCTGCGGGTGCTCGCGGCCAGGGGCACCGCCAAATACGACCTCCCCGTCTACGCCAAGGGCGCCGACGTCGAGTTCGACGCACCCCTCGCGACCCTCAGCGAGGGCAGCTCGTGCTGGGTGCACAGCGGAGGGAGCCTTGGCTTGGTCACCTCAGCCGAGGCCAAGGGCCAGGCCCTGCTCAGCGGGATCGAGTTCGGCGTCCTCGCCGCAGACCCCAGCGAGAGTCAGGACCTCGCCGAGCAGCGCCCCGAAACCCAGGAATCCGAAGCTGGCGCCAGCGGTTCGTCCGGCAGCGGAGGAATCGTCTCGTCTCTCGACACCGAGCGCGAGGAGCCTGCGGAGCAGGAGCCTCGGGTCGGTCCGCGCTAGGCGACCCCAACCAACCACTCCAGTTCTGTCCCCGCAGTCGCGTCAGCCCTCGTCGGTCTGGCGCGACTGTTCCTTGGGTCGGTCGGCAGGCCGGGTCGCGCTCCGCTCTACCGGCAGCAGGCGTGCCGTACGTGCGCCCCGCGCCTGCAACCGAGCTGGTCCGCGCAGGCGTCGGGATTGGACGACGTGCGTACGCGCTCGTCCCGGAGGGGCCCCGCCCTCCCTGACCGTTGAGCGCGCGGGGCTTACCCCTGCGCGCCCGAAGCTCACGGAGCTGGCCCGCCCCTTGCAAGTGATCGAGCAACCCAGCGGCCCCTCGCTGCCGAACCCCAAATCCAATCAGGACCCCTCGTGAAGAATCCAACCCTCTGCGCTGCAGTGTTCGCGCTCGCGGCCGCCGTGCCCGTCGGGGCTCAAACGACCGACGAAGCCCTGCCGCCCCCCGAGGTCTCCGAACGCGCCAAGCAGCTCCTCGACGCCGACAAGGACGCGACCAAGAAGAAGCCGCGCAGCTTCCTGATCATGCCCCAGGCCATGAGCGGCACGATCCGCGGTGAGCGCGACGCCGACGAAGCCGGCTTGACCGTGGAGCTCGAGGGCATGCGCGCGCTGCCCGTGAAGGGCAACCTGATCGGCCTGCTGCGCGAGCGCGCCCGCAACCGAACCCTCGACATGCGCGTGATCCTGGAGACCTCGAAGACCGGTGAGCCCGGCACGGCCGTGATCGTCTCGGTCCGGGCCAAGGCCCGGCGAGACCTGCCGATCTACGAGCCCGGCGACGACGTCGGCCACGACGCGCCGATCGGGACCCTCCTCCAGGGGGAATCCTGCTGGGTGCACAGCGGTCGCGTCTACGGCGCGATCAGCGCCAAGGCGGGCAAGGGCAAGGTCCAGCTCGGCGGGCTCGTGTTCGGCACCCGCGCCGTGGAGCTCACCGACGACCGGGCGGTGCACGGGCTGTTGACCCACGACGGCGAAGACGACCCGATCGAGGCCGCGCCCATGTTCACCACGGGCGGGGAGACCTTGCCGGTCGTGGGTCCGCTGGTCGGCCTGCTCCGCGAGCGCGCTCGCAACCTGCGCGTGACCCTCCAGGGCGAGCGCACCCCCGACGGCTTCCTCGCCACGGCGATCCGCGCCGTCGCGACCCGCGCCACCCAGATCATGGACGACCAGCCGGTGGGCACCCTGCAAGCAGGTGACAGGGTGTGGGTCACCGGCGGCCGCGCCCGCGTCCAGCAACGCTCCGAGAGCAAACCGGAGGGCAGCGTCCCCGCCGCCAGCCTGCGCTACGGCGAGCGCCCCGCCCCCGGCGTGATCGACGCCCTCCGCGGCGACGACGACTAGACCAGCCAGACATACCCCAGAGCCGCGATCGCGCCAGGCCTCTCGTCGAGCCTGGCGCGGTCGTCTTGGTTGCCTACTTGCTCTTGTTCATCAGCTCTTCGACGCGCTCGACCCACTCCTCGAGGACCTCGTCCTTGGGGATGATCGTCCAGCTGCCGCGCACGACCTCGCTCATCAGCTGGTTGTGATCCCAGGTGGGGTGGAAGCCGGGGCCGTCCTCGGAGAGGAACACGCCCTCGAGGATCTCGATGGCGCCCTTGGGGGTGTGCACCTTCTGGGCGCCGAGCATCAGAATGAACGTGTTCTCGTCGCCCCCCTGCTGGTGCATGAACTCCATGGTCCCGTCACCGAGGGGCCTGAGCACACAGCCAGCGGAGATAGCGTGGGGGTTGTCGCGGATCTCGTGGTAACGCGCGGGGTCGATCTGCATGCCCTCCTTGTACTCGCAGCGGTGGCTCCAAGCCAGGTTCGGTAGCATGCGCGCCATGAGTGACGAGCCGTGCGTGGTCGTGTTCGCCAAGAGCGGCGTCGAGGTCAGCGTGCCCCCGGACGAGGTCCTGCTCGAGATCGCCGAAGAGCAGGGGGTGCCGATCCCCTCGCTCTGCCGCGGGGGCAGCTGCGGCACCTGCCGCGTCCTCCTCCGCTCGGGGGAGCCCTCCATCGACACCAGCCACGCCCTGTCCCCCAAGGAGGTCCGCGCGGGCTGGGTCCTCAGCTGCTCCGCGCGCACGGTCCCCGGGGGGCGGATCGTCCTCGAGGCCTGACGTGAACCTGGACACCTTCGCCGACTTGCGACGCGAGCTCGACCGGCGGATCTCACCCCAGCACGCACGCTGCGCGACCGGCCACTCCCTCGAGCGCATGCACCGTCTGCTCGAAGGGCTGGGGCACCCCGAGCGCGGGCTGCCGGCGGTCCATGTCGCTGGCAGTAAAGGCAAGGGCAGCACCTGCGCCGCGATCGCCAGCGCGCTGCACCACAGCGGCTGGCAGGTGGGGCTGTTCACCTCGCCCCACATGGTCGACCCTCGCGAGCGAATCCGGATCGGCCCGCGGCCCGCGCCCGATCGACGGTGGGTGGCGGCCGGCGCCCGCGTCCTCGCCCAGCCCGCCGCCGCGGAGGCGACTTGGTACGAGCTCGTGGTCGCGATCGGGTTCGAGCTGTTCCGCGAGGCCCAGGTCGACGCGGCCGTGATCGAGGTCGGGCTCGGGGGGCGCCTCGACGCGACCAACCTCCTCGACGCGCCCCTCGCCTGCGCGATCGGGCGGATCTCCTGCGAGCACACCGCGATCCTCGGCGAGGACCTGGCGACCATTGCGCGCGAGAAGGCCGGGATCCTCAAGCCTGGGGTCCCGGCGGTGATCGCCCCCGACTCCGCCGAAGCCGAGGCGGCGATCGCGGCCGAGGCCGCCCGGGTCGGCGCCCCTCTGTGGCGCCTCGGCCACGAGGTCCAGCTCTCGGACGAGGCCGACCTCCAGGTGCGCACCCCCCGGGGCAGCCACCGGGTGACCCCACCGGCCTGCGTCCCGACCCCCTCCGCGGCGCTGGCCCTCGCGCTGGCCGACCTCGTCGCCGAGCGCAGCGGGCGCCCGATCGCGAACGCGGCCGCCGGCGTCGCGGCGGTGACCTGGCCGGGGCGGCGGCAGTGGTTGCCCGGCCCGCCGCCGCTGCTGGTGGACTGCGCCCACGAGGCCGCCTCGGCCGCGGCGCTGCGGACGGTCTACGGCGAGCGCCCTCCCGCGGTGCTGATGCTGGGCGTCCTGCGCGACAAGCCCCTCGCCGCGATCCTCGACGCGCTGCTGCCCCTCGCCCGCGAGGTGATCGTGTGCGAGGTCGACTCCCCCCGGGCGCTGCCCACCGACGAGCTCGCCGCCGCCGTGCGGGCGCGCGGGGTCCCGGTGCTCGCGCGCCCGTCACCCGTGCGCGCGCTGAGCGAGGTCCAGCGGCGGGCCGCCGCCGCCGACTGCCCGGGGGTGATCTGCGGCAGCGTCTACCTGGCCGGCGCCGCGCTGGCGGCCCTCGGCGTGGACTGCGAGCCGGCCTTCGCCGACGCCCCGGAGCTGCCCCTTGCCGAGGGCGCACCGGGGAGGTGAACTGGGGCATGCGAGCGGTCCACGTGTTCGTGCTCTGGGCGGCGGCGTCCTGCCTGGCAGGCGCCCAAGAGCGGCTGCGCCCCTACCTGCCGCCGGGTATGTCCGCGCGAGAGGTGGAGCGTCAGCTCGACAACCACCTCGGGGCTCGGGTCGCGGGGGCGGTGCCGCGGGCGCTGGTCGCCGCCGCGGTGCACGAGGCCCCCGAGCGCTTCGGCGACTCGATCGCGAGCAGCTTCCGCCGCTACGGCTTCGCCTTCCTCGAGGGGCGCGCGACTCCGGCGGGGTTGATCGAGACCCGAGTCCCAGGGCTCGTCTCCTACCAGTTCAACTGCCTGGCCTGCCACGCCGGCCGCGGAACCGCCCCTGGCGAGCGGGACCTCTGGATCGTGGGCGCGACCAACCGCGAGCTCGACTTCGGCGGCTACTACGGGGCTGTGTTCGGGGTCCTGGGCGAGACGGTGCAAGACGTCCGCGAGGGCCTGGCCGCCAGCGGCGACGCCGACCCCTCGGGCCTGCGGGTCGGGCGGTTGGCTGGCGGGCGGATCTTGCGCGCGGCGGCGCGGGGGCTGCACCGCGAAGGGAAGCTGCTCTCCCCGCTGGACGCGGCGACCTTGCTGGCCATGGTCAAGCGCACGGTGGAGCAGCCGCCGGCCGAGCCGGGCCCGGCCTACGGACCCGGCCGCACGGTGGTCCTCGCCGCTTACCGCGTGTTCCGCTTCGAGCTGCCGCCCGGTGAGTTCGCGCCGGTCAAGCCGCCCGACCTGTTCGGGGTCCGGCACCGCGAGACCCTGCTCTGGACGGGCAACGAGACCTACCCCCCAGAGACCCCCGCCGCCGAGCGGATCGCCAACAATGGGCTGCTCGTGCCCTGGATCCAGCTGCACCCCTTCACCGGCAAGCCCGTGCCCGACTGGCTGATCCTCGCCCGCCGGCGGCGCTTCGCGCCCATGGGTGAGCTGTTGGCCAAGTCGGCGCCCCCGCCCGCCCCGGCCCCTGCGAGCGAGGCGGAGTGGGGCAGCTATCGCCGCGGGGCCCAGCTCTTCAGCCAGACCTGCAGCGAGTGCCACGGCGACTACCGCCAGCACCCGGCGCGGACCCCCGCTGGCAGCCCGGGGCTCGCGACCGAGGTCGTGCGCTACCCCGAGCTGATCGTCGACCCCGACGAGGTCGGCACCGACCCGCGCTACGCGCGCGCCAGCGACCCGGCGTTCCTCGAGGCCTTCGCCGAGAGCGGGCTGGGGCGGGCCCGGATCTTCGACGGGCAGCTGACCGGCGGCTACGTCGCGCGTCCGCTGCTGGGGGTGCGCTTGCGCGCGCCCTACTTGCACAACGCCAGCGTGCCCAGCCTGGAGGCCATGCTGACCCCGCCCGCGGAGCGCGCGCCGCGCTTCCCCACGGCCTCCAGCCCGGCGCGGGTGCTCGAGCGCGACGCGACCCTCCCCGGCAACCGGAATCAGGGCCACCCCTTTGGCACCGGCCTGACCCCCGCCGAGAAGCGAGACCTGATCGCATTCCTCCGCCGCCTGTAGACTGGGGGTGGAGGCGGGTTGAGCTCTAGCTTCGAGGACCGGCAGATCGGCGCGTATCGGATCGAGGATCGCCTGGGCAAGGGGACCTTTGGCTCGGTCTATCGCGTGCGGCACGTGACCACCCAGGCGGTGCGCGCGCTGAAGTTGCTGGCCCCCACCAGCGACGCAACCGAGCGGCTGCGCTTTCGCCGCGAGGCCGAGCTCCACGCCCGCCTCGACCAGCACCCCAACGTGCTGCGGATCCACGAGGCCGGCGAGTGGCGGGGACAAGACTACCTCGTGCTGGACTACGCGCCGGCGGGGACCCTCGGCGACCTGATGAAGGTCGGCGGGGTGTCCCGCGAACATGCGGTGAAGATCGGGATCGATATCGCCCACGCGCTGCAGCACCTGCACGACAACGGGGTCCTGCATCGGGACCTCAAGCCGGCCAACGTCCTGTTCAAGCAAGACGGCCGCCTGCTGATCGCCGACTTCGGGCTCGCCCGCGGCACCGGCACGACGTCGCTCACCGCGAGCGGGCTGGTCATGGGCTCGCCGCTCTACATGTCGCCCGAGCAGGCCGACGGCAAGCGCGAGCTGACCCCGGCGACGGATATCTACTCCCTGGGCACGGTGCTCTACTCCATGCTCAGCGGGCAGCCCCCGTTCCGGAAGACCTCCAGTGTGCTCTCGCTGCTGGAGGAGGTGATCCACGACCCGCCTCCCCCGCTGAACTCGGTGGCCCCCGACCTCGACCCGCGGCTGGTGAAGCTCGTGCACGCCTGCCTGGCGAAGGACCCCGCGCAGCGCCCCCAGCGCGCGGACGAGGTCGCCCGCGCGCTGCAGGAGACGATCGAGACCGAAGAGGCAAGCAGCGGTACGCGCGCGGCGCTGGTGGCGGCGGCGGTGGGGCTCCTGCTCGTGGCCGGCGCCGTGGTGGCAGGGTGGCTGCTCAACCGCGAGCCAGCCCCCGACGCCGCGGACGAGCCTCCCCCGCCCGTGGTCGACACCGCCGGCCCCGACGAGCCCGTGGCGCCGCGAGCCAACCCCGCGCGGGCGCTGATCGACGAGCTGCGCGAGTCGACCCTCGAGGACGTGGAGCGCGCCTGGCGCGAGCTGCCGCGCGAGGACCTCGAGCTGACCCTCGAGGAGGCCACCGCGCTCTCTCGAGCGGCTTACGAGCGCGGGCGCGTGCTCACGAGCGCGCGCGGCCGCGAGTTCCCGCCCCTGGCCACGCTGTGCTGCGAGGTCCTGGGCTACGTGTGGGCGGCGCACCCCGAGCTGGCGACGGTCAGCTTCGGCGACGCGGTGATCGTCGAGGCCGTGCGCCGCGCCGAGGCTACCGCCGAGACCGCGGCCGCAGAGGCGGCGACCCTGGACTGGGTCGAACCGGCCTGCACCGCCTTGGCTGCGCAGGGACTCCCGGTCACCGACGTGGAAGCGCTGGAGCTGCTCGACCTGCTGTGGGACGGCACCGGGGTCCGCTTCCGCGGTCACACGAAGCGCCGCGTCCAGATCCTGGTGTCGCTGCTGTCCCTGGGCGCGCTCCCCGGCGCGGACTTCGCCAGTCGCTTGCCTCGCGACGAGCTGCAGCGGAGCGACCCGATCCAGCGCTTCATGCTCGTGCTCAACGAGAGCCCGGCCCCGATGGTGATCTACGAGCCGTCGGCCCGGATCCGTGACATGGTCGAGGCCCTCCACCGGCGACTGAGCGATCTGCTCGAGGACTACCGCGACTCGCTGCCGATCCCCGCCCGCAACGCGATCGAGCTGTGGTGGATCCAGGTCAGCGTCGGCGAGCAGCGCATGAACGCGCTCGAGGAGCTCGCCCCCCAGATCCCCGCCTATCAACCCAGGCTCCGCTGCGCGGCGGCGCTGGTGGCGCTGTGGTACCTCGAGGAGGAGCCTCCCCCCGAGCTGCTCGAGCGCGCGACCGAGTTGGCGCGGCGCATGGTCGAGTCCGTGGACGAGCGCTGGATCCTGCGCGCTGCCCGCACGGACACCATTTCCCGGAGCGACTCCGAGACCTTGATCGGCGTCCTGCTCACCTACCTCGCCGTCGAGGACTACCCGGCCTTCAACCGCCTGCGCGCGGCCTGCCCGCGCAGCGTCCACGTGGCGGTCAGCGATCAGTGTCCGCCCTGGTTGAAGGGTCGGCTCGACGAGGCGCTGGGGCAGTAGGCCCGCGCGGCCGCTCCCCGGCGGGCAGCTTGCTTTTCACACGCCTTTCGTGAGCCCAGAACGCTCCCAAACCGGGCTTCACTTGGGTCTCGGCGATGGCTAACCCCCCTGAGACCGAAGGACACGCAACGGCATAGGTTGTGCCTTGGTAAGGGCGCAGGAAGGAAGGAGGTCGGCAACGCGGAGGACTTCGACGTGCAGCGAATCGTGGTGGTGACTCTCGGGATCCTGGCCTTGGCGGGGCCCGCGCTGGCCCAGCGCGCCGAAGTGGTCGGCAGCAGCGTGGCCTTGCGGACGGCGCCGGAGACCCGCGCCAGGGTCATGCGCATGCTGCGCACCGGCGACCAGCTCGACGTCCTCGAGCGGCGCAACGGCTGGACGCGCCTCAAGCAACCAGCCGGCGACGGCTGGGCCCAGGACAGCGGCCTGCGCTTCCCCACCGCCAACACCGCGGCGACCCCCGCCCGGCTCTCGATCTCGAACACCTCGCTCTCGCTGAACCTCGCCCGCGCCCAGCCCCCGGGTGCCCAGCTCGCCTCCGCCGGCCGCGCCACCCAGTCCCAGACGCCCGCTTCCCAGAGCCCCCCCCCGACCCCCAGGCCGTCCTTGCGGCTCGCGCCGACCAGCAGCTCCACCGGCTCCAGCCCCACGGCCGCGAGTGCCGGGCCGCCCCGGGTGCGGGTCGGCGACGTCTTCGTCGCCCGCCAGGGTGTCAACGTCCGCTCGGGGCCGGGGGCCCGCTTCCGCGAGCTGGGCGCCCTCGACGCCGGCGACTCGATCACCGTCGAGGACTGGATCGGCCCCTGGTACGGCTTCGACTTCGCTGGACAGCGCGGCTGGGTGCACAAGGGCAACCTCCGCAGCGGTCCCTACACCGGCGCCCTCGCGCTGGGGGACCCCACCAACCCCCAGCGCATGGGCGCGATCGTGACCCCCGCGCCGGCGGGCAGCGCGAGCCCCAGCGCGAGCGCCGGTTCCAGCTCGAACGCCAGCGGCCAGCCCGCGACCCGCCCCAACGGAACCACGACCCGCGCCGCGTTGGCGGCCGCGAGCCAGGCCGCCAGCAACGCCAGCCAGTCGACGCCGCCCAGCTCGCAGACGACCCCCGGCACCGGGCAGCCGCCACCGAGCAACCCCAACCGCCCGGTCTCGCGGGCCGGCTTCGTCCAGCTCGCCGCCTCGGGGCCCGGGTTCTACAGCTACACCAGCGCCGGCAACCGCTGGGGTCTGCCGAACATGGTCTACGGGATCGAGCGGGTCGGCCGCCGCTGGGAGCCCCTCAACCGCCCGCGAATCGGGACCGGCGACCTGAGCTACGAGAACGGTGGGCGCATGCGGGGCCACGTCAGCCACCGCAAGGGCGAGGACGTCGACGTGCGCCCGGTGCGCAACGACGGCGGCGAGCGCCCGGTGACGATCAACCAGCGCGCCTACAGCCGTGAGTTCACCCGCGAGCTGATCAACCTGTTCTACGACGAGCACGGCTCGAACTTCGACCTCTGCCTGTTCAACGACGCCCAGACCGATCACACCCGCTACTACGCGAACCATCACAACCACTTCCACCTGCGGATCCACAAGTGAGCCCTCGAAACCTCGCCACCGGTATCGCCATCCTGTTCGCCGTCGGCGTCGGGTTCGTGGGCGGCCGCTTCACGGCCCCCGAACCCGAGCCAGCCCGCTCGGTCGCCCGCCGGGGCTCCACCGGCGCCCCGGCCACCGCAGCGAGCGAGCAGGTCGCCGCCGCGGCCCCCCTCGCCGCGACCGAGCCTGCGCCCTGCGTCCACGGAGAGCACGCCCACGCCGGCGACGCGCCCCCGGCCGGCGAGGCCCACACGGTCGCGCTCGACGCTCCCCTCGACCTGGAGCCGATGCTCGAGGCCGCCCGCCGCGCCCAGGACGACCCCGAGGACCACGGCGTCCGCGAGGAGGCCGCCGACCGGGCGGGTGAGGTGCTCGAGCGCTTGCTCGCCGATCCGGCGGCGGTGCGCCAGGCGCTGGAGACCCTCGCCCGGAGCACCGACGCTTCGGAGCTGGGCGCGTTGGCAGCGGTCCTGGGGCAGGTCCGCGATCCCGAGGTCGAGGAGGCGGCGATCAACCTCGCCCAGCGCGCCCCCGACCCCCAGCGCCGGGCGGCGGCCTTCGACATTCTCGACGCCTTCGACACCCCGCACGCCCGGGAGCTGGCCCTCGACGCGCTCGGACGCGAGCGCGACGTGGCCGTGCGCCGGGCGGCCCTGCGCGCCGTGGCCGAGCCCGAGGGCGTATCGCGGGAGGAGGCCGACCCGGTCGTCCGCCAGCTGACTCAGCTCTTGCGCGAGGACTCCGACGCCGAGCTGCGCCGGCGCTCGGCCATGCTCCTCGGCCGCTGGGCCCGCGACGAGGCCGAGCTACAGCCCGTGCTCCAGGCCCTGCGCGACCCGGACCCCGTGGTCCGCGGCGGCGCGGCCTTCGCGCTGGAGATCGCCCAGCGCCGGAGCCCCCAGGTGATCGGCGCGCTCTCCACGCTCCTCGCCGACCCCACCACCGACGTCGACACCGCGGAGAACGCGTGGCGCGCGCTGGGTTCGCTCTCGCCCCTGCCGCCGGACGCCCACCGGGTGTGGGCCGCCTACGGCGAAGAGCGGACCGCGGCCAACGAGGTCCGCTAGCCTACTTGCGCTGAGAGAGGGTGGCCTTGATCGTGCCCTTGCCGGTGCCGAGGACCTGGCCGCCCTGCGCGAGCTCCATGGAGATCTTCACGTCGAGGGTCCCGGCGACGTAGTCGCCGACCGCCGGGTCGAACTGTTGGGTGCCGCTGATCTCGTAGACCGCGCTCTTGATCTCCAGCGGACCCTGCATGCCCTTGCCGTCGAGGGTGCCCTTCACGCTGACCGTGGTTCGGCCGTCGACGGTCTCGCCGCGGGTGTAGGTCAGCTTGCCCTTGGCCACGTTCCCGTTGCCCATGGAGAAGGCTCGCTCGGACTCCCACGAGTCCCCCTCGGCGGGGAAGGGCGCGTGGAACATGCGCGAGTTCTCCATGGCTCCGTTCTCGAGCAGGCCCGCGGCGTCGGGCCCGGCCACGACCTCGCGCTTGGTCTCGCGCAGGTCGGCGTCGAGCTCGAGGTTCGCGATCGGGTTGCGGAAGGCCGCGTCGAGCAGGCCCTGCAGCTGGGGGTTGCCCTCCTCGTAGGGCACGTCGAGGGTCTCCTGCGGCGTTACGTTCTTGAACCCAGCGAGGCTCATTTCCATGTCCATGGCCAGCACGCCGTCGGTCGTCTGCTTGACCGCCATGCGATCGAGCTGCACGGCAAACTTCTGCGGGGTTCCCTTGAAGGTGTAGTCGAAGCCCGTGAGCGCGCCGATCTCCACGGAGCCGTTCGCGCCGAGGTCCATTTTGATGGTCGAGTCGAGGACGATCCCGAACGCGCGGGAGGTCTCGCTCTCCTGGGTGAACGCCGGGCAGACGGCGGCGAGCGAGACGAGGCAGGTCAGAACGGTGCGGCGCATGGGCCCTCCTGGTAGGTAGGCGCCCAGTTTACTCCCCGATCCGCGTCTAGTCGCGGCGCACGAGCTTCACCGTCGCCGTCCCCGTGCCCTGGCCGAGGGTCTGGCCGTTGGCGCCGACGTCCATGGTGAAGGTCGCTTGCAGCTCACCGCTGGTGTAGTGGAGCAGCTTGGGGTCGAAGACCTGCGTGCCCTCGAGCTCGTAGGTCTGCACGGCTGAGACCGGCCCCTCGAGGGGCACCTGGCCTTTGAGCGTGCCCTTGACCCCGACCGTCACGCGCCCCTCGGCGTCGGTCTCGCCTCGGGTGTAGGTCAGCTCGCCCTCGGCGGAGTCGCCGCCGCCCAGGGTGAACACCCGCCTCGCCGTCCAGCTCTCGCCCTCCTGGGGGAAGGGCGCGTGGAAGAAGAGGACGAGGTTCAGCATGCCCTTGTTGACGAAGTCGCTGGCGCCAGGCTTGGCGACCACGTAGCTGCGCACGTCGCGCCGGTCGGCGTCGACCTGCTGAATGCAGAGCGGGTGGCGGAAGGTGTGCTCGAGCATTCGCTGCAGGCCCTTGGGGGCGTCAACGAAGCTCGTCTGCATGCTCCCCTGCTTGGCGCCGTCGGCGTGGAAGTCGATGTCGCGCTCGACCTGGCCGTTGCGGCTCAGGACCTGGGTCAAGCGGTTCAGGGAGACCTCGTACTTGGTCTTGCCCACACTGAGGGAGTAGTCGAGCTTGAAGCGGGTCTTGGTCTCGAGCATGACGCTCTCGCCCTGCTTCATGTCCAGCACCGAGTTCAGCTCGACGCTCAGCTTCACGGGCTCGGGAGCGGTCGGCTCCTGGGCGACTGCGAGCGCAGAGGCGCAGATCAAGGCGGCGGCGACTCGGAGCATGGATCCTCCCGAGGCAGTCTAGCGAGGCGGCCCCAGCTGGGCCCGCGGGCTAGCGCTCGCGGAAGATGATCCGGCCCTTCGTGAGGTCGTAGGGCGAGACCTCCACGTGGACCTTGTCACCCGGCAGGATCCGGATGAAGAACTTGCGCATTTTCCCGGAGACGCGAGCGAGGACCTCGTGGCCATTCTCGAGCTCCACGCGGAACGTCGCGTTGGGCAACGCCTCTCGCACGGTGGCGAGTAACGTGATCGCTTCTTCTTTGGCCAAGGCTCTGCTCCTTCTCGCAGGTCAGCCGGAAACCATAGCCGATCCCGGGTCGGGTTCAAGCGATTCCATCAGGCTCTACGGCCAGCCTTTACAGGGGCCTAGCCCGTGATATCCAGCTTCCAGGTGGCGTAGGCCCGGGCCACCTCGTCCCCGGCCTCATCCCGCAGAACCGCCACGACCTCGAGGTCGTGGGCCCCGGCCTCGGTGGGCAGCTCCACTCGGGCCTCGGCCGTGATCCGCCCGCGCGCCTTCTTCAGGTACTCCATGCGCAGCCCACGAATGATTCCGCGCCCCCGACCGTCGATGGCGTGCATGACCGCCAGCCCTGTCGCCACCTCGCCAAGGTTCATCAGCGCGATCGCGTGGATCGACTTGAGGTGGTTGCGCACGGCCTTGCGGTCCTTGAGCTCGACCTTGGCGTAGCCGTCGGCGAGGTCCACCACGTGGGCGCCGATGGTCCCGGTGTAGGGGGCCATGCGCCCGATCAGCCGCGAGAACAGCCGGGTCCCTCCGGGCAAACCGCGGCAGCGGGCCCAGGTGCTGGAGATCGTGGGGCGAGCGAAGAGCTTCATGAGGCGCTCCTTACCGCCAGGATACAGGCTGCCCCCTGGAATTGGCCTGCCCCGTATAGTGTGGGCCCAAAGGAAGAAGCCGTGATTCAGCAGCTGCGCGTCAAGCTCCCCAATCGCCCCGGCCAGCTCGCCCGGCTGCTCGACGTCCTCGCCCAGGCCCAGGTCGACCTCAAGGCGCTGGAGGTCGACGAGGCGCCCGGTGGGGCCGACGGCCAGGCGCACCTGATCGTCGACGACATGTCCAAGGCCCGCGCGGCCCTCGACGGCTCGGGGCACGAATACTCCGTCCAGGACGTGCTCGTGCTGGAGGTCCCCGACGAGGTCGGAGGCCTGTCCCGGGTGTTGGCGATCCTCTCCGGCGCCGAGATCAACATTCACTACCTCTACGCGTTCGTGACGCGGGTCCGCGGCAAGTCGCTGGCGGTGCTCACCGTCGACGAGCTCCAGCGCGCGAGCGAGCTCTTGACCGCCCAGTCGGTGGTCCTCGTCACCAGCCAGGGCCTGAACCAGGAAGAGACCCCCCCCGAGGACAAGACCTCACTCAACGAGCACCTCGGCCTCGACTTCTTCTGGTAAGCGGTCGGAAAACGCGCACTTCGTGCGTGCCTCCACGAGACCCTCTTGAGTCGAATTCGATTCTTGGGAAGGCATGCGGTTCACGCGTTCGAGGGATCAGGAGTTAGATGCGGCATGAGGCTTGTATAGGAGACTCCCAACAAGCGGGAGCGCGCCAAACAATCCTTCCTTCCTCCCTTCCAATCCTTCCTTCTCCCGGCGCGCTCTAGCTGACAATCCTTCCTTCCTTCCATTGCTCAACCGACCTCGGCCCGATCCGGCCGAGGTCGCGTTGTTTGGTTGGGGAAGGTCGTGGCTAGCCGGTGGCGCCCCGGAGAACCCTGGGCTCGGCGACCCAGTGCTCGGCGTCGCCGACGGCGTAGGCGGCGCAGCGCACGAGCTCGTCGAGGGCGTCGCTGCAGGTGACACGCCCGACGCGCTCACCCAGGCGGTGCGGGTTGATCCCGTAGAGCAGGTGCAGTTGGACGACCGAGGGCTTGGTGATCCCGCTGGCGGTGCGCTCGGGGAGCAGGAGCACGTTGGTGAGGATCTCGCTGCGGGCCTCGACCTGGCTCGCGGTGGTGGGGGCGACGAGGACGGTGTCGACCCGGTCGTTGAGCCAACGGGGGGAGACCACGACCACGAAGCGCTCGCCGGCGGGCTCGCCCTCCCAGCCGTCGGGGAGCAGCTCCTCGAAGTCGAGGCGGAAGATCGTGCCGCGCTCGACGCTCACGGTGAGCTGACCTCGGCCAGCAGGGCCCGAGTCGCGGCCCAGGAGACGGCGGCCATGCGCTTGAGCTTGAGCACGAGGAACCGCAGACGCTCCGCGTCCTCGGGGGCCCGCTCGAGGGTCTCGAGCAGGAGCAGGAACGCGAGGCCGAAGCCGATGGAGGCATACTCACGCCGACGCCAGCGCTCGGGTGGCACCCGCCCCGCGAGCTCGAGCCCACGGGCGAGCAGCTCGCGGTCGGCGGCCAGCCCGCTGCGCAGCGACTCGCGGAAGGTGTGGCCGAGGGCCGGCGAGAGCCCGTCGACGACGCACGAGGCCTCGTCCCAGCCCTCCTTCAACGCCTCGAGCACCGCCTGGCTGCGGCTGGGATCGGCCAGCAACGGGACCAGACGCTGCTGCAGCTCCTGGACCCGGGGGCGGAACCACTCGATCCACTGCTCCCAGTGGGCGTCGACCTGCTCGAGGTCGCTGGCGAAGAACGGCCGCGCCACGTCGGACTCGAGCTTGCCGTAGAGCTCGTGGACCACGGCCCGATCGGCGGGGGAGAGGCCGAAGTCGGCCGCCCCGGGCGCGGGGTGTTCGAGGGTTCGGAGGAGGGCAAGCACCCGCTCAGCCTAGCCGACGCGGACCCCCCTGTGCGTCAGAATCTCGCGGCTAGATCACCGTCAGCTGGGACTTGTCGACCTTGACCTCGAGGTCGTCGCGGAACTTGACCTTCGCCTTGGGGAAGCCCTCCTTGACGAACAGGACCTCCCCCTCGCCGTGGTAGGGGTGGCGGACCTTGGCGCCGATCCCGAGCTCGCCGGGGGCGAGGGTCTTGACCTTGACCACCCCGCCGCGGGGGCTGCGACGCGCGCCGGTGCCGCTGCTGCTGCTGGAGCGGCGGCGCTTGGGCTTGGCCTCCTGGACCGGAGCGCGGTGGCGGCTGCGCCAGGTCTTGCCGGTGACCACCTGCTTGCTGGCCGTAGGCTTCTTCTGCGGGAGCAGCGAGAGCAGCTCGGGGACCTCGGCCGGGACCGCGGGGAGCTCCTCGACCGGGGCCAGGCACACCACGAAGTCCGGGGGCGCGTCGCCGGTGGGCTCGTTCTCCTCGGTCCAAAACTGGTCGTCGGGGCGCCAGTCGAGCACGTGCACGGTGACCGCGTAGCGGCCAGGCGCGACGGCGTAGAGGTCGCCGCCGTCGGGGATCCGCGAGAGGCGCTCACCGAAGCCGTCGCCGGGGAGGCGCTCGAGGGGACCGACGAACACCTCCTCCCCCTTGACCTCGAGGGGCGCGGGGTCGGTGGTGCCCTGGTCGTAGGCCTGCTCGCGCTCGGTGAGGGCGTCCCCCAGGCGGAGGCGGAACGAGTTGGTCCCGCGGCGTCTGCCCAGGGGCCACGCCGCGTAGCGCGCGGCGGCGCGCTCGGCGGTCCCCAGCGGGTCGCCCTCGTACCAGCTGCGAGGCTCCTTGATCTTGTCCTGGAGCTGATCGGGGTCGTAGGCCACCACGTAGCCGGCCGCGGTGGCAATGCTCGCGCACTCCGGGTGTTCGCTCATTGTCGGTCTCCCCTTGGCTGCCCGGCCTCGTCCAGGGGGACGGGCGCGGGCACGCCGCTCTCGAGATACTTGACGTGGATCCCCCCGTTGGCGAAGCGCACGACGACCGGGATCGCCAGCCGCTGAGTGCCGTCGGGCAGCTGGGCCCGCGGCAGCTTGGCCAGCAACCGCACCGCGCCGTCGGGGTCGGCCTCGGGCACGACCTCCAGCAGCAGCGGCTCACCCGGGGGCAGCTTGCCCCCAGCTTCGTAGGCCAAGCGCGCCTCGGGGGGGAGTGGGTAGATCGCGAGCGCCAGCCCGCTGACCGGGAACGAGTCCGGCGACCCGATCGCGGCGGCGGCGACGACCACGTCGGCCTCGGTCCCGGTGGGCACGATGGTGAGGTCGGCGGCCTGGGTGCCGCCGCCGTCCTCGGCGCCGGCGTCGAGGCTGCCGTCGCGCAGGGGCTGCGGGCGGAGCCGGGTCTCGGCGCCGATCAGGGGCTCGAAGGCGGCCAGGCCCAGCTCACGGGGAGTCTTCAGCGTGCCGGAACAGCCAGTGAGCAGCGCAAGCGCTGAGAGGAGGACGAGGCGACCCGCGATCATTCCGTCGCCAGCAGCTCCGCTGGGATCCGCTTGCGTCCGGCGAAGCCGGCGCGCGGGTCGTGGTAGTAGAGCAGCTCGTCCTCGTCGCTCCGCCAGCAGAGGTGCACGAGCTCGTCTTCGATCACGGCGGGGAAGTCGACGAGGCCCAGGCTGAAGTCGGGGGAGCGGAACGAGCAGCCGATCTGGTCCAGCTCACGGAAGTAGCCCTCGAGCTCCTTGACGACCTCTTCGGCCCGCCGGCGCTCGCCGGACGAGAGGTCGAGCTCGCCGTCTCGCTCTTGCTCCCAGAGGGAGCGGAGCTCGCGGCCGACGTCGAGGATGTCCGCCACGATCTTGCGCACCAGGGGCAGCGTGCGGTTGGCTTCTTGGGGCGTAAAGACTCGCCTGGTCACCGGGATCCTCGAGGTTGGATGGAGCCTAGCCGAAGCCCCGGGTAGACACAATCCGCGGGTTGGACTGCGCGCGATCCGAGCCCTTCATGAAGCCGCGGAGGGAGGTTTCCGGTTAGGCTGCAGCGCGCGAGTTGGAGGCAGACGCAATGCGTTGGGCAACGGGACTACTGTGCGGGGTGGTGATGCTCGCGGGCTGCGGCGGCCCGCCGTCGTATGCGGGCGGCCCCACCGAGGGGCAGCCGTATTCGCTGATCGTCACGGGTCAAGACGTGAGTGTGTGGAAGGTCGACGGCTGGGACACCTACACCCGCACCGGCGAGATCTACGTCGAGCCGGGAGCGCGCAGCCTGTGGCTGCGCGTGCAGAATCCGATCGAGCACGAAGGCGAGCCGCACCGCTGGGTCAAGGCCTACAAAGTCAGGCTCGAGGAGGGGCACACCTACCTGCTCTACCGGGGCGAGAGCGACTTCCCGCCCTGGCCCGTCGTGTTCGAGGAGCTCGGTAAATAGGGGTATAGTTCGGCGTGGCTCCCGTCTCCGTGCCCGGCTTCGAAACCCTCGACGTCCTCAGCGAATCGTCGACGGGCCTCGTGCTGCGCGCGCGGAGCGAAGCCGACGACCGGGTCGTCGCGCTGCGGGTCTCGACCCGCTACGACCAGCTCGAGCCCGAGCGCCAGCAGCGCTTCAGCCGCGAGTCCCAGACCCTGTGCGAGCTGGCGCACCCCAACCTGGCGCGGATCTTCGCCACGGGAAGCCAGGGCAACCTGGCTTGGGTGGCCGAGGAATACCTGGAGGGGGTGACCCTCCGCGACCTGCTGAAGGCCCTCCGCGGGCCGCTCTCCCCCGAAGCCGCCCTGGGGTTGGGGCTCCAGCTGTCGACGGCGCTGATGGCCCTCGAAGCCGTGGACGTGGTCCACCTGGACCTCTCCCCCGACACCCTGCGGATCACCCCGGAAGGGGTGCTCAAGCTCTGCGACTTCGGCTTCGGGTTCGAGGGCAGCCTCAGCGCGCGGCTGCGCGCGGGCACGGTCCCGGTCAGCCGGGTCGACTACCTCAGCCCCGAGGCGATCGAGGACGACGCCAGCCAGCTCAGCTGCAAGGCCGACCTCTACAGCATGGGGGCCCTGCTCTACCGCTGCCTCGGCGGCCGCTCCCCCTTCGGCGACCTCGAGCTCTCCAGCCGGCTCTACGCGATCGTGCACGAGGCGCCGCGCCCGTTGACCGACCTCGAGGGGTTGCCCCCCGAGGCGATCGAGCTCGTCGAGCGCTTCATGGAGCGCGACCCCGACGACCGCCCGCTGGCGGTGGACGCCGTCGCCTGGGTCGAGCGCGCCGCCACCGAGTGCCAGGTCAGCGGAGGGCCCAACTGGGAGTACGAGGCGCTGGCCGATGCGATCGCCGGGATCAAACACGAGACCACGAAGCACAAGGTCGGCGACACCGGGCTGCTGGTCAGCCTGCGCGGCACCGACCGCACGGTGGAGTGGGTGCTTGGCCCCGGGGAGCACTTCGAGATCGGGCGCGCCCCCGACGCCGACGTGACCCTCCGCGCCCGCTCGGTCTCGCGTCGTCACGTGCGCGTGGTCAACTCCGAGCACGGCCTCGCGGCCAAGGACCTCGGCAGCAGCAACGGCACCGCGGTCAACGACAAGCGCGTGCGGGCGCAGCGGGCGCGCAAGCTCAACGACGGCGACCTGCTGCGGATCGGCGAGCGCAAGTTCGAGGTCCACGTGACCCCGCTCAGCGAGCTGCGCCGCGAGACCAGCCGCTGCCAGCTCTGCTCGAGCGAGCTGAGCATGTTCGACATTCGCCGCGAGCGCGCGCGCTGCCCCGTGGACTGGGGCGGGAGCGAGTCGCGCCTGCGCCACACCCTCGAAGAGCGCGGCTTCACCGTCGAGCGGCACCTGCCGCTGCTGGGGTTCTTCCAGCGCTTCGTGGTCCTCGACCCCGACGAGAATCGCTGGCGGGTCGGCGCCGCGGCCCTCGGCCAGCAGGCGGCCCGCGAGCTGCGCGAGGCGAGCGCGGTGGCCCTCGAGCTCTCCCACCCCGGCCTGCTCGCGGTGACCAGCCTCGACGTCCACCGGGGCACACTGCTGGTGGTCAGCGACGGGCGGGGGGGGCTGACCCTCGCCGAGCACGTGGCCAAGCACGGCCCGCTGAACGCGGCCGACGTGGTCCGGCTGGGGGTCCGCCTGGCCGACGCCATCGACTTCGTCTACGACGCGGGGATCCCCCACGCCCTGGTGCGCCCCGAGCTCGTGCTCCTGGGCGAGACCCCCGAGGACGCCTGCCTGATGGACGTCGGGCTCTCGGCCGAGCTCGTCGACGCCGAGCGCACCCGTCGCTGCCTGGCGACCAAGCAGGCCTGCTACGAGGCCCCCGAGCTGCAGAGCGTGGTCCACAGCACCCCGCAGTCGCTGGTCTATGCCCTCGGCGCGACCCTTTGCTTCGCGCTCACCGGGAGCCCGGTCGCCGAGATCCGGCGCGGAAAGCGCTTCGACTACCTCCCGCTGACCATGATCGAGTGGATCCCGCCGCGGCTGGCCGAGGCCCTCGCCGGCGCGACCACCCCCGACGTCGAGAGCCGGCTCCCCGACGTGCAAGCCCTCGCCGCCCCCCTCCGCGCGCTCCTCGGCGAGGACGAGGAGGAGCTCAACACCGCCAGCGGCGACGACCTCGAGCCCTTCGAGCACACCATGAGCTTCGACACCGAAGACCTCGACCCCAACCTCTTCCAGAGCGACAGCTCGGAGGGCTAGCAGCCCAGCGCCTGCCCGAGCCATTCACTTGCTCGGGCGAGGGGGCCTCGGAGAGGCCCCCTGAAAAAGCGAAGCCCCGCGCCTGCGGCCCGTTGGGGGTGAGCCCGAGCAATTCACTTGCTCGGGCGAGGGGGCCTCGGAGAGGCCCCCTG
>Ga0070727_10001095_pt1 | contig 29964 bp, 29 predicted proteins | sample tdAd472_FD_66722 | JGI IMG/M metagenome (GOLD analysis project Ga0070727, IMG submission 66722) | Marine sediment microbial communities from the Atlantic coast under amendment with organic carbon and nitrate - tdAd47.2 | ecosystem: Environmental > Aquatic > Marine > Coastal > Sediment | place...
TGCCTGCATCATCGCGAGAACGGGTTTGACGTAGATACGCGTTGGCGCAAGCAGAGTTTCGCCAGCATCTTGCCCGTCGATCTCCTCACCCCCGGCGAGGTCGAGTACCTTGCGGATAAGTGAATAGCCATTCGAGTGCGGCCCGCTGGAACGGATGCCGATCAAAGCGTCACCGGACCGAATCGACGTCCCGTCGATCATGGCGCTGCGTTCGACGGCGCCGACGCAAAATCCAGCCAGATCGTATTCGCCAGCGGCGTACATGTCGGGCATTTCGGCAGTCTCGCCGCCGATAAGGGCCGCACCTGCCTGCTTGCAACCTTCGGCGATACCCCGCACTACGTCCGTCGCCACATCGACATCGAGCTGGCCACAGGCAAAATAGTCGAGAAAGAACAGCGGCTCGGCACCTGTCACGAGGACGTCGTTCACGCACATCGCGACGAGGTCGATGCCGATCGATTCGTGCCGTCCCAGGACCTGTGCGAGCTTGAGCTTGGTGCCAACGCCGTCTGTGCCCGAGACCAGCACCGGTTCGTGATAACGGCCTGGCGGGAGCGCAAACAGGCCGCCGAAGCCCCCGATCCCGGATACCACTTCTTCACGACGCGTGGCAGCAACCAGCGGTTTGATGCGCTCGACGAGTGCATTGCCGGCGTCGATGTCGACACCGGCATCTTTATAGGTCAGATTCTTATTGGCCATCGATGAGTGGCAATTTCTGAGAGGGCGATATAATAGTCGCTGGGCATCCATGGGGAAACCACCCTTGTTGAATCTCCGGTTTTTTCGAAGGCCGCTGCAATGCAGCCGGCAGATCGTTTTAGTGACTTTGCTGTTATTGGCGGTTGCGCCCTTGACCAGTACGGTCGCGATCGAAATGACGTCGCTCTATACGGCGCAAGTGCCGCTCGATCCCGAAGCGGCCGATCCGCGTGCAGCGGCCTACAAGGTCGCCCTGGCTGAAATCCTGCTGCGTGTCTCGGGCTCGGGCATCGGCAGCGATCCGGAAATATTCGAGCTGCTGTTTCCGAATCCACAGTCTTATGTCGTGCAGTTCCGGCCCGGGCAGGAGGACACGCTGTGGGTGTCGTTCGACGGCGAGGCGGTCGAGGATGTGCTGCGCCGCAACGGCCAGAGCGTATGGGGTAGTGACCGGCCACTGACCCTGGTATGGCTGGCAGTGGACTGGGGGCAGGGCGAGCGCGAGATTATCGGTGCCGACGACCCCGAGCGCAGCGATGATGAAGCCCGCACAATCGATCGCAACCGTCTGCTGCGACAACGAGTCCTCGACGTCGCGGAGCGTCGCGGTTTGCCCGTCGCGTTCCCTTTGCTCGACACTGAGGACCGCGCCAAGGTGTCATTTTCAGATATCTGGGGTGGATTCGATGAACTCGTCATCGACGCCTCGCAGCGGTACGAGGCGTCGTCGGTCCTGATTGGGCGTGTTCGTCCCGATTCAAATCAGCGCAATCGATGGACGTGGCATTTCATCGGTGACGAGCGGGTGTGGAATGGCGAGCCGGAACTGGTCGTCAGTCTGATTGCGGATCATCTTGCGACCGAGTTTGCGATCGGGGGAGATGCGCCGTTGCGGACCGTAGAGCTGAGTATTGCCGGGATTACGTCGGTCGATGCCTACGGCAGCGTGCAACGGATTCTGTCAGGGTTGAATGTTGTGGAGGCATTTACGATCATAGCCGTCGAAGGCGATCGCATAAGCTACCGGATCAATGCCCACGGGGGTGCCGAGAGACTCGCACGTGCGTTACGCCTCAGCGGGCTGATCGAGCAGGAGCGAATCGACGGCAGCGATTTCCCGGGTGTGCCCCAGGACGGCTCGCTGATCGATTCCCTGGAATTCTTTTATAGCCCCTGACCCGGATACGCCGATGTCACTAGGCTGGATTCCAAACGCGATTTCTCTGCTGCGCATTGCGCTGATTGTCCCCGTGCTCATGTTGATCTTGCGCGCCGACTACGGCTGGGCACTTGGATTATTCTTTTTTGCCGGGTTTTCCGATGGGCTGGACGGCTTCCTCGCTACCCGGTTCAACTGGCGCACAAGGCTCGGTGGCCTGCTCGATCCGGTTGCAGACAAGTTACTGGTGGCCGGCATGTTCGTCACGCTTGCCTGGGTCGAACAGATCCCGGTCTGGTTGGCGACGCTGGTGATTCTCAGGGACGTCGTGATATTCGGGGGCGCGGTTGTTTACAACTTCCTCATTGAACCGCTGGAGGGAGAGCCGACGCGCATCAGCAAATTGAATACAGTGCTTGAATTGCTGTTTCTGCTATTCGTGCTGAGCCATGCCGGTTTCGGCTGGCCGGACCCGATAGCCACGACTGTCCTGGGTGCCTCGATACTCGTCACGGTCGTCATCAGTGGCGCCGACTACGTCTTGAACTGGTCGCGGCGTGCGCTTGCTGGAGGAAGGAAATGAAGACTGATTTGCGCCTTAACTGGCTCATCGCCATCGCGCTGACGGGTTGGGTCTTGTATCTGCTGGCTCCGATTCTCACGCCGTTCGTCGCGGCCGCGCTGCTGGCGTACGTCGGTGACCCGGTTGCCGACCGTCTGCAGAAACTCAGGTTGCCGCGGACGTTGGCAGTCGTTGCAGTTTTCATCCTGACATTCCTGTTTCTCGGCTTGCTCGTACTGCTCGTCGGACCGTTGATCCGATCCCAGGTCGGGGCGTTGCTCGAGGCCGTGCCGACCATAGCCGCGAAAGTCGAACAGGTATGGCTGCCGTGGATCGCCGCTGCGCTCGATATCCAGCTCGGCGAAGACGTCGGCTTCGGTCCGTTCCTGGCGCGGTACAGCGAACTGGCCGGCAACTGGGGCGGCAAGGTGCTGGTGGGTGTCGCGGAGTCCGGCGGTGCGCTGGCGGCTGCCGTCATCAGCCTGTTTTTGATCCCAATCCTGACGTTTTATTTGCTCCGAGACTGGGACTACATCGTCGCGCATCTCGGTGCACTGGTCCCAGAAAGTCAGCGTGAAACGATATTCGGATTGGCCCGTGAAGCTGACGACTTGCTCGGCGCATTCCTGCGCGGCCAGTTACTCGTCATGATCGCTCTCGCCATCATTTACTCGCTGGGATTGAGTATTGTCGGACTGAAGTTTGCGGTGGCAATTGGTGTGGTCTCCGGACTCGTCAGTTTCGTCCCGTACCTCGGGCTGGTCTTCGGCATCGCGCTGGCATCGTTAACCGTTGCATTGGAGCCCGAGCCCCTGTGGCAACTCGTCGGCGTTGTTGCCACGTTCACGATAGCGCAGATGATCGAAGGTTCGGTTCTGACACCCAAGCTCGTTGGCGATCGTATTGGCCTGCATCCGGTCTTGGTCATCTTTGCTGTAGTAGCTGGCGGGCAGCTGTTCGGATTCTTCGGCATTCTGCTGGCGCTGCCGGCGGCCGCTGTACTTTCTGTCGTCGTACGCTTCGCTCACAGGAATTACTTGCACGAGCATCCCGAGGCCGCGGAAGAACTGCGCGAAATCGAGGCGGAACTCGGCAGCGTGCCCGCTGACAACGAGTCGTCGACTTGAGCCAGCTGGCCCTGCCATTGCAGCTTGCCGATCACGCCGTATTCGAGACATTTCTTGCGGTTGGCAACGAACCGGTCGTGAACTACCTGAATTCTTTGTCGGAATCGGCGACCACCCACGGGGCATGGCTGTGGGGCCCGACGACGACCGGCAAATCGCACTTGCTACAGGCTGCTTGCGAGCGCTTCGCCGATCGGGCTGTCTATGTGCCGTTACGCGAACTCGACGGCGCCGGTCCGGGCTTGCTGGACGGACTCGGTAGCCGTGATCTTGTCAGTGTCGATGACATTGATCAGGTCGCAGGAGACGAGGCCTGGGAACAAGGCTTGTTCAATCTCTTCAACGAGGTGTACGAAGCCGGGCACCAACTTATTGTCAGTGCGACTTCGCCGCCACGTGAATCAGGCATTTTGCTCGCGGACCTGCGGAGCAGGCTACAGCGATTGCCTGCCTTTCACATGCACGCACTCGACGATGCGCAGCGCGTCGCTGCGCTGCAGTTGCGTGCCAGGCATCGGGGGCTGGACCTCCCTGATGAAACGGCACGGTTCTTGTTGACACGTAGCAAGCGCGATATGCGCAGTCTTTACGGATTGCTCGATAAGCTCGATCTGGAAGCGCTGCGTGCGCAGCGCCGGCTGACTATCCCATTCGTGAAAAGCGTGCTCGAGTCGACTTGACGCTGGCCCGACCGTGGGCGGCGCCGCGATCAGCCGGTATTTCAGGCAAGCCGCCTGGCGATGTCAGCGACACGTCTGCCCAGGGCTTGTGCAAGTTGTTTCTCGTGCTCGGACAAGGCATCCGATTCGCGGCCCCAGGAGACATGTGAAGCGCCATAGGGTGTGCCTCCGGTCGTCGTCGAAGAAAGCTCTTTCTCACCGTAGGGCAGGCCGACATAGAGCATGCCGTGGTGCAAAAGCGGCACGGCCATCGTCAGCAGGGTTGCTTCCTGCCCACCGTGCAACGAGGACGACGAAGTAAAGACGCCCGCAGGTTTGCCGCTGAGTGTTCCGGACAGCCATTGCGTCACGGTGCCGTCGAAGAAATGTTTGAGCGCCGCGGTCATGTTGCCGAAGTGCGTCGGGCTACCGAGTATCAGGCCGGCACACTCGTCGAGATCATCGAGTGTTGCGTACGGTGGTCCGGAATCCGGGACCGGTGCCTGGCTTGCTTCTACGGCAGTCGATACAGGTGGCACTGTGCGTAGTCGTGATGCCATACCCGGGACGGAGTCGACGCCGATACATACCTCGCGAGCGAGAGATTCTGTAGCCCCGTAGAGGGAGTAATACAGTACGAGGATGTCGCTCATTTCTGCAGTATCGCCTGCACATTTTCGGGAGGCCGACCGATGACCGCCGCGCCTGCGGCGTCGTCAATCACGATCGGGCGTTGTAAGACCCGTGGGTGTTTCTCAATCCACGCGGCAAGCGCGTCGTTGTCGTCGAGAGCCGGCACATCGTCCGCATTTCGGAACTCCTCCTCGTTACGACGCAGAAGATCGGCGACCGGCACGCCGAGTGTCCCGGCCAATTCACGGATGCGAGCAGCGGTCGGTGGATTGTCGAGGTAATTTACGATTTTGGGTGCGAGACCGGACTCTTCGATTAATTCTAATGTTTTCCGCGACTTGGAACAGCGCGAATTGTGGTAGATTGTAATTGTCATGGCACCTGTTAGCGTTCTGGACGGAAATTCCCGGAGCCGAACTCTAGCAGGACAGGAAGCGCCCGTCAGGCGCAAATCGCCGCCTTGACGGCGTATGTCAGCGTTGGTAGCTTTTGACGGCTCAGCATCAGAAAAAGAATAAGAATGCCTGCTACTCGATCAATCATCTTCACTTTTAGCGCTCTCGTGCTGACACTGCTCGTCGCAGTGGCCTGTGAGACGGCGCCGCCTGTGCAGGAAATGAGTGACGCCCGGCAGGCGATCGCAGTTGCGCGTGAAGCCGGCGCTGCGGACCTGGCAGCTGTGCAACTCGCCGAGGCGGAGAAGTACCTGGAGAGCGCCGAGCAAAAACTCAACGATCAGGCGTATCGCGAAGCACGCAACGATGCCCTCGAAGCGAAGAGCAAGGCGCTCATCGCCCTCAAGGCGAGCGAAATCAGCAAGGAATCCGGCACCGACTGAGCCCGCTATGGCGCTGTGCCGATTATTCTCGATCAAGGGCCGCGTGCAGGGCGTCTTCTTTCGCGATAGCACACGACGCGTTGCCGAGGCGCTCGACATCACTGGATATGCAATCAACCTTGCAGATGGAAATGTCGAGGTGCTGGCTTATGGTGAGCGCGACGCGATCGACAAGCTAGCTGCCTGGTTGCAGGACGGCCCGCAAATGGCGCGGGTGGATCAGGTGATTGCTAGTGAGATCGAAGTGGACGCACCGGACGATTTCCAGACCGGCTGATTCCGGTACCTGATTCCGGTACCTGGCACCACTTTTGGAACATATACAACATTTCGAGTGTTTGAAATATTGCAAACGTTCGTGATTCCGGTACCTGGCACCACTTTTGGAACATATACAACATTTCGAGTGTTTGAAATATTGCAAACGTTCGAAATGTTCGAAAAGCGGTGCCAGGTACCGTCAAAATCAGGCCTGGAACCACTTCTTCGATAACTTATCGATAACCTTGTTCGGATATTTGCGTTTGCCGAGGCTGCCGTTATACCGGCCCAGTGCGCGGCGTAAATCACCTTTTTCCTTGTCGTAGTAGAACCGCAGGATCGTACAGCCGTAACGCAGATTGGTGTCGACGTGCAGCAGGTTGTCGTCGGGTCGACCGATTTCCGCGAGCCAGAACGGCATGATTTGCATCAGGCCGATTGCTCCCGCCACCGAAATCGCATAGGGATCAAAATTGCTCTCGACCTCGATGACCGCGAGGATTAGCTCCGGGGGAAGTTCAACGCGGCTGGCTTCGTGATGCACCAGCGTCAAAATTTCAATTCGTTCCTCGGGGTCCCTGACCTGCCGTTCGAGACGGCTGGACATGTCTGTGAGCCAGACCTCGGCATCGAATCTGTCCGGGAAACTTTTCGATTCGTTGGCGGCTGACCGCAGCGCCTCGCGCAGTTCCGGGTCCGGGGCCGAGTCCGCAATGGCGGCCAGAGGCAGCAGCAGCGCTGCCAGCAGGCACATTACTCGGTTTCGAACTCCGGTCTTCATAATTGGAGCTTATTGTATACGAAACATTAATTTATGGCGGATTCCTGCAGTAATTTGAGAGCAGCTTCACGTTTCAGGTTGCGGGATTCTTCGTCCCGCCGGTGACGATACTCGAATTCGTCATTAGCGAGATTACGTTCGCTGATCACCAGGCGGTGAGGAATTCCGATGAGCTCCGCGTCGGCGAACTTGACGCCGGGACGAGCATCGCGGTCGTCAAGCAGGACTTCGAGACCGAGTTCGCAGAGTTCACGGTACAGCGCCTCGGTCGCCTCCCGCACCGCATCCGAGCGGTGCATGTTTATCGGCACGAGCACGACATTGAATGGCGTCAGGGGCTCGGGCCAGATAATGCCGTTGTCGTCGTGGTTTTGCTCAATAGCCGCGCCAACAATGCGGGTGATGCCGATTCCATAACAACCCATCTCGAGAACGCGGTCCTTGCCGTCGCTGTCGAGCACGCTGGCGCCGAAGGCCGTGCTGTATTTCGAGCCGAGCTGGAAGATGTGTCCAACCTCAATGCCGCGCGCGATTGAAAGCGTGCCGGTACCGCCAGGCGTCGGGTCGCCTTCCATGACATTACGCAGGTCTACGGTCTCGGGCTCGGCGATATCACGCCCGAAGTTGGTACCGGTGTAATGCATATCCGCTTCGTTGGCGCCGCACACGAAATCGGCCATGCCCGCCGTCGCGTGGTCGTAATGGACGGGAATATCGAGCCCGATCGGTCCGGCGAAGCCCGGCTCACTGCCAGTGACGTCGCGAATGACGCCCGGATCGGCCATGGTGAGCGGTGATGCCACGCCGGGAATCTTCTGCGCCTTGATGGTATTGAGTTCATGATCGCCTCGCAGCGCGAGCGCAACCGGTCCGTCGTCGCCCTCGACGATCAATGTTTTCAGCGTCTGTTGTGGAGTTACTCCCAGCAATTCGCCAAGTGCCGCAATCGTTTTTGCGCCGGGCGTGGAAATCTTCTCTATCTCCTGCGACGCTGCCGGGCGTTTGCCGGCTGGCGGCTCCGTCGCCGCCGTTTCAATGTTTGAGGCGTAGTTATCGTCGTCGCAATAGGCGATCGCATCTTCGCCGGAATCGGCAAGCACGTGGAATTCCTGTGAGCGGCTCCCGCCGATCTCGCCACTGTCGGCGTCGACCACCCGAAAGCGCAGGCCCAGGCGATCGAATATGGCAGTGTAGGCGGCGTGCATCTTGTCGTAGGCTGCACGCATTCCCTCCTTGTCGAGATCGAACGAATAAGCATCCTTCATGATGAACTCACGCGATCGCATGATGCCGAAGCGCGGCCGGATCTCGTCACGAAACTTGGTCTGAATCTGGTAGAAATTCAATGGAAGCTGTTTGTAGCTGCGCAACTCCCGGCGTGCGATGTCGGTGATGACTTCTTCATGCGTGGGTCCGAAACAGTATTCGCGCTGATTGCGGTCGAACATGCGCAGCAGCAACGGACCGTACTCTTCCCAACGGCCGGATTCCTGCCACAGTTCCGAGGGATGTACGGCCGGCATCAGCAATTCGAGCGCGCCGGCGCGGTCCATCTCCTCGCGGACGACGTTCTCGACCCTGCGCATGACGCGCAGTCCCAGCGGCATCCAGGTAAACAGGCCGGAGGCTAGCCGCCGAATCAGGCCGGCCCTGAGCATGAGTTGATGGCTGACGAGTTCTGCTTCCGCAGGGACTTCCTTGAGCGTGGTCAGCCCGAATTTCGAGTAACGCATCGTTGTTGACACCAGGCAGGATCAGCCGCGAATTCTAGCCTGAAAGCGGCGCACGGTGCGGCTTTTGTAGTGGTTTGCGTTGAAAACTTATTGACGCGGTAAAAAAAGAAGAGGATCGTGCGCCACTTCGCATTTCGCGAGGGATCTCCTTGCAAGGTCGCAGAAATCCGTTCGTCGCCCGCGAGGGCATACCTTTCCTGGTACTGGCGGCGCTCGCCACTTGGCTGGCGTTCTACTATCTCAGCCCCGTATTCGGGGTCCCGCCAGCCATGTTGGTTGTGCTGTTCTACCTGGTCTTTCGGGATCCACGCCGCGTCATTCCCGCGGTACCGCTCGGTGTCGTCAGCCCGGTCGACGGGCGCGTCAGAGCCGTCGATCTCGTCGATCGCGGAGTTTTACAGGGAGAGGCGCACAGGGTTGTCATCGAAATTGATGTTCTCGGTACCTACACGGCTCGTGCTCCCGCTGAGGGCAACATCAAGGACCTGAACACCCTGGCCGCCGATACCGTGGTCGATTACCGGACCAATGCGCTGTGGGTGCAGACCGATGAAGGGGATGATGTCGTGCTACAGTTTCGCGGCTATCGATTCGGCTTCGGGCCGGCTTCGTTCGTTCGCTACGGGGAGCGCCTCGGGCAGGGCCAGCGCTGTGCCTACCTGCGACTGACCAGTGTCGCCGAGGTGCATCTGCCCATCGAAAGCAAGGTGCTCGTAGGACCGGGCCAGCGAGTCACTGCCGGACTCGATCTCATCGGCAAGTTGCCGCCGTCCTGACACGCTATCCTGTGTATTGCTGCCACGGCCGTGGCAAACTTACAGCTGGACCACCCGAATTCCGGAAATGATGCAGACAGAAATTCAGCGCCGTGCCTACCTGCGCGCAATGGGCATCGATGTCTGGATTCCACGCGACCAGGCCGATCCCGACTGCCACGCGCAGGAAACGGAGGACGCGGTCGTGGAACTCGACTGGGACGGGCTGCAGGCGGCAGTGTCAGGCTGCACGCGCTGTCCGCTGCATCAATCCAGGACCCAGACCGTGTTCGGTGTCGGCAGCCCGGAGGCCGACTGGATGATCATCGGCGAGGCACCGGGCGCCGAGGAGGACCGCCGTGGCGAACCCTTCGTTGGCCGCGCGGGCAAATTGCTCGATGAGATGCTGCGCGCAATAGGAGAGGGCCGCGAGAGCGTGTTCATCGCCAATGTCCTCAAATGCCGGCCGCCGAACAATCGCGACCCCAGCGCCGACGAATCGGCAGCGTGCCGTTCGCACCTGGTGCGACAGATCGAACTCGTGCAGCCGAAAATTATCCTTGCCGTCGGCCGGATCGCAGCGCACCTGCTCCTCGATACCGACGAACCAGTAGGTCGCATGCGCGGCAAGGTGCACCAGCTTGGCGAGACACCGCTCATCGTCACGTATCACCCGGCCTACCTGCTGCGCAGCCCATCGCAGAAATGCAAGTCCTGGGACGATCTGTGCCTGGCCCGGCGAGTCGTGTCCGGAGAACCTTCATGATTCGGCCAATCGCAGAGCCTCCGTCAAGAACACGGCCGATGTCTCATGAGGATCTGGCGCTTGTCTCGGACATCGAGCGCCGCAGTTACGAGTTTCCGTGGAGCCACGGCGTATTCAGGGACTGTCTGCTTGCGGGGTATTACTGCGTGGTGCTCGAGCGCAATTCTCGCGTCGCGGGCTATGCGATCCTGTCCGTTGCCGCGGGCGAGGCGCATATCCTGAATCTTTGCGTCGATCCGAATTATCGAGCGCACGGCTACGGCGAACGATTGCTTGACGAGATTTTGCTCCAGGCTCGTTCCGCCGATGTTCGTGAAATCTTCCTTGAGGTGCGTCCGTCGAATCAGACCGCGCTGGCGTTGTATCGCAAGAAGGGCTTTCACAAGGTCGCAAATCGTCCCGCCTACTACCAGGCAGAGGAAGGGCGCGAGGATGCGGCGGTACTCGCCAAGAAGCTGACCGTAGATGTTCGCTAACGAAGTCGGCAGGCGCCGCACGTTTGCGATCATCTCGCATCCGGATGCCGGCAAGACCACGCTGACCGAAAAGCTGCTGCTTTACGGTGGCGCCATTCAGCTCGCGGGAACTGTCAAAGGGCGCAAGGCGAGTCGTCACGCAACCTCCGACTGGATGGCTCTCGAGCAACAACGTGGTATTTCCGTGACGTCGTCCGTGATGCAGTTTCCGTACAACGGCCACGTCGTAAACCTGCTCGATACGCCGGGTCACGAGGATTTTTCGGAGGACACGTATCGAACATTGACCGCTGTGGACTCGGCACTCATGGTCATTGATTGTGCCAAGGGCGTCGAGCAACGCACGATCAAGCTGATGGAGGTGTGCCGGCTCCGTGACACGCCAATCATGACGTTCATCAACAAGCTCGACCGTGACGGGCGTGAACCGATTGAATTGCTTGACGAGATCGAGTCCGTACTCGGGATTCACTGTGCACCAATAACCTGGCCGATCGGCATGGGGCGTTCGTTGCGAGGTGTCTATCATTTCGTGCAGGATCGAATCTACCTGTACGAGGGTAGCGGCCGCGAACGCGCTGCGGAGCGCCACGTCATTGATGGACTGGACTCAGACGAAGCAAGCGAGGTGCTCGGCGACGACGCGCAGTCATTTCGGGATGAAGTTGAACTCGTCAAAGGCGCGTGTCCCGAGTTCGACGCAGAAGAATATCTCGCGGCCGGGCAAACCCCCGTATTTTTCGGCTCTGCGTTGTCGAACTTCGGTGTCAAGGAGTTGCTGGACGAATTCGTGAATCATGCGCCGTCGCCATTGCCGCGTGAGAGCGAGCAACGCGTAGTGGCACCGGCCGAGGACAAACTCACTGGTTTCGTTTTCAAGATCCAGGCAAACATGGACCCGGGGCACCGTGACAGAATTGCGTTCATGCGCATCTGCTCGGGTGAATACCGGAAGGGATTACGGGTGACCCATGTCAGGCTTGGCAAGGAGATGAAAATTCCTGACGCCATCACGTTCATGGCAGCCGACCGGCAACACGCAGAGACGGCGTACGCGGGTGACATTATCGGTCTGCACAACCATGGCACGATCAATATCGGCGACAGTTTTTCCGAAGGAGAGATCGTTCGTTTCAGTGGCATTCCGAATTTCGCACCGGAGATATTCAGGCGTGCGGTACTGAAAGACCCGCTACGACTGAAAGCCTTGCGGAAGGGCCTGGCGCAACTATGTGAAGAGGGCGCTACTCAGCTGTTTCGACCGTTGCGCAATAATGACCTGATACTGGGCGCTGTCGGGCCCCTGCAGTTTGATGTCGTCGCACACCGCCTGCGTCACGAGTACACCGTCGAGTGCCAGTTCGAGACTGTCACCGTCGCGACTGCGCGTTGGGTCGAATGCGACGATGAGAAAATGCTGGAGGACTTCAAGCGCAAAGCACACGATAATCTTGCGCTGGATCACGGCGATAGCCTGGTCTACATTGCACCGACCAGGGTAAATCTCAGCCTGACCGAGGAGCGCTGGCCCGACATCAGGTTCCGCAAGACCCGGGAACACTGACGTGCGTATCGGGTAATAAGTCGTGTCTCAACGTCCCCTGTTCAACAAGAAAGTGCTGGCCTGGGCTTTTTATGACTGGGCGAATTCAGCTTTTGCGCTGTCAGTGCTTGCCGTGCTTTTCCCTTTGTTTCTGGGTAGTTACTGGAGTGCTGGCGATTCCGGGGCGGCAGTGACAGCTCGCCTTGCCTGGATAACAGCTGCGTCGAGCGCCGTGGTATGCATCATAGCGCCGGTGTTCGGGACCATTGCCGACGCCGGCGGTTATCGCAAGCGTTTCCTGTTCCTGTTGGCTCTCGTGGGTGCAATCGCGACGGGTGCACTGGTGTTGATCGGGGAGGGCAGCTGGCCCTGGGCGCTCGGACTTTACCTGGTTGCATCCGTCGGCTTTTATAGCTCGACGGTCTTTTACGATTCGCTGATCATCGACGTTACCGAGCCACGGTATTACAGCTTCGTCTCATCACTGGGTTTTTCGCTCGGCTATCTCGGCGGCGCACTGTTGCTGGCACTGCACGTGTGGATGCTGCTCAATCCCGGCAACTTCGGCTTCTCGGCCGCCGACGACGTCATCAAGTTCGCGTTTCTTACGGTCGGTGTGTGGTGGGCGGTATTCATGTTGCCGCTCATGATCCTGGTGCCGGAGCGTCATAGCGACAGCGAAGTAAGACGAGGTGTCGTACGTGCCGCCTACCGCGAACTCAGAGCCACGGTCCTGAAGCTGGGACAGTATCGCAATGTCGTCATTTTCCTGATCGCTTACTGGCTATATATCGGCGGCGTCTTCACGGTCATCTTCATGGCCGTGAATTATGGGCAGCGGCTGGGATTCAGTCAGCAGGACCTGGTAACGGCGTTGCTAATTACAAACTTTGCGGGCTTCCCGGCGACTTTTCTGTATGGCCTCGCCGGTCATCGCTGGGGGCCGAAGCGCGGTATATATTTTGCACTGGTCGTGTACGTCGGAATGTCGACCTGGGCGATATTCATGACGGAGGTAAGAGAGTTTTACATCATGGCGATTGTGATCGGCTGTGTGCAGGGCGGTGTGCAAGGGTTGAGCCGGTCACTCTATGCGTCCCTGATTCCACCCGACGCGCCGGGTGAGTTTTTCGGCTTCTATAACATGTTGACGAAGTTTGCCCACGTTCTCGGCCCGATCCTTGTCGGGATCGCTGCGACCGTCTCCGACGATCCCAAGTGGGTATTACTCACACTGATGCCGTTATTCATAGGTGGCGGCATGCTGCTCGCCGTCGTGCGGGAAAAACAGGCGGTGAAGGTCACCTGAGAGTAGTAATCTCGGTTTCGAGTTTTTTCATCAGCCCAGGATTCGGCGGTCCGTAGCGTACGTCGAGATAAGTTTCCGTTATCGACCGCACCGACGCGGCCGGCAACGGAGACTCCTGTCTGGCTCTCGCCGCGAACAGGCGCGGTGTTTCGCCGGTAGTCAGCGTCAGGCCGGAGCGCTTCACGAAACGTTCGTAGAGAATTGCCGCTTTGTCGCGCGGCGGTGGTCGGTAGCGCAGCATAAGCAGCAGGCTGATCAGCAACGTCAGGCCGATGACGATACCGACCAGCGTTAACATCATCTTGCGCCAGTCCGGATCGTTCATGCCGAGCCATTCCATGAAACTGTTCTGGTTCTCAGGGCCATAGCCGAGCACCCATTCGTTCCACTTTGCGTTCAGTGCATCCCATGTGAGCACGAGATTGTGCAGTAGCTCGGATGGCGCAGAGAGTCCCCAGGCCTCGCCTACGCCGTCAAACATGGCGCCCGTACGGCCATAGTCGACTCGTTCGGGCGCGACTGCTGCCGTTGGGTCGACGCGACGCCAGCCAGCGCCTTCGAGCCAGACTTCGGTCCAGGCATGCGCATCGGCCTGACGCACGATGAGATAGCCGAAGGCCTGATTCAGCTCGCCGCCCTGGTAGCCGAGCACGATTCGAGAGGGAACGCCGGCGGCGCGCATCAGGACCGCGAAGGCTGACGCATAGTGCTCGCAGAATCCCTGCCGGGACTCGAAGAGGAATCGATCGACCGGGTTACTGCCGAGCGGAGGTGGCTGCAATGTGTAATAGAAATCCTCGGTGTTGAATTTCGCCAGTACGGCACGAATGAATGCCTCGTCTGACACCGAAGCGGCGCGCATGGTACGCGCAAGTTCGGCAGTCTGCGGATTGCGACCGTCGGGGAGTTCCAGGTACCACTTGCGTCGGCTCGGGCTCATGTCGGCATCGATACGATAGTTGATGTAGGACACAGCTTCGTAAGCGACGCGCTGGTCGACAGGCTGTACGCGAGAGAGCTGGTGCTGCCGACCCATGAATGTGCGTGGCAAGGTCCAGGAATACGGGATATCGAGTGCGAACACCCAATGCTGGCGTGTTGGTTCGAGAGTCACTTCGTATTGCACGGGCTCGCCGCTGACTTCCAGTCGCGTCAGTGCGCTCGGGTCTATGGACGGCTCGCTGGTGCCCGCCCAGGCGCGGCCGTCGAAGCGGTGCAGAACGAATCCCCGCCAGTAGCGATCGCGCGTCCGCGGAACGGCGCCGTCGAAATTTACCCGGAACGCGACGGCATCGGATTGCGACAGGGAGCTGATGTCGCCTGGACTCATCGTGTCGCTGAGGCCGGAGACGGCCATGCTGGTGTCAATCGGTATGGACCAGAATGGAGTCGCAATCCTTGGAAAGAAAATCCACATTGCGAGCGCCAGTGGCGCAGCGTACATGACGAGTCGCCCACCGGTACGGAAACTGTACCGAACTGTCTCCGATTCATCTGCAGACATCCTGAGCCATGCCGTCATGATCAAAACAATGCCGAGTAACAGGTAGGGCAACGACCACAGGTACTGTTCGCGCAGCAATGCGGACATGATCAGGAATATCGAGATGAATAGCAGCACGAACTGGTCGCGGCGCTGCCGGGTTTCGAGCAGTTTCAACGCAGCCATGATGGCGAGTAGTGCGGAGCCCGGCCCGACGCCGCTAATCGTCCGGTAGGTTCCCAGCACACCCAGAAAACACAGCAGCGCCAGTGCGGCGCGTAGCAGGGTCGGTGGTATCGCTTGCCGGCGCACTTCGATCGAATAGCGCCACAGGGCGCAGGCGATCAGCGCCCCGGTAATCCAGATTGGCAGGAACAGCACGTGCGGCAGGAGCGAGAATGCCAATGCGACGAGCGTCCAGGGAAGGCTGGGAAGCAGCGAGCCGTCGGTGCCGCGCGCCTTACCCATTGCCGGCCTCCAATCCGTACAACGCAAGGGCTTCGAGGCAGCGGCGGCGATGCGCCTCGCCGTGTGCCGGGGCAAAAGAGCATCCCGGCAGGCGCAGGCCATAGTCTTCGTGCGTTCTATCCGCCTCAACGATCCAGCGGGTCAAAATTGATAGGCGTTCCTCGACGTCACTGCTCTCGATTTGGTCAAAGTCGAACCACTGGCTGCTCATGTCGGCGCCGGAGAACTGCTTGGACAGCAGATGACCAGTTCGTGCGTAAGCTTTCCACGCAACGTTGCGTGGCGAATCGCCGATATGAAATTTGCGCAGACCGGCAAAATCTTCCTCGCCGCGCGCATCATGCTGACGATGTCCCAACGCGGTCTGCGATGCAGGCGGTTGCGGCGCCCGATCAACCGGATGCGGGTAGACGATTCCACGCGGTTCCATATGTAGCCAGGCCCAGGAGCGAAATAATTCAAACGGGAACATCGTGCGAATGCCGAATCGCTCCAGGGTGACCCAGCCACGTCGCCCGGTCTTTACGGGCAAAACGAATATGTGGCTTTCGCCGGGTTGCAGGTCGTCGATGTCACTTTGTGCCTCGCTGGTATACAGGCGAATACGCTGGCGCGGGTTCTTCGAGCGATTGGTAACCGCGATACGAAATTGCGCAGCTTGCCCGGCAAAAACTGGTTCAGTGCCCGCGAAACTTAACTCCAGCCCGACAAGGTTCCTCTGACACTGGTGCATTGCAACGAAGCCGAGACCAATGAGGAAAAAGGTCAGAACAAAGGACAGATTATTGTTGTAGTTCATCGAGCCGAGCAGCATCGCGAAGGTCATCAGCGCGAATACGAGTCCCACGCCGGTCGGCAGGATGTAAACGCGCCCCGAACGCAGTTTCGTCACACGCGGATCGACGCCCTGCCGGCTTCGAGCCCAGCGTTGCACACGCCGGCCGGCCGCTGCATTCAGGCCCGGAAGCAGGTTCCTAGGGGATGGCCACCGAATCGAGGACATGCTGACACATCTCTGCAGGACTGCGGAAACTGGTGTTGTCCGCGGGTTTGAGTCGATGTCCTGCGATGGCGCCGAATACGGCCTGCACATCGTCAGGGAATACGCCGGAATGACGCTCGACAAAGGCATGCGACCTGGCGGCCGCGGCTAGCGCCTGCGCGCCGCGCGGAGACAGCCCGATTTCTATCTCGGGTGACTCGCGGGTCTGTCGCACGAGCGCCTGGATATAGTCGACGAGGTGGTCGCTCATGTGAACTTGCGCGACGGCAGCTTGCAGCGCGATCAGTATGTCCGGTGTCATTGCCGGTTCGACGTCCGCAAGCATCGCGCGGCGATCCTCCCCAGTGATCAGTTCGCGCTCGTTCTCGGCATTCGGATAACCGAGTGCCAGGCGCATCAGGAAGCGGTCAAGTTGTGATTCTGGCAATGGGAACGTGCCGATCTGGTCCGCCGGGTTTTGCGTTGCGACGACAAAAAATGGCCGGGGCAGGGCGCGCGTATTGCCATCGACGGAGACCTGGTTTTCTTCCATGGCCTCGAGCAATGCGCTTTGTGCCTTGGGCGTCGCGCGATTGACTTCGTCGGCCAGAATCAGCTGCGCGAAAATCGGCCCGGGCTGAAATTCAAATTCACCGGAGTCCTTCCTGAACACGGAAACACCCACGATGTCTGCCGGTAACAGGTCACTCGTGAACTGAATGCGTCGATAACTCAGGCCAAGGACCCGCGCAAGCGCTTGCGCGAGGGTCGTCTTGCCGAGCCCGGGCAGATCTTCGATCAGCAGGTGGCCGCGGGCGAGCAGGCAGGCGAGGGCAAGCGCAATTTGCCGGTCTTTGTCGAGAATGATGCCGCCCAGCGACGCGCGTGCCTTTTGCAGCGCCTCGCGTTCGGCATCTTTCCCAATAGGCAATTTTTCGAGCGAGCCTCCGCCTTGCATTTGCGGCTCCAGGTGTCGGGTTTCGATCGGGCGTTCGGCCCGATTATGTCATCCCTATGGTCGCCAATCGGCAGGCCAATTGCACTCGCCTGCCTGCAGGAGTGTGATGCAGTGCTCAGAAAACGGAGGCTCAGGCGAGCTCGTCGAGCCTCTCGAGCTGCTCGCCGAGCTGCACTATCTGGCGCTCGAATTCCGCTTCGCGCTGTTTCTCCTGTGTGACAACGTCCGCGGGGGCATTGTTCACAAAATTCGGGTTGCCGAGCTTGCTGCGGGCGCGCTGCAGTTCGGCCTCCACCTTATTGCGTTGTTTTTCCAGGCGCTGTTTTTCCGCGTCCACGTCGATGATGCCTTTCATGGGCACGAGCAGTCGCAGCTCATCGAGCAGTGCGGTTGCGGACGCGGGCGGTTCTTCGCCGTCGCTCAGCACCGTAATGGATTCGACGCGGCCGACGCGCTGCAGCAGAGAGGAGTGCTGCTCGGCACGGCGCGAATCTTCAGCAGAGGCGTTCTGCATGATGACCGGGAGCGGCTTGCCGGGCGAAATATCCATTTCGCCGCGGATCTGCCGAACACCGAGGATAAAGTCTTTCAACCACTCGATATCGGCGACAGCGGTATCATCCTGCACCGTGTTGTCAGATTGCGGGTAGGATTGCAGCATGATCGTCGGTGCATCGATTCCCACTCTCGGTGCGACCTGCTGCCAGATCTCCTCGGTAACAAACGGCATGATTGGATGCAGCAGACGTAGCAGGCCGTCCAACACGTTGATCAGCGTTCGCCGCGTGCCACGCTTGGCTTCGTCTGAGGCGTCTTCGGACTGCAGCACGGGCTTCGAAAGCTCCAGGTACCAGTCGCAGAACTCGTGCCAGGTAAACTCGTAGATCGCCTGCGCGACGAGATCTAGTCGGTACCCATCGAAGTTGCGATGGACCGATTCGACGGTCTTGTCGAATTGCGCAAGGATCCAGCGATCTGCAGCACTCAACTCAGCGTCACCATCGTCGAGTTGTTCCGTATTCATGAGCACGTAGCGTGCTGCGTTCCAGAGCTTGTTGCAGAAGTTCTTGTAACCTTCGATACGGCCGAGATCGAAGCGAATATCACGGCCCGTGGTCGCAAGCGCAGCGAAAGTGAAACGCAATGCATCGGCGCCGTAGCGGTCGATGCCGTCCGGGAATTGCTTGCGTGTCGCCTTTTCTATCTGGGGCTTCAGGTGGTCCTGCATGAGCCCGGTCGTACGCTTCTCGATCAGCGTTTCCAGGTCGACGCCATCGATCAGGTCGAGTGGATCGAGCACGTTGCCCTTGGACTTCGACATCTTCTGCCCGTCCTGATCGCGAATCAGGCCATGGATGTAGACCTCACGAAACGGTACGTCGCCCATGAACTTGAGGCCCATCATGATCATGCGTGCAACCCAGAAGAAGATAATGTCGAAACCGGTGACCAGCACACTGCCCGGATAAAAGTCGTCGAGCGCATCGGTCTTCTCAGGCCAGCCCAGCGTGCTGAAAGGCCAAAGAGCCGATGAAAACCAGGTGTCCAGCACGTCCTCGTCTTGTGTCAGGACGATGTCCTCGCCAAGTCCGTGTTTGTCGCGCACGACCTTCTCGGTGTGGCCGACGTAAATATTGCCCGATTCGTCATACCAGGCCGGTATTCGGTGCCCCCACCAGAGCTGCCGGCTGATGCACCAGTCCTGGATGTTGTACATCCAGTCGAAGTAGGTTTTCGACCAGTTCTCCGGGACGAAACGGATGTCGCCGTTCTCGACGGCAGCGATCGCCGGATCTGCAAGCGGCTGGATACTGACGTACCACTGGTCCGTGAGGTAGGGCTCGACAACGGCACCACTGCGATCGCCACGCGGAATCTTCACGGTATATTTCTCGATCTTATCGAGCAGGCCGAGGTTCTCGAATTCCGTAACGATTTCATCTCGTGCCTCGAAGCGATTCATGCCTCGATAAGCTGCTGGCACCTCGTCATTCATTGCCGCATCGTCGGTCAATACGTTGTACATCGGAAGGTCGTGCCGCTTGCCGATGTCGTAGTCGTTGAAATCGTGAGCGGGTGTGATCTTGACGCAGCCGGTACCGAATTCAGGGTCGACATAGTCGTCGGCAATGATCGGAATACGCCGACCGACGATCGGCAGGATGATTTCCTGTCCGACAAGGTCGCGGTAGCGGTCGTCATCCGGGTGCACGGCTACGGCGCTGTCGCCGAGCATCGTCTCGGGTCGCGTTGTGGCGACGACAAGGTGACCGTCGCCGGATGCCAGAGGGTACCGGAAATGCCACAGCAGCCCGTCCTCGTCGGCCGATAATACCTCGAGATCCGACAGGGCCGTATGCAGAACCGGGTCCCAGTTGACGAGCCGCTTGCCGCGATAGATCAGGCCTTCGTCGTACAGGCTGACGAAGACCTCGGTTACCGCGTTCGACAGACCTTCGTCCATCGTGAAACAGTCGCGACTCCAGTCGACAGAGCCACCGAGACGCCGCAGCTGCTTCGCAATCTGACCACCCGACTGCTCTTTCCATTGCCAGACACGCTCGACAAATTTCTCCCGACCGAGGTCGCGACGGGACGTGCCTTCCGAGTTCAGCATGCGTTCCACGACCATTTGCGTGGCGATGCCGGCATGGTCCATGCCCGGTTGCCAAAGCGCCCTGCAACCCTGCATGCGCTTGTAGCGAGTCAGTGCATCCATGATCGTGTCCTGAAATGCATGCCCCATGTGCAGCGTTCCGGTCACGTTGGGCGGCGGGATCATGATGCAATAGCGATCGCCGTCGCCGTGAGGTGCAAAGTAGCCTTCATTCTCCCAACGCTCGTAAACGCGTTGTTCTATGTCTTGCGGCTGGTAGGACTTGTCCATTCGTCGTTGGGCTGGCTGGTGAGGAGGGATCAGACGTTGTGCGTGTCGAGCTTGTGGCCCTGATCCCGGTAGGTGGCGAATCGCCGGCGGCTTTTCTGTTTGCTGTCGTCGTCGGAGCTTACAAGCTCGGCAACGCGAGGAAAAGAATCGGCGTTTTCCGATACCTCGTCGCAGAGGTTGATTAGCAGGTCGCGTGGCTCGATGTGCGCGGGATCGCATCCGACGGTCACTGGCGACTCAGAGCTATCCGTGCCGGACTGAGCAAGCTGGTGCGGCACGAAGCTGCCGTCGCGAAACGTCCACAACAATTCGTCGATGCGCTGTGCCGCCGCGTGATCGCGAGCCAGGATGTGCACAGTGTTATCGAGTCGATAGGCTTTCTCTGCCAGCCGGCACGCAAAGAGCCGTCGCGCCTGCTCGCCGGACTGACTCAGGACGTAAAAGTCGATTCTTGCCATCGTCGTATCAGGGTAGTGCGCCAGCTCGCGCCAGCAGGAACTCGGACAACATCGGTACCGGCTTGCCCGTCGCGCCTTTCTTTTGACCCGAGTGCCAGGCTGTGCCCGCGATATCCAGATGGGCCCAGGACATGCCGTCCGTGAATTTGCCAAGGAAACAGCCGGCCGTAATGGCGCCACCATCGCGGCCACCAACATTCGCCATGTCGGCAAAATTGCTCTTCAATTGCTTCGCATAGTCGTCGCTGAGCGGAAGTTGCCAGCCGCGATCGTTTGCGGTCACTCCGCATGCAACGATTTCCGCCGCGAGGTCGTCATCATTTGTCATGACCCCGGTGTGGTGATGACCGAGTGCAATTACGCAGGCACCTGTCAGCGTGGCGACGTCGATGATCGTCTCCGGCTTGAAGCGTCGGGAATAAGTCAGCGCATCACACAGGATAAGGCGTCCCTCGGCATCCGTATTCAGAATCTCGATCGTCTGACCCGACATGCTCTTTACGATGGCGCTCGGCACCGTCGCCTTGCTGCCAGGCAGGTTTTCCACGGCCGGGACGACGACGTTGACGTTGATCGGCAGCTTCAAGGCCGCAACCGTCGCCATGGTGCCGATAACACCCGCTGCACCACACATATCGAACTTCATCTCGTCCATGCCGAGCCCCGGCTTGAGAGAGATACCGCCCGAATCGAAGGTCACGCCCTTGCCGACGAGAACGATGGGCTTGTCGCGACCGCCACCCTTGTATTGCATGATGATCATCTTTGCCGGCTCTGCCGTGCCCGCTGTGACGGACAGCAATGAGTGCATGCCAAGTCGCTTCATTTCCGGCTCGTTCAGCACGCGAGTCGTGAGTTTGCCGTTACCGCTCGCCAGTTTCTGCGCCGTGCGCGCGAGATAGGACGGTGTACAGATATTCGGCGGCAGGTTGCCGAGATCGCGGGCAAGCGAGACACCCTTCACGATGCCATCGGCGTGACTTGCACCGCGCATCGATTGTGCGGCGTCGCCGCGCTTGCCGATCGACAAGCCGATCTTCTTCAGCGGCATGACGGGTGGCTTGCGTCCGCTCTTGAGCTGCGTGAAGCGATACAGCACCTCTCCGAACGCCTGCACCGTGTGCCGGGCGAGATAATAGGCATTAGCACCGCGGACGGATTCCAGCGTCAAAGTATTCAGCACCTGGCTGCACTTGCTGTCGGCAATAGACCGGGCCGCCGCCGCCACGGCGCGAGCGAATTTGCTCCCATCCAGCTGGCTGGACTTGCCGAGGCCGACAACGGCTACTCTGGACGCACGAATGCCGTCGACGCTGGTCAAAACAACACAACGTCCCGGCTGCGAAGAGATGTCGCCACTTTTAACCAGGCGGCGCAGTGCACCGCCGCTGGCCACGTCGATGTCGCTCGCGCCAGTGCTCAGTTTGCCGCGCTCGTAGACGCCAACGATCACACAGTCGACGGCACGACGTGCGGCATTGCTCGTAGTCGTGAAATATTCCATAGATTTCAGGGCTGTCCCGCGGAAAATAAAAGCGGTAGTCTAACTGATTCGGCCGAATTCCGTTAAGGAAATCATTGACCTCGATGTTGCGTATTCTCGATCGATACATATTCCGGGAAATCGCCTCGACATGGCTCGGGGTCACGCTAGTGTTGCTGACGATTCTCCTCACGAATCAATTCGCCCGCGTGCTCGGCGACGTCGCCAAGGGCAGGCTGCCCAAAAACGCCGCATTTGATGTCATCGGGCTGTCGGCGGTGCAATACCTGACCATATTGGTGCCGATCGGCCTGTTTCTGTCAGTCATGCTTGCGCTGGGCCGCCTGTATCGCGACAGCGAAATGCCCGCGATGATGGCGTGCCGCGTTGGGCCGTCCGGTGTGTATCGGCCACTGACCTGGTTGATGGTGCCATTGGTCCTTGGAGTTGGCTGGCTCGCGATTGATCTCGGTCCACGCGCACTGGTTGCAATCGACCGCATCGGGGCTGAGGCGCGTCGCGAGGCGGACCTCGCCAGCATTGAGCCAGGGCGATTCACGGTATTCGGGCCCGACCAGGCCGTCGTCTACGGCGAACGAGTGACGCCGGACGGCTTCATGGAAAACGTCTTTCTGCAGCGCATAGTCGACGACGAGACCGTCGAGGTCGTCGTTGCCCGGCGTGGTGAGCAGGTCGAATCCGACGACCCGGATATCCGGCTGCTTGTGCTCCACGACGGCCGCCGTTACGAAGGCGTTCCGGGTACGCCGCGATTTCGCGTTGTGGAGTTTTCGGAGCACGGCATTCCCTACCGGCTGCCGAGCCTGGATCCACCGGAACTCAGGCCTCGTGCGATGATGGTCGCGAACCTGTTGAATTCGAGGGACCCTGAACACCGCGCGGAATTGCAGTGGCGCATTAGCGTGCCATTGTCGACGATCATTCTTGCAATATTTGCGGTGCCACTGGCGCGAAGTCAGCCCCGGGCCGGCCGTTATGGCCGACTCGCCATCGGACTGCTCGTATTCATCGTCTATTTCAACCTGCTGAGCGCGGCGAAGGCCTGGGTGGAGAAAGGCGAAATTGACCCGACGCTGGGTCTTTGGTGGGTGCACGGCATATTCCTGTTAGCCGCACTCGGGTTGCTGGCGGTACAAAACTCTATGCATCGGCGGCTACTCTCATGACGGGCATTCTCAGTCAGTACCTGATGCGCACGATATTGACGAGCACCGCGCTGGTGCTGGTCGTGTTACTGGCGTTGGCCGGGCTGTTTGAGTTCATTGGCCAACTCGATGACGTGCAGGGAGATTACAAGACACCGCAGGCGATTCTGTTCGTGGCGCTTAGGTTGCCCAATCTCGCGTTTCTAATGCTGCCGATTTCGGCCCTGATCGGAGCGTTGCTGGGTCTGGGTGCTCTGGCGGCAAACAGTGAGATTATCGTCATGCGATCCGCGGGATTGTCGGTTAGCAGGCTGGCCGGCATGGTCGCTATTTCGGGTCTTGTGATGCTGGTCATCACCGGGTTGCTGGGAGAGTTCATCGGCCCGCCGCTCGATTACTACGCGCGCAACATGCGTACCGAAGCGCGGTACGGCAAAGACGATACTCGCTTTAACAACGAGACCTGGGTCAAGGATGGATCAGTCTATCTGCACCTCGAGCGAGTGAATTCCGATTTCGATTTCGGCAGCCTGTACATCTTTCGCTTCAACGACGAAAACGAGCTGGCGTCGATTGCCAAGGCCGAAAATGCTGGTATCAGCAACGACGACCGCTGGCTGCTCGAGAACTTCCACGAAACGAGGTTTCAGCGGGATGGCGTCCAGACAGTCGAGTCTTCGGTTGCGATCGAGTCGTTCGAGGTCAGTTCGGAGATGCTGGGCAGCGCAATGGCGAAGTCGACCAGTTTGTCCGCCCGCGGATTACTTAGTTATATCGATTACCTGAATCGCAACGACCTGGATGCAAGTATCTACGAATCGGAGCTGTGGCATCGAGCGGCCCGAACGACGGCCGTGATGATCATGCCGATGCTGGCGCTTGCTTTCGTGTTTGGTTCGCTGCGGACCGGCGGGGCAGGCGCGAGGCTCATGATTGGAGTGGGTGTCGGGCTCGCGTACTACCTCGCGAGCGAGATGCTCGCGAACTCAGGGCAGGTATTCGACCTGAACCCGGCTGTGGTGTCGTGGTTGCCAACGAGTGCGTTGTTGCTGGTTACTGTGATTGCATTGGCTCGAATACGCTAGGATCGTACGCTACGATCGCGGCGACCACGCCACCAGTAAAACATCGTCAGTGCGGCAGGCATCAATGAGCTTTTACAATGCATCACTCTGGTTGTCGCCGGCGACGACCGTTGCCCTGATATTGACGATGGGCTGTCAGTCAATGTCCGAATCAGCGCCAGAGGGAGTCGGCGAGGCGTCCAGTTCGGCCACCTCGATAGACCGCAATATCTGGTTCACGGCGGCCGATGCCGGTGATACCGAGACGCTGCGGGCGTTGCTCGAAGAAGGAATGGACCCGTTGATCGAGCGACAGGGTCTGACTGCCCTCCATATATCAGCCCGACAAGGTCACATTGGTGCCGTCCGGCTAATCATCGATGCTGGTGTCGACGTCAATCTCGAGCCGAATGAAACGGAAGCGACACTCGCATCCGCTGCCGGTCACGGCAACCCGCGGATGGTGGAGCTGATTGCGGGCGGCAAGCTGGACCCGGCTGCAATAGCTGCAGTGACGAATCTGCGCTCACCACTCAATCTCGCTGTGGAAAACGGTCATGCAGAGACAGCCAGGCTACTGATCGCGGCGGGCGCCGACGTCAATGCGCATGGCGAATGGTACAGCCCCTTGCACAGTGCAATCCTTTACGGAGATGCCGCTACCGCGGATCTGCTGCTCGAGAATGGCGCCAGTGTGAACGCGAGGATACGCATCCAGGACAGGACAAAGTTCTCCGGGTTTCGCTACGTTCAACCTCTCGAACTGGCGCGCATCATCGAGCGTGACGATCTCGTCGATCTCGTACAGCGTTATGGTGGCAGGGACTAGGTCTGGCTCTGCGATTGACGAGGATAGTAGATCAGGCGGGTCTTGCTGAGCCGGTCGTGCCAGGTCAGTCGGTCCCGGTCCCTCAGTTGCCAGAGAAAACCGAGGCCAAACACAGCCCATGACAAGCAGGCCGCAAGGAAGCGAATAGTCGCCGCACCTTTCCCGGGAACCGAGCCATCCTCTGTTTCGAGCTGCAGTCCCCAGGACTGCATACCAAGAGTACGTCCCTTGCTGCTCCAGAACCCGACGAAAAAGGCGTAGGCGACCAGGACGAGCGTGAACTGGTGCGAGACGCGCAGCAACAGGCTGCCCGAGTCGACGGATTCGCCACCGTTAAGCGCGGTAAACGGTATCGTTGCGCAAAACCACAGGGCTGCCAGCAGTAAGGTGTCGTAGACAATTGCAGCGAATCGGCGCAGGAGCCCGGTCGGTCCGGCCATCAGAGAGCCTTCATGAAGTCGATCATGCGGCTGCGGGTCGCGGCATCGGGCAGGTGCCCGAAACCGGCTTCCAGGTTGTCCTGCATATGGTGAGGCTTGCTGGTTGCAGGGATGACGCAGGTGACTGCCGGGTGGCTGACGATGAATTTCAGGAAAAACTGGCCCCAGCTTGCTGCGAAATCTGTCGCCCAGCCGGGTAGCTCCAGTCCTCGCACGGCGCTGAACAGCGCACCGGTCTGATAAGGCCGGTTAATGAGCACGGCGACTCCCAACTCCTGCATCAGCGGCAGAAATCGCTCGCCTGCCTCACGTTCCCCGAGCGAGTAGTTAATCTGGACGAATTGCGGGCGATATTCTCTGACCGCGGTCTCGAGGGCATCCAGAGCGCTCGCACGATAGTGGGTGAGGCCGTTGTAGCGAATACGACCTTGCTCCTGCCATTCGTGAATAGTCTTCATGTGCGTGCGCGTATCACGCAGATTGTGGACCTGCATCAGGTCGATGACGTCGGACTTCATCAGTTGCGCTGAACGTTGCATTTGCTCGATGCCATCGTCGCGACCATCGGTCCACACCTTGGTAGCGACAAACATCGGTTTGCGCGGTACGCCCGATTCGATGATGTCACCGATGATCGACTCAGAGCGGTTATACATTGGCGACGTGTCGATCACGCTGCCGCCTTCACCGAGTAATAGCTCGACGATCTCGCGGCGTTTCGCAATTTCAGCCGGAGTGCTTTCCACATCGAATACGCTGTACGTTCCGAGTCCTATGACGGGTAAGCGCTCGTCGCTCGCCGGTATCGGCCGGTCGATCATCATGCGTTCCTCGGTGCGGCTGAGTAGTGGTGTCATGCTTAGCGACGCGCCGGCCACTAATGCATCGCGTCGTGTCCAGAGCGGTCGTGTCATTGACTGTCCCCTGTTGTGGCGCTTACATCGCGCCGCCGATATGCGTTGCCAACCCAGAGAGCAATTCCTGCCCATGCTAGTGCGAAGGGCAACATGATAATCGAGATGCCAGCGAATCCGAGCCCCCACAGACCTTTGACCATCCAGGTGCCTATCAGGTCCCCACCCCGATAGACCGCCGTGTCTATGAAGTTCTTGGATTTGTATCTTTCTTCAGGCGTTACGACCGAGTAAAGCATGTCGTTGGTGGGCTTGGACAAGCCGAAGCCGATGGCGCGTCGAATCGCCTGGAATGCGGCAACGACGAGAAAGGTCGGGTTAATAGCCACGAGTACGAATCCGACAAACGAGGCGATCGGCATCAACGCCAACGTAACCCCGACACCGAAGCGCCATACCGCCCGCTTCACGATCAGCAATTGCACGAGCATCGACATCGTGTTGGTGATGGCATCTATGAACGCAAACGTGCGCGTTCGCTCGTCCGTATTTGCGAACGCGTCACCGACGAGATCGGCCATAAACATATAGAGCGCTGTACCCAGCAGGCTCGCAATGATTGACGCAATACTGATGGCCGTAAGATATCGCGAGTTGGCAACGTGCGTGACGCCGGCCAGCAGCGAACCGCCAAGCGGCCTTGTGCTGGCGACGGTGTCGGCGATCCCGTCGCGATGTTCTGATTCCACCCAGCTACGAAGTCGCGTAATGCAGTAGACGCCGAAAAGTAACAGGCACGCGGAGATGGGTAGCAGGTTATGAAAGCCGATGGGCACGACGAGCAGACCGGTTGCAAGCGGGCCGAGGAGGGCGCCGGCGCTGCCACCTGCCGAGATCACACCGAATAGCCGACGACACTGCTCGCGCGAGTAAATATCGGCCATGAAACTCCAGAAAACAGAGACAACGAACAGGTTGAATACGCTCAGCCAGACAAAAAATGCGCGCCCAATCCAGACAAAAGAGATTTCATTGTGAATTGCGTAGCTGAAGCCTGCCCAGAACAACAGGATGTTTGCGGCGAAAAAGTAATACACCCAGGGCAGAAATTGTCGCCTTGGAAAACGTGACGCTACCCATCCAAATGCCGGGGTCGCGGCCAGCATGACGACGAACGTGCTCGAAAACAGCCAGGGAACGTTTTGCACGCCACCTTCGACGGCCATGGTCTCGCGCACGGAACGCAGCATGTAATACGCAGAGAGGACACAGAAGAAGTAGACGAACGACCAGGCCACGGCATAGTACTCGTGGCGTTCGAGCCCGAGTACGCGATTAAGCAGATTGTTCTGCCTGGAAACTGGATCCTGATCAGCCATGAGCGCGCATCATAGTCTGATCTGGGCCAATTGCCGAAATTTGCCGCTGGAGAACCGTGTGGAGTCGTTCCAATCTCTGTCCATGGTCAAACCCAGGGAGAGGAACAATGTCAGGAAAGAATCCGTTCGTATTTGTCGCGCTAATATTGATCACTTTTCACATGGCAGGCAACGCCCGCGCGCAACAACCGGTTGTGGGGGTGGACGGTTGCGCCATTCTTGCGCTGCTGGTGTACACCGAGGTGACAGAGACAGGTTATCGCGGTCCGCGCGCCCCCGGGGATTTGGCGTATCCCGGGCCCGACGAAATCACGATATGCAATCAAACGACGCGCAGTGTCACGGCCGCGTTTTCATCGTCACTGCGACACATGAATATTCATGTGTCCTGGGGAACTTTCCCGCGTGATAGCGGCGACTACTGCCTGAGTCATTTCTTGTCGCAATGCTATCCGGATCGAAACCCGCACATGCCACCACTTAACGCAGCACAAAGGCGCTTCGTCGCGGTCAGTTGGGCCGCCATTTATGGCGCTGTGAGCAGGACTATGGCGACGGCACCCGGTGCGGATATTTCTCGATTCGACCGGGCAGGGCTTAGTTACGGCATTCAATCCCGTCTTGCCATGAATCGTATGGCCGCTGAACTCAAAGATATGGGTCATCCGGACTGATCCGTAGCCAAGTTTAGGTACAAATCACGGCTTGCAATCGGGGGGTCGGTGCCTAATCATCGTTGCCATGATTCGTCAGGTAGCAGCGAAAATGCGTACCGTATTTGCAGTAGTTCCGGCTTCGATCTTGTTCGTGTCTTTCGCATTTGCGGAAGAGCCCGCCGTGGAAACTGCTGACGTTGCCGGGCAGCGCTTTGTCCCTGCAGGATTTACGAAGGGGCTTGAAGCGGCGGCTGCTGAAATAGAGTTTCCAAAGTACAAGAAGGACCTCTCGTTGAACATCAACTGTACGGCGAATGTCAGCACGACAGGCGATGTCGAGAGCTATTTTTGTCTCGATTATTTAGGTGGCGCCGATACGAAGTTCCGCAGGGCTGCTGAGAAATTTATCGCGTCGGCATCGATATCACCAGCCAGCGTCGACGGTGAACCTGTTCCGGTCAGGTTCTACTTCCGCGTGTTCTTTGGGAGGAAAGGCGATCTGTATGCCGTGGGCGTGTACCCGAACTGGAGCGACGATGCGCAAAAGTACGGTCACGAGTATCAGGCACCACAACGCTACAATCAGGATCCATCGGGGCCGACCTGCAATTCTGTGGGTGGCTTGTCCAAAGTCGCGGTGGGTACAGACGGCAAGGCAGCCGGCGACGTAGACCTGGTCATGTCCTACGGTGTGCCGGAACACCTGGGCACTTGCGAAAACTGGTTCATGCAAAAAGTTACTGACGGCAGCTATATACCGGGGCACCACGAAGGCAAACCCGTCGCCGCGACATACTGCGAGTTAGGTGGTGATCCGGAGTGGTTCACGTGGAAACCACCCGAGGGGCTGTAAGAAGTAGAAAAATGCTCCCAGAAGGCGGGTGTACCGCCGACGACAATTCTTGGTCGCAGGAGTTCCTAGGCACTTTTCCGAATTGACCAATTCGGCTATCTCGGCCTACTTTCCACGGAATGTAGTCATCACAAGACCTATCACTTCATTAGCGTGTCTTACAAAGGCTACAAACAAGAAAAACCACGCATATCGCATAATGAGTGACTTGGCCTCTTATCGAAAGCTATCCCGACGAGCACTTATCGCACGTCTTGCACTTTGGGGCGCATTTGCGGGTATCGCCGCCTGGATGCTCGTATTCGGATTGCATGTGGTTTTTGATATGGGCGAGCCACCAACCATCGTGCAACTGTTCTGGGCGATACCGCGTGGCGCATTATTTGCTGCATTGCTAGGCTGGGCGCTGCACAGCATATGGCGCCGTAGTGCGCGTTAGGTTCAAATCCCAAACAGGAACTTCCAAATCAAAAAAGGGCCCACGATGTGGACCCTTTTTTGATTTGGCACTCCCTAGGGGATTCGAACCCCTGTTACCGCCGTGAGAGGGCGGCGTCCTAAACCGCTAGACGAAGGGAGCGGAGTGTTCTCAAATTGTACACGCCCTCCCCAGGGGATGGACGTTGTCGCTGCGCTCCACCGTCTGTCGTCGCGCTTCGCGCTCCTCGGATCGAACCCTTGTTCAAAGCCGTGAGAG
>Ga0070727_10001100_pt1 | contig 29882 bp, 25 predicted proteins | sample tdAd472_FD_66722 | JGI IMG/M metagenome (GOLD analysis project Ga0070727, IMG submission 66722) | Marine sediment microbial communities from the Atlantic coast under amendment with organic carbon and nitrate - tdAd47.2 | ecosystem: Environmental > Aquatic > Marine > Coastal > Sediment | place...
CCCCGGAGCGGGCCGCGTCGCCTCGTAGGGTGAAGGCGTGGAGTCCGCCGCCGTCCTGCCGATCACCCCTTGAAACGCAGGCGGCGCCCCGTCGACCGCACACCGCTCCTGCGCAAACGTAGCCTGCGTGGAAATCAGAAAACAAAGGGTAAATACAAGGCGCATCAGGGTCCCCCGGATCGACCTTCCAATCATGACCGCCCAAGTGTAATCCATCGAGTCGATTCCCTCAGGCGTGTGCGCCAATCATCCCCCCACGGCCAGCCGCCCAACCAAACGCTCCTCCAGCAACTCAAACAGATCCGCGCGATGCGAGCGACGCTCGCCTCCGCCCTCGGTCGACGATGTCGCCACTACCGTCAGATCGAGCTCCGGAAACAGCAAAATATACTGGCCCCCATACCCCCAAGCAAAGTACGACTGCACGCCCGCGAAGTCCTTCATCCACCAGCCGTAGCCGTACTCGCGCCCCGAGTATTGCGAACGTCCGCGTGGAACAAACGATCGCTCAATCCAATCCTCTGACAACACGCGACGCCCTTCATGCAAGCCCCCGTTCCGATACAATTCGCCGAACGTCAGCATCTGCCGCGGCGTCATCGCCATGTTGTTGCCGCCCATATAGAACCCCTCTGGGTCACGCTGCCAACGCGCGAGCGAGATGCCCAGCGGCTCGGCCAGATGTTGTTGCGCGAAACTCCAGGTACTCTCGCCCGAAGCCTGGGTCAGGATCGCCGACAGCAGGTGCGTGTTGCCGGTCGAGTAGATCATCCGCCCGCCCGGTCGCTCGATCAGTTCCTGATCGAGCGCGAAGCGAACCCAGCTTCGGCTGGCCGCCCAGCGGCCGTAGTTGCGGTTGCTCGTCGTCTCCAGCCCGGAGCGCATCGACAGTAAATCGCCCACCGTGATCGCCCGCTTGGCCGCATCCTCGTCCCCGCTCAAGTAGCGCGAGAAATACGGCCCAATCGGAGCCTCAGGCCCTTCGATCAACCCGCGGTCAATCGCAATCCCCACCAGCGCCGAGATGACGCTTTTCGAGGCCGACTTGATGTTCGTCGTCCGGTCCGCGCGCGCGCCGTTGTAATAGCGCTCGAAAACCAACTCGCCCTCGCGGGCGATCAGCAGGCTGCGCAGGCGTGGGGACTCAGCCGCCTCCACTTCAACGTCAGCCAGAATCTCCCCAATCGGGATCGGCGGCGGCGGGGGAGGCGGCACCTCACGCGGCCCAAGCGCAGGCGGAGCCGCCAGCCAAAAGGCCGCCGCCACATGCAGAGCAACAATCGTCCGCACCAGGTTCAGTGTAGACGTAGATGTAACCGGAGAGAGACCCGTTGTTTCTAATTCGCTTGCTCGTCGCTTACCTTGCGGGCCAGGAATCGAACGATCGGCTGGTCGCTGGACCGGTTCGGCCCCCAGTCGACTGCTGTCGAGAGATCTTCGTAGTGCAGGATCCGCAGCGAATCGAAGGCGCGCGGGAGTTCGTTGACTTTGAAGCCGAAGCGCTGGTCGTCCTGAACGCTCTTACCGTTGTGATCCCAATGAAACCCTTCCACAACGAGCAAGCCGCCCGGCTTGAGCGAGGCGATGACCTTTTCCGCGTTTCCGATGAGGATCTCGTGCATGTACGTCGAGACCACGAGATCCCACTTCTCCTCGCCGTAGTCGTATCCGTAAAGGTCGGCGACGACGCCGTCGATTTCGACGCCCTGATCGCGCGCTCGCTGCTCGGCCTGCTCCACGCCCTTATCGGAGATGTCAACGCCGGTCACCTGCCAGCCTTGCTCGGCGAGCCACAGTGCGTTGCGGCCCTGACCGATGCCGGCGTCCAGGGCCCGGCCCAGGGGGAGGTTAGCCGCGACCATCTGGAGAAACGGATTCACCCGCAACTCGATATTGAGATTTTCAATCTGTTCAAAAACGCCGTTCCATCTACCGCGCCGGCTCTTCGCCTCTTCCGGAGACAACTGGGCGAAGCCAGGTGTGGAAACGGTCAGGGCGAAGACGATGGGGACGAGGTACTGCATGGTAGAACGGCGATGGTAACAAGCCGCGGAAGCTCAATCCTGTAAAGTTTGCCTTGAACGATCGGCAGAGCCGCTCGCCGCAATCGACTATGCTCGTGAGCATGACGGTTCGTCTGGTTGCGATCACGGTGCTACTGCTGGCGCCGCTCCAGGCGGCGAAGCACGTAGTGCTCGTTTCCATTGACGGCTTTGCCGCCTACCACCTGCTGAACGAGGATCTCGAACTTCCGAATATCCGCGGCTTGATCAAGCAGGGAGTCTGGTACAGCGCCAGCGAGACGGTTTTTCCGAGCGTCACGCACCCTTCCCACACGACGATTCTCACTGGAGTTTCACCCCGTCGTCATGGAGTGCTCAGCAATGGAATGACGAACCGCGATACGGGGGAGAGCTTTCATCCAACCAACAAGCCTCGGCTCGAAATCGTCAGAGTTCCTACGCTCTTCGACGCCGCAAAGAGGAAAGGTCTGAAGACATCCTCGTTCTACTGGCCGGAGACTAAGGACGACCCGTCCATCGACTTCAATATCGCTGGAGCGCGGATGCCGGACGGCAGGATTGACGTCAGCGCCACGGATCCGGAGGTGCTCGATGAGCTTCGAGATGCGGGCGTGCCGATCGATTTGTACTTCGATTGGCGCAAGACGGAGCTCGCCGGGGCCGGAGATGTGATCTTGGCTAGGGCCGCCGCGCACTCCATCAAGGCTCATCAGCCTAACTTGCTGGCGGTCCATCTGCTGGTCACCGACTACACGCAGCACAAGTACGGGCCGCAACACTACAAGTCTCAATGGGCGCTGAGTCGGGCGGACTACTGTGTTGGACTGCTCCGAGAGGCTGTCCGAGAGGCTGGACTGGCGGACGAGACGGTATTTGTGGTGACTGCCGACCATGGTTTCCATAGCGTCTCCCATGAGCTGGACATTCGACCGGCATTCAGCGAGGACGAGCTGCTCGACCACGTTGAGCTGCGAGGCGGCGGATGGAGTTTATCCGTGGTGGAGAAGGACACCTTCGACTCCGTGCGAGACCAGCCCAAGCTTGAGCGCGCCTTCGCCAAGCTGCTTCAGCACGAGAGCATTCTCCGGATACTCCGGCCCGACGATCTGCATGCGCTCGGTCAGCCTCGCTATGAGGAAGACCCGCACGCCCTGGGCCACTACTTCATCATTCCCGACATCGATACGCATCTGGTTGCGAACGACGTTTCGGCGATGATGGAGCGTCGGCTGAAAGCATCTCCGTCCCACGGCCACGGTTACCTTCCGCAACATCCCCGGATGTACACCTCGCTGGTTCTCTCAGGGAGGGGCGTCAAAAGCGGCGTCACATTGCCGAAGGCGCGGAACCTGGACATCGCGCCGACGATCGCAGTCCTGTTGGGTCTGGACTTGGACGGAGTCGAGGGAGCGCCGCTGAAGGAGGCTCTGATTTCACGGTGATGCGGGCCCCCGCCACAATTGCACTGGCGGCGCTTAGCGTGACGGCTGCTCAGGCGGACGAGGTTCGCGTCCATCGCGTCTCGTCTGAGTATCAACGGGGCGAAACCGCGGTGCGCGTCTTGCTCCCCGACTCGTTCGACGCCGCGAAGCGCTACCGCGTCCTTTACGTCTTGCCGGTCGTCGAGCACTCGAACGACCGCTACGGCGACGGTCTGCAAGAGATCCGCAAGCTCGATCTGCACAATCACTACGACCTGATTTGCGCGGTTCCCGAGTTCAGCTCACTGCCCTGGTTTGCCGACCATGACGGCGATCCATCGATGCGCGACGAGAGCTACTTCCTGCGCGCGGTCCTGCCGCTTGTCGAGAGCGGTTACCCGGTAGTGGAAGGTCATGAAGGGCGGTTGCTGGTCGGATTCAGCAAGTCCGGATGGGGTGCGCTCTCCTTACTGCTGCGCCATCCCGACGTGTTCCATCGGGTGGCCGGATGGGACGTCGGCATCCGCATCGACACGGGTCCGATCGATGAGGTCGACCGCGCGGAACGGATTGCCCGCGACTTCGGCAGCCCGGAAAACTTTGAGCGGTATCGCCTCTCGAGGTTGCTCCGCGAGCGAGGCGCCGAACTCGGCGAGGAAGCGAGGATCTTCTATTACAACACCGGCGGCAACCGAGCTCAGGGCGGAGCGATGTTGCACGACCTGATGGTCGAGCTGGGGATTGCACATCGCTACCTTTACGAGCCGAAGCGCCGGCATCGCTGGGATAGCGGCTGGCTAGCCGAGGCCGTCCGATTCGTGGTCGGCGGCGACGAGCGCCTCCTACCTCTGAGATGATCTCGGGGCCGGACCGCTGTGTGGCCCCGAGTCCGTGGTGAGCGTGCGCCCAAGCGGATGGGCTGCGGTGCTGGAGATCTATTCCGCGGGTTGTCCGGGGGCTTGCGCTTCGCCCTCGGGCGGTGCGGCGGGAGGAGCGGGCTTTGCCGGAGCGTCGGTCGCTTCGGCGTCCTTCTCCTTGCCTCCGACGACGGCCTGCTTCTTGGGGCCGATGATCAAGTGCATGAAGCGGCCTTCCATGCGCGGGCGACCTTCCGCTTCGCCGTACTCGGCGACGTCGTCGACAAGTTGACGCAGGAGCTTTTCGCCCAGGTCCGCGTGGGTGACCTCGCGACCGCGGAAGAACACGGTGCCTTTGACCTTGTTGCCTTCTTTGAGAAAGCGCAGAGCGTGGTTCTTCTTGAACTCGTAGTCGTGGTCATCCGTGTTGGGCCGGAACTTGACCTCTTTGACTTCGATGCGATGCTGCTTCTTCTTCGCCTCGTTCTTCTTCTTCTTTTCCTGGTAGGTGTACTCGCCGTAGTCGATGACTTTGGCGACGGGCGGTTGCGCGGTGGGCGCGACCACGACCAGATCGAGGCCTAGAGCTTTGGCGCGCTCAATAGCGACGTAGGTTTGCAGCACCTCGGTGTCGCCGTTGGGGAACACAACGCGAACTTCCCGCGCCCGAATCGTCTCATTGACGTTCTGTCTGCGGACACGACGGAAGGGTTTAAAACGTCTCCTGAAAATTTGGAATTCTCCTAAAGTTCTCTTGTTGAATCAGCGGCTAATCGGGAGTCGGGGCTGGGCGTCACAGGGACAAAAAAAGATCGCCGGACCTTGAAGGACCGCCAATCTGAGCCCGGCATATCGGGCGCGCAATGCGCATCGGCTCGCAAAAAGCCAAATATAGGTCGTCGCGGATCAAGTCGATTTCGAGTTGTACCGCAATCTACCCGGATATCTTAGCATGAAACAACGGGCCGGTTGCCGGCATTCGTCTTGACAACTTCCGCGAGGCTTGAATAGCATGAAAGTCCTAGTTGAGCAAAGGGTTACGCGGAATCGGGAATGATCAAACACGATATCGTCATGCAGGTCGTCAACCGCACGGGTCTGAGCAAGACCAAAGCGGAGATGGCGGTGGAAACCGTCTTCGAAACCATGAAGCGCGCGATGGAGCAGGGCGAGCGGATCGAACTGCGTGGATTCGGCGTGTTCAATATCCGGCCGCGCAAGACGGGGATCGGACGGAACCCGCGGACTGGGGAAGAAGTGATTATTCCGCCGGGGAAGGCGGTCCGGTTCAAGCCGGGGAAGGATCTGCAGTCGCTGTAGGGCGGCTGGGCTGGCTTCCGCCGCTCATGAGGGACATTCGAGAGACGCGGTGGGGGCGAATTTCAGTAGCGCTGCTGGGGGCGCTGATGTCCTTTGCCCTGGGCGGACTGTTAGGTTTCTTACTGACCGGCTTTAGTCTCGATGTCGGGGGCCATGATGATCATGTCGGCATGGCGGTCTTTCTGATCGCGATTGCCGACTTGTTCTTGGTCATCTTTGTTGTCGGCTTGCTCACCGCAATGGCCGTCCTGATTTGGGGCGACAGTTTGAGGCCGACACGCGCTCCCTTGCTCTGGTCGCTTGCTGCTTGCTGCCTTGCAGCGCTTCTACATCGGTTCGGAACGCCGTCCGGCAGTTGGCTCGTGGATACGGCTTCGTTGCTGTTACCGGGGCCAGTGGCAGCTTGGGTCTTGGGTATGCTCGGGTTCGACGCGGTTCTCAGGTGGACGGAGTTCCCCACCCGTCTTAAGGACGACTCGACAGGCCGAGTCTCCATTCACTAAACCTCCGAAAGTCCAGGGAGCGGACCGTTGGAGTCGCCCATCTGGTCGACGTTGACTCCTACCCTATCGAGGATCGACAGGTAGAAGTTCGTCATCGGCGTATCGTCTCCATAGCGGATGTGACGACCGGTGCGGATGAACTCGCCCCCGCCGACGACGGCGACCGGCAGGTCGTGGTGCAGGTGCTTATTGCCGTCGGAGATGCCTGAGCCGTAGACGACCGCTGTGTTGTCCAGCAAGGACGCATCGCCCTCCGGGGTCTCGGCCAGCTTCTGGATGAAGCGGGAGAAGAGTTCCATGTGCAAGACGTTGATCTTGGCGATGTGCTCGATCTTGTGCTCGTCGCCCTTATGGTGGGTGAGGCCGTGATGGGCGCCGGGGACCTCGATCTCGCGGTAGGTGCGGTTGGATCCCTCGCGACCCAACATAAAGCTGGCGACGCGGGTCTGGTCCGCCTGGAGCGCGGTCGTCATGAGGTCGAACATGAGGTTGACGTGCTCGGCGAATTCGACCGGTACTCCGGCCGGGCGCTCGAATTCGGGCGTCATGACGGGGGCGTCGTTCTGCTCCGCCAGGTCGAGTCGCTTCTCAATGTCGCGGACGGCGGTGAGGTACTCGTCCATCTTGCGGCGGTCAGTCGTGCCGAGGTCGCCGAGCAAAGACTGCGTGTCGTCGCGAACAAAGTCGAGGATGCTCTTCTTGTAGGCCTTGCGGCGTGCGCGTGCGGCCAGATCGGTCGGTTGATCCTCGGAGCCAAAGAGACGCTCGAAGACGAGACGGGGGTTGATCTCGGGCGGGTTCGGGATGGTCTCGCTGCGCCAGGAGATGGAGTTGGAGTAGGCGCAGGAGTAACCAGAGTCGCAGTTGCCGGCGAGGCGGCCGGGCTCGGTGCCGAGTTCGAGGGATGCGAAGCGGGTCTGCTTCCCGATGGCGTTGGCGGCGACCTGATCGACGGAGATGCCGAGCTTAATGTCCGCGCCGGAGGTCTTCTTCGGGTGCATGCCGGTGAGGTAGGAGGCGGCGGCGCGGGCGTGGTCTCCGGGGCCGTCGCCGAGTGCTCGGCCGTTGTTGTGGGTGAGGCCGGAGAGCACGAGCAGTTTTTCCCGGTAGGCTTCGAGCGGCTGGAGGATCCGGGTGAGTTCGAAGTCGGAGCCGGTCGTTGCGGGCGTCCAGTTCTCCATGATCACGCCGTTGGGGACGTAGGCGAAGACGAGTCGACGGGGCGTCGCGGAGTCGGTGAGGCGATTGGGTGCGGCCCCGAAGGCGGGCGTCATCGCGTCGAGGAAGGGAAGGGCCACGGCGGTTCCGAGACCGCGCAAGATGGTTCGACGGTTGAGGCTCTTTCTAGTCATCGCTTTGTACTCCCTCTCCGCTGCGCTGCCTGAAGGCGACGCTCTCCACGATGCCCTCGATGAGGCTCGTGAAACGGTATTCATTGGCCGCCATCCCTGATTTGATCCGGTCGATGACGGGCGTATCGGACATCTCGATCCCGCGCCCGAGGGCGTAGGTGGTCATTTTCTCGACTACTGCCTGGACGAAGTCGTCGCCCTGGGTGTTACGAAGGATCTGTTTGAGTTCGCCGGGCGTCTCGAACTGGACGCCGCCGGGCAGTTCGCCGGATGAATCGACGGCGAACTTGCCGTCCATTTCGCGCCAGCGGCCGATGGGGTCGTAGTTCTCCAGGCCGAAGCCGAGAGGGTCGATGCGGTCGTGGCAGACGGCGCAAGCCGGATTCGCGCGATGCTGCTCCAGTTGTTGGCGAAGCGAGCCGGTGATGCCGACTTGTTCCTCGTCGAGTTCCGGCACGTTGGGAGGCGGAGGCGGGGGCGGAACATTGAGGATGTTCTCAAGCACCCAGAGGCCGCGCAGGACGGGCGACGTGCGCGTCGGATAGGCCGCCACGGTCAGGACGCTGGCGTGCGAGAGGATCCCGCCGCGGCGGTTGCCGTCGACTTCGACTTTGCGGAATTCGGGGCCTTTGACTCCTTCCAGGCCGTAGTGCTTGGCGAGGCGCTCGTTGACAAAGGTGTACTTGGCGTCGAGGAAGTCCAGAATGCTGCGGTCTTCGCGCATCAGAGACTCGAAGAAGAGCTCGGTCTCTGTCTGCATGTCGCGCGCCAGCGTCTTGTTGAACTCGGGGAAGAGCTCCGGGTCGGGCGTAACGCGGGCCAAGTTGCGCAGCTGCAGCCATTGGCCGGCAAAGTTCTGAATCAGCGCCTTCGATTTTTCATCGCCGAGCATGCGGCGGAGTTGGCTGCGGCGACCGCTGTCGGTCGTCAGCTCGCCCCGGCCGGCGGCTTGCAGCAGATCTTCATCCGGCGTGGACGCCCAGAGGAAGTAGGAGAGGCGCGAAGCGAGTTCGTAGTCGGTGAGTTGATGGACGTTCTCGCCGGGGCCCGGGTTCTGCTCGACGCGGAACAAAAAGTTGGGCGAGACGAGCATGGCTTGGACGGCCGTCTGCAGGCCTTCTTCAAAGGAGGCGCCTTGCTCGCGCGCCAACCCCACGAACCCCGCCAGCTTTTCGACTTCTCCGGCCGAGACCGGGCGGCGATAGGCGCGTCGGGCGAGTTTACTGAGAATGCTCTTGGCGCAGCGGTCCTGCTCATCCGCCGATTGCGGGCTGCACTCCACAATTCGTTGGTGCGAATCCGGAAGCGGCGGAAGTTCGGCTCGGTACGGACCCTTGATCTCGACGGAGTCGATGAAGACCATGCGAGCGGAGTTCTTGTTGTTGCCGTTGCGGTACTCCTCCCAGCGTTGGGCGTTTGGGTTCCACGGCTGGCCGTCGACCGAGAGGATCTCGGCGGTGATGCGGTGGCTGCCAGCTTCGAGACGGAGTGTGAAAGGATCCGGCGTGGGCGTGTCGCTGTCGTCGTCGGAGAGGTACTCGGCGATGACCTTGCCGTCGAGCCGCCAGACGACGGGCAACGGGGGCGGAATCGGGGCCGGCTTTTCGGGGTTGGCCTCGAAATAGTCGACTGCCGTTTGCAGGCCGCCGACGAGATCGCGACGCGACATGACCCAGTCGTCCTTGGGCTTTTTGGCGCCCATACGCGCGAGCATGGCGCGCGAGTTGGAGCGGTCGAGCCCGGTGCGCTCTTTGATCATCACGTCGGTGACGGTCTCTTCCGACCACGTTTCGACCTCGGCCTTAATCTCGGCTACGCGGCGCATCCATTCGGCGCGGGGGGCCTGACGGCGACGACGATCGACAGAGTTGAGGTCGAGTTCGTAATCGCCGTTCGCAGGCAGTTCAAACGAGGCGTCGAGGCGACCCTCAGGCGAATAGGCGATATCGCCTTCGCCGCCGATGGACTGGGTGGCGCCCTCGGCCCGTGGCGCGGTCAGGCGCCGGACGGCGGCGGGCGGAATCTTGCGTTCGGCGACGATGACGGACCGTGCGACGCGTCCCGCGGCGGAGAGGTATTTCTCCAAGAGAACCGGCGAGACAGTGAGCACGTCGCCGATGTTGTCGAAGCCGTAGCCGGAGTCGTCGACGGGGAAGTCGTCGGCGGGACGTAGGTCTTGCCCGAAGAGGTCGCGGATGGTGTTGTTGTACTCGGTGCGATTCAGGCGACGAACGGTGACGCTGCCAGGCTCAGGTTTGGCGTTGGCCGCAGCGGTTTCCAGCGTATCGGCGATCCAGGCCATTACGGCCTCGCGGGCCTCCGAATCAGGCCGCGGAAAGCCCTTGGGCGGCATGGCGTCGCGCTCAAGCATGCGCCGGACGTCCTTCCAGAGGTAGGGGTGCTCGACGGCGGCTGCTTCGTCGGGAAAATCGAGAGCGAGGTCCGCCGTCTTGGCCTGCTGGTTGTGGCAGGCGGTGCAGCTCTGCTGGAGGAACGGCGAGACGTGTTCGTCGAAGGTGACCGCAGGCGCGGAACCGGCTGCGAGGAGGAGCGCAGACAGTGCAAGAAACGATATCGAGGGCCTGATCACCGCCGCTCAGTTTACCATGCGTCTACTTTCGGTAAATCGCGGATTTGTAGGGCTTTGGTAGGATCACGACGGCGGCGGGCGCTCCAAGTGCGGCGTGCATCGAGTTTCGACTTGAGGGCGTCTCTCTGGGGTTACCCCAGGGTGTTTTTGTGGCTGGTTCTGTTGCAGCGCGTGAGCTTCGCTGCGCTTCGGCGCAGGGCCGCTCGCGCCAGGTGAGTCTGGTTGAAGCGTCCGCCGTCGCTACGTTGCCGGGTGTTGATTCACGCTGATGGAGCGCCGGATATTTGCAGAGGCGGTTGCGCGGGCGTTGCTCACCAGCGAGGCTCGACCGGAGCATCTGCGGGATGGAATCGTCGAAGCCGTGGGCGTCGAGAGGCCCTGGATGTGGCCGCTCGCGCAGCGATATCTTGCACGGTTCGAGGCTGGGACGCGGCCTCGTCTGCGGGAAGCGCTGCAATTCCTGCGCGAAGATGCCGGCTTCTCCGAGGTGCGGGCGGTCCCAGTGGTGCGACCGGCGGGCGTCGCGCCGAGGATGCAGCCCGTGGAGGCTGCGGTTGGCTGGGGTTTGCCGGCGTTCACCTCGGCGGACGAGTTGGCGGAGTTTCTGGAGATCACGCCCGGCGAACTGGATTGGTTTGCAGACCTGAGGGGGTGGGAGGCTGCTCGGGCCGACGCACGGTTGGCGCACTATCGCTATCAAATCGTGGAGAAGCGGTCCGGGAGGCTGCGATTGATCGAGGCGCCCAAATCCCGCTTGAAGCGACTACAGCGCACGGTGCTGTCGGAGATGCTCAATCGCATTCCGCTGCACGACGCTGTTCACGGATTTAGGAAGGGGCGGTCCATCGTCACCTTTGCAGCGCCGCACGCGGGGCGGGATACGGTATTGCGCTTGGATCTGCGCGACTTCTTCCCCTCGATCGGGCGCGCGCGCGTGCAAGCCGTTTTTCGAACGATGGGATATCCAGAATCGACGGCCGACCTTCTGGGCGGCCTGGCGACTCATCGTACGCCTGGCCGGGCGTGGGCGGAGCGGTTGAGCGGCGCCGATCCAGGTGAGCGGCGATTGATTGCGCACGCTCGTGAACTCTATCGCAACGACCACCTACCGCAGGGCGCACCGACTTCGCCCGCGATTGCCAATCTCTGTTTCTATCGAGCCGACTGCCGTTTGGCCGGGCTGGCGGCGTCAGCTGGTGCGGGCTATACGCGCTATGCCGATGACTTGGCGTTCTCGGGCGACGGGGAATTTGCGAGGCGAGCGCGAGAATTCGCCGTGCGAGCGGCGGCGATCCTACGAGAGGAAGGCTTTGCCGTGGAGCATCGCAAGACGCGGATGATGCGCCAGGGCGTGCGACAGCGGTTGGCCGGATTGGTCGTGAACGAAAGGGTCAACTTTCCGCGGGACGAGTACGATCGGCTCAAGGCGATTCTGACGAACTGTGTGCGGCGGGGACCGGGCGGGCAGAATCGCGAGGGGCGCGGCGATTGGCGGCTGCACTTGGAAGGCCGCGTGGCCTTCGTGGAGATGTTGAGTCAGGCTCGCGGCACCCAGCTACGACGTTTGTTGGAGGCAATCGAGTGGGCCGAGACCGGATAGAACTAGATTGGGTGGAACTAGTACCAAAGGACTCGGGTGTAGTAGGGCGGCTTGCTGATTGTCCGTCTCGCCCTTTGGCGGCACGATCAGGGTGTGATGAGGAAGTCGATCATCCATCTAGCCGTTCTAACGACGACGATTGTGCTCGGAGTGATGTCCGGCGGCGCCGTTCTCGTATTGGCCCGCTAGAGGCGGTCCTAGAGCGGGCGAATCCAGATGTTGCGGTAGCGCAGCGCGGTTTCTTCCACGTCTTCGTGGACGTGGTCCTGCAAGAGAATCGGACCGGGGGCGCAGACGTCTCCGCCGAGGCCCCCCGCGGTCGGTCCCTTGAACTCAAAGTGATCCTGAATCAGGACGCCGTTGTGCAATACGGTGACTGAGCCGGGGCTCACGAAGCGATCTCCGTAGCATTCAGGTGCGTGAAAAACGATGTCGTAGCTCTGCCACGTCTCCGGCGGACGCGAGGCGTTCACCGCCGGCGGGGACTGATGATAGATTGCGCCCGCCGAACCGTCGGCGTAGGTCGGATTGCGATAGGAGTCGAGGACTTGCAGTTCGTAGCGACCCTGCAGATAGACGCCGCTGTTGCCGCGGGCTTGGCCTCTTGCGTCGCGCTGATCGGGCGTCGAGAATTCGACGTGGAGTTGGAAGGACCTGAAACTGCGTTTGGTGTGGATGCTGCCGGTGCCGGTCTTGCAAACCATGTCTCCGTCTTCGACGGCCCATCCGGCGGGGCCGCCGTCTTTGCCGAGCCATTCGGAGAGGTCTTGACCGTTGAAGAGAACGAGGGCGTCGGAAGGCGGTTGGCCGGGGCCGCCCGGATCGACGGCCACCGGTTGGGGCAGCTCGGCGGCGGCCAGAGGAAGGGCTAGGGAGAGGAAGAGCAGGCTGCGCATCGGGAAAAGGCTAACACGGCAGTTCGATGAACTACCGGGGGGCGGCCTGGCTCATGGAAGACGCGGGGTCGCTCCGAGGCGCCCACAGTTGCGCATCGCGACTGAGCAGCCAGTTCGGCAGCACGGATTGCTTCTCAGGAGGGACTAGCCCGGCATTCTCCCATTCGCGAAGACGTCGGCGAAGTTGCTGAGCGGGCGCCGCGTTCGGGACCAGTCTGACGTACGAACGGAAGTTGCGCGCCGCCTCTGCGATCTCTCCGCGGTCGGCGTGAATTTCGCCGAGCATGAGGAATGACTGAGGGAATCGGTAGCCGTCTCCTGTATCAATGACCCTGCTCGCAGAGTTCGCCGCTTCGTCGTAACGTTGGAGGCCGAATGTCGCCACTGCATGTAGGTAGCGGGCCTCCGTATTTCCGGGATTCAGCCGGAGCAGCGCCGCCGCGATCACGGCTGCCGGACGAAGATCCCCGCTCTTCATGCGGATACGGAGCAGGAGGATGTAAGGCGGCGGGAATTTCTCGTCGGCGGCGATCGAGGTCTCAAGAGCCAGCGCCGCTCCTTCCACGTCGCCGAGGGCGAAGCGCACTCGGCCCAGCGCGGTCAGAGCCTCGGCAAACGACGGATGGTGGGCGACCGCTTCTTCAAGGAACATGCGAGCCTTTTCGAGATTCGGCTTGCGCTTGCTCTCTTCTTGTACGCCCTTCTGGTAGGCGCGGCGAGCGGCCTTCGAGGCTTCCATGGTGGTGGCGGAGGTGAAAGAGCCCTCGAATCCTGGGAGGGCCTCCAGGATCAGGACGCCGAGACGGCTGCTCCTGCCTTGCCGAATGCCGATGCTGAGAGGCTTTGCGCCGGCGTACTGGATCGACAAGCGGCAACGCTCGGAGAAACCCGAGGTCGTTCTGGGCGGCGCAGCCACATTGAAGCGGCCCTTCTTGTCAGTAGAGCCCGCCGGCTGTCCACAAACGAAGATTTCTACCGGAGTGACGGGGACTTCGCCCGAAGGAAGACGAATTTCTCCTGACACACGCCCGGGAAAAGCGGGGTTCTGTCTGTTGTACCGCTGGAGCGCCCGTTCGCGGGCCACATCCGGATCCGCGTAGGTTTCCGATGTCCAGGTCGACTCGTTCTCGGTCGCCGGCGTCTTAGCCTTGTCGGCCTCGTCAGCCTTTTCGGTCTCCTGCGCAACGGCGCTGGGTGGCGACACATTCAACCCCGCCAGCAGGACTCCGCTCAGGGCCAAGGCCCTCAATTTACACCTTCGATTCAGCGATCCGCCGAGGGTTCGCATTCCGCTTGGAGTATAAGGCCTGGTCGTCCCGTTGCCAAGCTGGATTCGACTTGCTGTGTGCGTCTAGGCACTATTCCGCCGGGGCGGTGAATCCTGCCGGTGTCGGCATTGCAGATCCCGTCGCCCTCTTCGGCGGCGACGGGGCGAAGCGGTCGCCCTGGTAAGCCACCCGTGCGAGAATCGTCATTCGATCGGCGATGAGTATTACGGAAGCCCCGAGCTATGAGGCGCGCGAGTTCGCGCCGAGGCGGACGCGTTACTGCTTTCTGGTGACGAGTTGGAACGAGGGCGAGAGGATCCGGGGGCAGCTTGAGCGGATGCGTCCGCAGGCGGAGTTGGCCGACATCCTGATTGCGGACGGCGACAGTGACGACGGTTCCACCGAAGAGGGGTTCTTGCGATCGTGCGGCGTTCGAACGCTCTTGATCACCCGCGAGCGCGGCCTTGGAACGGCGCTTCGGATGGGATTCGATTACGCGCTGAGCGAGGGCTACGAGGGCGTGGTGACAGTCGACGGGAACGGCAAGGACGGCGTGCATCGGTTGCCCGAGTTCTTGCGGTTGCTTGACGAAGGGTACGACCTGGTTCAGGGATCGAGGTTTCTAGCTGGAGGCCGCCACGAGAATACGCCGACGAGTCGACACCTAGGCGTGAAACTGGTCGTTGCGCCGTTGATTCGAATGGGCGGGGGATTCGCCTACACCGATCCGACGAACGGCTTCAAGGGGCTCAGTCGACGCTATTTGACTGACGATCGCGTGCAGCCAATTCGGCAAGTTTTTGAGCGATTCAACATGCAGTTCTATTTGAACTGTCGGGCTCCGAGATTGGGGCTCCGGGTGATTGAGACGCCGGTGGAGCGAGACTACCCGGCCGACGGTTCCATCCCTACGAAGATCACGACGTTCAGCACCAAACTGACTCTGATGAAGGAGTTGGTTTGGTCCGCGCTGGGGCACTATGATCCTCCGAGTTCGTGATGACAGATTTGCGCGCAGATCGACCGGGATGGAAGGATTGGTTGCCGCTGCTCGTTGTTTTGGCGGTATTCGGAGCGCTCTGCTTCACGAATCTTGGGGCCTATGCGCTGATGAACTGGGATGAGAGCGAGTACGCCTCGCTCGGCCGTTCAATGCTGCACATGGACGGCTACAAGATCAGCGAGAAACCGAACTTCATGCGTCCGCCTTGGTGGCCCGCGAGCATCGCCGCCGTGATGTGGGCGGCCGGCGACGAGACCGAACAGACCGCCAAGATTGCGACGGTACTCTACTCGCTGCTAGCCATCGCGCTCGTTTATTGGGGCGTGTGGGTGGAATGTGGGCGGGTTCCGGCGGCGTTCGCCGGCTGGAGTCTGGCGATTTGTCCCGAGTTCACGACGCGCGCCGTCAGCTTACTCAGCGAGCAGGCGTTCTTGGCGCTCCATCTGGCGGCCTTGCTCAGTTTCTACTTCGCGTTTCGGGGGCGCGAGAAGTGGTTCTACGCCGGCTGGCTCTTCTGGAGTTTGTCGTTCTCCACTCGATACACCGGGCTCTTGTTCGGCCCGCTGTTGGTGATAATCTTTCTCTACGAGTCGGTGCGCGACCGCGGCCTCCTAAAGAGACTCTTGCGAACTAGGGACTTCTGGCTGTCGCCGATTGCGGCGGGAGTCATTCTGGCTCCCTGGTACCTCCGCCAATGGCGTTCCTTCGGAGATCCTTTGATTGGAGTGAAGCGCGCGGCCGGACAGATTCCAAGCTACAGCAACGAGCACATGCCCTGGCACTTCTACTTCAGCGAGATGCCGGACGCGATGACGCTGCCCATTGCGGCGTTGGCGGTGGCGGGGCTCTTGCATGGCGTGGCAATCGCGAAGCGGCCTTTGGCCGTTTATCTGACGGTGGGGGCCGCGATTATTTACGGTTGGCACATGCAGTACGACTACAAGGAAGTGCGCCTGGCGGCTCCGGCGCTGCCTCTGCTGACGATGGGCGTTGGTTTGGCGGTCAAGGCGTGGATGGACTTTACCGCTGGCCGGCGTTGGTTGGGGCGGACGGCGGTGCTGGCTCTGATGGCGATCAGCTCCATTCAGGGCGTCGGCGCCATTCGACACGAATTTCGGGAGCGTCAGTCCACCGGCGAGACTGCTTTTCTGCAGGCGATAGAACATATACGCCAGAGCATGGCGAAGGACATCGTCCTTGTGGGCGTGAAACAACCCCAAATCTACTGGTATTCCGACCGGGAGACGCTTCGCTCGCCCCGTCGCAAGCCGCAGTACCGCCAGCGGCTGAGCGAGGCGGATTGGGTAGTCATCACAAGCTACGAGCGGAGTCCTCCCCCATATCTGACTCCTGTGTTCGAAGAGATGAAGACGGCTGAGTGGTTTGGAGAGGGCGGAAGAGTCTTTCGGCACTCCGGCCATCAGGTCCTGATCGCGAGACCGGAGTGGGTACTGGATCAGATCGCGGACGATTAGCTCAGGTGCCAAGACAGACTCAGGTCGAAGTCGGTGGTGTTTGGCCCGAGCGCGCCGAGTGGATACCTCTGCTGGTGGTGTTGTCGATCTTTGGCCTGATGTGCTGTTGGAACATCAACGCTCGCGAGACGTTGATTTGGGACGAGGCGGAGTATGCGTCTCTCGGGCGTTCGATTGCGAGGGGGGACGGGTACCAGATTAGCGGCCAGTCGAACTCGATTCGTCCGCCGCTTTGGCCCGCGAGTATTGCCGCGGTCATGACGGCGACGGGCTCGCAGGGCATTGGAGCCGCCAAGGCGACCACGATCCTCTATGCGCTGCTGGCGATCGTGGTCGTCTATTGGGTTGTTTGGCTGGAGTGCGGCGTTGGACCCGCGATCGTCGCGGCGTGCAGCTTGGCGTTGAGCCCGGAGTTCGTGGTCGGGTCCGTCATGCTGCTGAGCGAGATTCCGTTCATGGCCCTACACGCCGCAGCCCTGGCTGCCTTCTATGTGGCGTTTCAGCGAGGCGGGGTTTGGTTCTACGCCGGCTGGACTTGTTTTGCCCTGGCCTTATCGGTCCGCTACACGGCGCTGTTGTTTGGTCCGATTCTGATTCTTGTGTTCGTCTACGAATGGACGCGGGATAGAGGGAACATCGAGAGGCTGTTGCGGACGCGTGCGTTTTGGCTGGCGCCTTTGGTTGCGGTTGCGATCTTGGGGCCTTGGTACGTGAGGCAGTGGCTGGTATCCGGCGATGCGCTGATCGGAGTGAGCTACGCCTCGCAGCAGATACCGACGTACAGCATCGCGAGCATGCCCTGGTATTTCTACCTCGTGGGGATGCTGCCGGCCATGACGCCCGCGATCGCCCTGGCTGCGATGGGGTCGCTTATACATGGCGCCATGTTCTCCAGACGGAGGCTGGTAGTCTACGCCCTCTTCGGCGTGCTTGTGATTGTGGGGTGGCACATGACCTACGACTACAAGGAGTTTCGGCTGGTGTCGGCATCGCTGCCGATGCTGGCGATTGCTCTCGGCGTGACGGTTCGGTCGTGGATGGATTGGCGACCACGAGGCAGCGCTCTTCGGTGGTCGGCGCCGGCGGCTGTCTTGATTTTGGGGCTGACGCTGAGTGTCTTGATTGCAGGGGGCCGGCTGAGGAATGGGCTTGCGCTTGGGGAGCCTTCGTTTCTCGACGCCATGGCGTTCTTGCGGGCAAGTGCGGCCGATGACGCGGTCTTGGTCGCGGAGAACCAGGCGCAAGTCCACTGGTACGCTGACCGGCATACATTGCGGACTCCCAAGCAGGAAGAGGATTTCCGACAACTATTGGACGAGGCGGACTGGGTCATTATTACGAGCTTTGAGAGGGGGCAGCCGGATTATCTATTTCCGTTGACGGAGCGAGCCGAGATGGCGGATACGATTCGCGGAGACGTCAAGTTGTTTCGAGATGCGCGATTTCACACCATGCTGTTTCGGGCGGAGTGGGTCCGAGCACACATGGCGGCTGATCGGTAGACGCTACCGCTTGTCTACCCAGACTGGGCTGGTCCAGGCTTGCTCGTGGGGGAACGGATTGGGATCCATGTGGGCGTAGCGTGCGGCGGTGCGCGAGTCGGCTTCCTGGGTGACGCGGAGGTAGTAGAGGCTGTCTTTGGTGAAGTCGGGGTCCTTCCACCAAAACTTTGCCTCCTTGCCTCCGTTCTCGGCACTGAGTTCGGCGCGGTGAACGACGGGGAACGGGTAGCTCAAGCCGTCGGCGTACTTGACCACCTCGACTGCGATCAGTTTGCGCACGCCTTTCGCCCAACCCTCGATGACGGGGCCGTCAGAGGCTTCGATCTCCGAGCCCATCATGTGGCCGTTGACGCGGAAGTCGAGTTCAATGGGGTCGCCGGTGGTGGCGTAGCAGCGGCGGTTACGGATGGCGTCGAAGATGGACTTGCGATCCAGCTTGTCGGCATAGACGCCGGTGAGACCCTGGATGCGATCGCCGAAGAGGTTGTGGCCGTCGGAGCCGCCGATGACGCCGATGCGGATGCCCATCTTCCACACGTCCTGCATCGAGCAACCTTCGATTTCGTCCCCGCGAATGTGGCCTGGGTTGCGGTAGTACTCGAAACGCCCCCAACTGGAAGCGATCTCGGCAGCGGGCTCGACTTTGCGGTTGACGTAGCTCCAGTCCGTGCCGGCGGTGAGCGGGCGAGAGATGTGGTGAGCGAACATCAGCCCGTTGGTGCGCGAGAGCAGGTCGGAGAACTCTCGGATGGAGTCCGAGAACCCTTCCGTCGGGCGATAGAGCGGGCCGCCGGGCGTCTCATAGATGACGTGGCGGTGACCGGCGCGGGGGACGACGAAGTCGCCTTGGGTCCACTCGAAGCCGGGAATAGTGACGAAGCGGCCCTCTTCGATGACGGCTTGGGTGAGAGCGTCGTTGATAGCGAGTTCGGAGTAGAGAAGCTTGTTGGAATCGCCGTGGGAGGTGGTGGCGCCGAAGTCGGTGGCGTAGCGATCGCGATGGAAATTGAAGAGTTGATCGACAGAGCCTTCATGTCCGTCGTCGACTAGGAGGTGATTGTGGAGGTCGCCGAAGTAGAGCGACATGCGGCGAGACTCTCTATCGAACACTGGATCGCGATCCGGAGCCGCTACGGTCATGCGTCGTTGGGGTGCGAGGTCACGGGGAGCGAAGGCGGTGAGCGCTGGGGCGGCTGGGGAGCCCGAAACGCGGACGCGGCGCTCGTAGATGTCGCGGTTGCGGAAGGTGCCGCGACCGCGTTGATAGAGCAGGACCGCCTCATTGTCGGTAGGGACGATGAGGGAGGCGAGTTGGTCGGCGCGCTTCTTGGGGCCGTCGATTGCTTTGGGCTCGTCGAGGCCGAAGACGCGGGAATCCCAACGGTTGCCCTGGAAGACGGCGAGGCCGACTTTCCAGTCGACATGCCCCTCGAAGAATTGCCAGGCGACCCAGGGGCGGTCGTCGGGGCCGATGGCGACGCGCGGGAGGTCGCCTTTGTGGACGAGCCCGGGGCTGGGCTTGGAGACGGAGGGCCATTTCCAGGCGCCGTCGGCGTCACGGACGACGACGCGGATGGTGGCGCGGGGGGCTCGGCCGTCGATGAAGCCGCGGCGTCCGTAGATTGCGTCGCGGGATTCGTTGCGAGCGTAGGCGATCCAGAGGCGGCCCTTGGAGTCGACGCCGAGGTCGGGAGCGTATGCGTCGAGGAGGCCGCCGTCGCCGGGGACTTGGCGGGCTTCGCCCCAGCGGTTGGAGGCGGGGTCGTAGCGAGCCGTGCGGACGCGGTATTTGCCGTCGGCGTAGGCGTCCCAAACGGCCCACACTGCGCCGTCGGGAGCGAGGGCGAGATTCGGACGGAACTCGTTGTCGGGGGTCTCGGCGATGGCGGGAAGGGCTCTCCAGCCGCCGTTCTCCAGGGTGTAGAAGAGGATGTCCGTGGAGCCGTTGGGGGAGGAGCCGCGGCGGTAGGACTGTGCGGCGAGGTAGAGGCGGCCAGAGGCGTCGCGGAGCAGTTCAGGTTCGGTTTCGAGCGTGCCGGCGGGTAGGATTTTTTGCTCGGTTCCGAGGGACAGGTCTTGGCCGACGCGGCGCCAATAGAGGGCGAACTCGTCGTCGCGCCGGCTGGCCCAGACTACGATCAGGTCGCCGTCGGAATTCTCGGCAATGGCGGGATCGAAGTTGACGGAGAAGTCGTCGGTGAGAGCGACGGACGGGCTCCACCCGTCGGCGGTCTTGCGGCGGACGAGGATGCGGTCGCCCTCGGTGTAGTCGGACCAGGACTGCGGACCGGGAGTGGTCTTCGGGCGCGCGGATACGTAGGCGGCCCAAAGATCGCCGTCCGGGCCTTGGGCGAGGGCGGGGAAGCCGTGGTTAAAGGTCTGGCCGTAGAGGCGTTCGGAGACCTCTTGGATGGGGCCGACGGTGGTGAGGGCCGGACCCTGGGCTTCCGTGACCGGTTGGAAGAAGACTGTGGCGGCGAAGGCGCTGAGGATGAGGGCTGGGACGAAGTACCGGCGCATCAGGGAGACGATAGCAAGAGAGGGCGAACGAGGTCAGACGAACTCTGCGTAGATGCTCGGCCTGCGGACCAGAATCATGGTGCAAAGACCGACCAGTATTCCTAGGGGCACGAACAGACAGTGGACGGCTGACAACGAGACCAGGGCTACCGGACGCTTGCGGGTCCTCAGGAGGTAGGCGGCGCCTACCGCGGTGAGGATACCGATGAGATGCCATACGAGAACGATCGTGAAAATCGTAGAAAAGAACCACTCTTGGAACCTCGGAGGACCTGGTCCTCCGACGGTCACCGCAACATGATTCAGGTAGAGGCGGAAACCCGCTGTCATTAGCAGGAGGAGTCCCGCTGAAAAATAGTGACCGAGTTCCAGCCAGCGTAGGTCGCGTTGATCCCGAGCGCTGAGCATGGTGCATTATTGCGCACTGCAAGAACCCGATACCCTAGCGTCAATGTCGCGCGGATTGTTTGTCGGACTATCGGTCTTGGACGTGCTCTATCGCCTGGAGAACGAGCCGCAGCCGAATACGAAGAACGTCGTTGCTGAGAGCGCGCTGCTCGGAGGAGGTCCTTCGGCGAATGCGGCTGTGGCCTTTGCGGCGCTGGGCGGCGAGGCCCGACTAGTGACGGCGATCGGGTCGCATCCCATGGCAGGGTTGATTCGAGCGGATTTGGAAGAACATCGCGTCCAGGTGGAGGACCGAATTCCTGAGTACTCCGGGCGCCCGGCGATTGCGAGCGTGATGGTCTCGCCGAACGGCGATCGGCTGGCGGCTTCGACGGCGGCGCATGGGTTGCCGCAGCCTGGCGGTGAATCTGAGTTCGGTGAGGCGGATGTCGTGCTGGTCGACGGTCACTTTCCGGAGATGCAATGTTGGGCGGCGGAACGGGCGCGGGCGGCGGGCGTGCCGGTGGTGGTGGATTGCGGGTCTTGGAAACCGGCTTTCGAGCGGTTGCTGCCGCTGGTCGACGTGGCGATTTGTGGAGAGAGTTTTCTGCCTCCTGAGGCAACCGGCGTTGAGGACGTGTTTGCCTATCTACGCCGAGCGGGCGTCGCGCGGCGGGCGATTACGCGCGGGGAGCGGTCGGTTCTGGTGGACGGGGCCGAGGCGGTTCCGGTGGCGCCTGTCCAAGCTGTCGATACGCTTGGAGCGGGGGATGTGTTCCACGGGGCGTTTTGCTTCTATTTGGCGGAGGGGCGGGGCGGATTCCGGGAGCAGTTGGCGGCGGCGTCGCGGGTGGCGGGTGCGGCGTGTGAGGGGTTTGGTACGCGGGAGTGGATGGGGCGCTGGGGGTGAGTTGAAGCGCGTGAGATGTGGGCCTCAGCAGTTGCGTGGGGACAGTCCACACGCGCTGGGTTGTTTCCGTGCCGCCGAAGCCTTGATGGGACAGCCCCCGCAGGTGGCTTCCGTGGTCGGAGCGGGGGCCTACTGGATGCGCTGGGTGGTGTAGTCCGGGAGCGGGTCGGGCATGGTCTTGCGATGTTTCGCCGTGAAGGCGGCGATTTCGGCGATCTTCTCTGGGTGCTTGGCCGCGATGTTGTAGTTCTCGCCGGGGTCTTCTTCAAGGTTGAAGAGGAGGGGCGGATCGTGTTCGAGGATCGGGTCGGAGCGATATCCGGACTTGGTCTTGTAGTGAGCTTTCCACGGGCCTAGCCGGACGGCCCAGATTTCGGATCGGCGATAGTAGAAAATCTCCTGACGGGGGCTCTTGTCCGTCTTGCCGAGGAGAACTGAGCTGATGTCGTAGCCGTCGAGCTTGTTCTTGGACATTTTCGCGCCGGACATGGCAGCGAAGGTGGGCAGGAGATCCATCGTCGCGCCGATCTCTTGGATGACGCCGGGCTTCACCGTGCCGGGTTGACGGAAGATTCCCGGCACGCGCATGCCGCCGTCCCAGGTGGAGCCTTTGCCGAGGCGAAGCAGCCCGGCCGAACCGCCGTGGGTGTCGAAGGTGAGCCAGGGGCCGTTGTCCGAGGTGAAGACGATGAGGGTTTTCTCAGTGAGGTTGAGTTCTTCCAGCGTGTCCATGATGAGGCCGACGGACCAATCGATCTCCTCGACGGTGTCGCCGAACAGGCCACGGCGGCTCTTGCCGGAGAACTCCTTGGAGGCGAAGAGCGGGACGTGGACCATTGAATGTGCGAGGTAGAGGAAAAACGGGGAGTCTTTGCTGCGGCGGATGAAGGCGGCCGCCTCTTCGCCGTAGCGCTTGGTGATGGTGTCTTGGTTGGCGGGGCGCTCGATGACTTCTTCATCTCGGAGGAGCGGGACGTTCCAGGACTCGATGCGCGGCGCCCAGAAGCGGTCGAAGTACTCGGTGCGGTTCTTGGGCTGGAAGGTGGCGTCCATATCGTTGGAGTATGGGATGCCGAAGTAGGAGTCGAAGCCGTGGCGGGTGGGTAGATAGGGCTTGAGGTGGCCGAGATGCCACTTGCCGACGTGGCCGGTCTTGTAGCCTTTCTCGCGGAGCATCTCTGCGATGGTGACCTCCGAGGCGGGGATGCCCAAGGAGGAATCGGGGAAGAGCACGCGTCGTTGGCCCATCATGCCGCTGCGCACCGGGAGTCGTCCGGTGAGCAGGGCGGCGCGCGACGGCGTGCAGACGGAGGCTCCGACGTAGAAGTTGGTCCAGCGTTGGCCTTCCGCGGCCATGCGGTCCAGGTTGGGCGTGGAGATGGTGGGGTGGCCGTAGACGCCGAGATCGGCGTATCCGAGGTCGTCGGCGAAGACGACGACGAAGTTCTGTTGGGCGGCGAGCGGAAGGGCTAGGAGGGCGAGGAGAAGGAAGCGCATCAGCAGGGGGATTGTAGCGAATGTGTCGTGGTCTCTGAGGAGCTATTGTGCCGCGGCGATTCGGGCTGCGACGGAGGACTGAATGGTGCGCCGCTGCTTGCCTTGGAATCGGACGCCTCCTTGGGCCATCTTTCTGAGTTGGGCTTTGTCCCACCTGGCGGACATGAGTCCTTCCAGTGAGTGGCTCTTAAGTCCGAGCAAGAGATGCCCGGCCTCGTGCGCCATCACGGTTGCGAGCAGGTCGGCGTGGGTGACCGCGGAACGGTCTGCTTGCTTGGCGATCCGGTCCCAAAAGACCGACGCGGTGGTGCCGAACTGGTTCTTCTCGCTCGGCGTGAGGGCGAAGCCAAAAACGATCTGGTTGACGCCCGCGATGCCGGTGGGCGTCTGGGGCATGATGCGCATGCGCAGCGTGTCGGGTCCCGGCGTCTCGGGGCAGGAGGGATGGTAGACGGGCTCGTCTAGGCTGATGCGGCAGCGAATCCAGCGGGTCTGGACGCCGGCGCGGGCGTAGAGGGCTTGGGCGAGTTGGGCGGCCTCGTCTAGTGTTTGCTCATCCAGGCCGGCGTAGTCGTAGATTCGTACGGTCAGGGAGTGCTGATCGTGGGCCGTTAGATTGGTTTTGGGTGCGGCTTGGAGAGTGGCGGCGGCGAGTGCGAAAAGGGCGATTAGGGAGGTGGTTTTGGTCATCGGTCTCGAGCCTCCTGGGGCGTTTCGAGACCGAGATTGGCCGGATGGGGGATATATCCCTACCGACTCCGAGCGAATGAGAGATCAACTTTACGGGCGATGCGGGTCGACAGGCATCAAGTTGAAAAAGGGGCGGTTACGACAGCGTGTCGACAAAAGAATTGATGTGTCGGGGCGCTCTGGGCCTGGTATAATCCGCCCGTCCGAGGCGGTCGACCTCGGTTGAGCCCGATTGGCATGAGTACGTCGAGTGAGAACGGCGGTCAGGTAATTCGCTTTGGCGTTTTTGAGGCGGACCTGGGGGCGCGGGTGCTGCGGAAGCGCGGGGTGCGGGTTCGGCTGCAGGAGCAGCCGTTCCGGGTGCTGGAGGCGTTGCTGGAGAAGCCCGGCGAGGTGGTGACTCGGGAGGAGTTGAAAGAGCGGCTGTGGGCGCAGGACGAGTTTGTCGAGTTCGACAAGAGCCTGAATACGGCGGTGCAGAAGATCCGGCAGGCGCTGGGGGACTCGGCGGAGAGTCCGCGGTTTCTGGAGACGGTGCCGAAGGTGGGGTATCGGTTCTTGGGGCTGGTGGATGGGGCGGTTCGGGCGGCGGGAACTGAGTCCGTAGCGCAGCAGCCGAATTCTGATCGGCGGTGGGCGGTTTGGGGCGCGATCTTCACAGCTGGGGCGGCAGCGGCTTGGCTGCTCGGCGCTGTGATGGAGACCGAGAGCTCCTCTGCTCCCGTGATCTACGAGTTGACGCGCCTTACAGCCGACAGCGGGCTAACGCATGAGCCTGCCATTTCTCCGGACGGCAATCTCGTTGCTTACTCGTCAGATCGCGGTTCGCCCGGTTCCTTCGATATCTGGGTGCAGCAAATTGGCAGCGTCGGTGCGATCCGCCGAACGATGCACGACGCTGACGACGCTGAGCCGACCTTCACTCCGGACGGCAAGTCGATCGTCTTCACATCGGAGCGTGATGGCGGCGGCACTTACATCATGGACGCGCTGGCGGGTAAGCCCCGGCCGCTGTTGGACTACGTAGTTACAAATCCTCGCGTTTCTCCGGACGGGGCGCGGCTCGCCTATAGGACCGGGCCATTGGAACTCGTCCCGATGGAGGGTGGTGAGCCGAAGATACTCCCGAGGCCTTACGAAACGGCCTTTACCTCCTCTGGTGCTCTCTGGACGAGGGACGGCCGCAGTCTTCTCTATGACGCGCGGGAGGGGTTCTTACGGGAGCGGTTGGGTGGTCTCGACGATTGGTGGTTGCAATCGCTCGCGGACTTCTCCTTAAAGCAGACCGGATTCTCGGTACTCGCCTCGACGGCGGGGCTTAGCGGACCGGGTTTCGGGATTGCCCCGGGCGCCTGGATCGGCGATTCAGACAGGATCGTGTTTGCCGCCAGGCTCGGTGAGAGCGTCGACCTGTGGAGCGTTGCAGTTTCGCCGGAGACCGGAGAGGCTATACCCCCGCTTGAGCGACTGACGGCCGGGGGGTTGGACCACACTCAGCCTGCATCCGGACTGGACGGTCGCATCGTGTTTGCCAGTGGAGAGACCCGTGTTCATCTCCGAAGCGTCTCGTTGCTGGGCGAGTCACTGGGCGAGGAACCGCCTAGACTGAGTTCCGGCGTTGCAGACGAAACGCGGCCTCAACTTGCGGCGGCCTCCGGAGATCTATTGTTCCGGCGCGCCCGCAGTATCTGGCTCCGCAACCTTGAGGCCCAGCAGGAGCGGATGGTCGTTGAAGGGCCTGTCAACACACTAGCCGTTAGCCCGGACGGATCGCGCTTTGCCGTCGCAACAAATCCGGTACCGGGCATCCGGCTATACGATGCTCGGGGAGGGGCGGTGCGTGAGATTTGCAGCGAGTGCAGGCACATCAGGGACTGGTCCCCGGACGGCCCCTCCATACTTGCGACTGGAGTTGCCGGAGCCACGCGCGGCATCCGTCTGGTAGACGTCTCGGTTGGAACGTCGGAACTTCTTCTGGAATATTCTGAAACCTCTTTGTGGGACCCCAGGTTCTCTCCTGACGGAGCGTGGATCGGATTTCATACCAGTCGCCGGACGGACAGGCCTCGGCAGGTATTTATCGCCCCTATCGGTGAGAAACGACCACTCCCGAAGGACGACTGGATCGCTGTGACCGACGGAACAGTCAATTGTTCAACGGCAGCGTGGTCTCCCGCGGGCGACGCTGTGTACTACATTTGTGATCCCGAGGGCACGTATTGTCTATATCGACAGACGGTCGACCCCGAGACCAAGCAACTCGTCGGCTCGGCGGAGATCGTGCGCCACTTCCACGACCCGCGATGGTCGATTCCGGTCAACAGGGACCTCCGCTACGAAGTCATGGAGGATTCGATCATCATCCCTTTGACGCAAAGGACTGGGAACATCTGGATGCTGGAGCCGACGAAGGCAGAGTAAGAGCTATCCGCTCTGCATCGGCTCCGCAGCGGCTTAGTTCCCGAGGTAGGCTTTCCAGCCCTCGGCTTCCAGCTTGGTCGCCTTGTCGAGGACCATCTGTTCCAGGCCTGCTTTGTATTCGACGAGGGACTGGCGAACCTTGGCGTCTTTGACGCCGACGATGGAGGCGGCGAGTAGGCCTGCATTCGCCGCGTTGTTGATCGCCACGGTAGCTACTGGAATGCCCTTGGGCATCTGGACGATCGACAAGAGAGAGTCTAGGCCGCTGAGCGACGATGACTTGACTGGGACGCCGATGACGGGCAGTGGGGTGAGCGAGGCGACCATGCCGGGGAGGTGGGCGGCGCCGCCCGCGCCGGCGATGATAACGTCGAGGCCGCGGTCGGCGGCTTGTTTGGCGTAGTCGAACATGCGCTCGGGGGTGCGGTGGGCCGAAACGACTGTGAGTTCGTAGGGGACTCCTAGTTCGTCGAGGATTTCTGCGGCGGCCTTCATGACCGGAAGGTCGGAGTCGCTGCCCATGATGATGCCTACCTGTGCGCTCATGCCTTCTCTCCTTGCTTGGCGTGGATGCGGATATTCGAGCGGATCTCGATGGCTTTTTGGCGGGCGGCTTCGAGGTCCTGATCGAGTACGGTGACGTGGCCCATTTTACGGGACGGGCGGGTCTCGGCTTTGCCGTAGATGTGGACCAAGGCGCCGGGGACTGCGAGCGCCTCCTCCAAGCCCGAATAGGCCGCGGGGCCGCTTTCGCCCGGCGCTCCGAGAAGATTGACCATCGCCGCGGGCATGTACTGTTGCGTGGAGCCGAGCGGCAGTCCGGCGATGGCGCGCAGGTGCTGCTCGAACTGACTGGTCATGGTCGCCTCGTAGGTGAAGTGGCCCGAGTTGTGCGGGCGGGGCGCGACTTCATTTACCAGAAGTTCGCCGGAGGTCGAGAGGAACAGTTCCACGCCGAAGACGCCGACGCCGTCCAGCGCCTCGACGACGGCGACGGCGATCTCTTCCGCGCGCTTGGCGACCGAGGGGGCGACGCGTGCGGGAGCCAGCAGCAGGTCGAGGAGGTTGGCCTTGGGGTCCACCTCCATCTCGACTAGCGGGTAGGCGGCGATGGAGCCGTCGATGCCGCGGGCGACGACGACGGCGAGTTCCTTCTCGAGGTCGACCTTGCGCTCCAGGATGGACGGGACGGGAAGTAGGTCGCCGAGGTCGTCGACGCTGGAGATGACGGCGACGCCGCGTCCGTCGTAGCCGCCTTTGCGGGCCTTTTGGACGAGAGGGTAGCCGAACTCCGCGAAGGCTTCGGGGCCGGGGTCGTCGCATTGGACGTATTCCGGCTGCGGGAGTCCCGCGCGTCCGTAGAGTTGGCGCTGTAGAAGCTTGTCTTGGACGAGTGCGAGGAGTTTCCCCGAGGGACGGATCGCGTGGCCTTCCGATTCGAGTTGTTGCAGCGTTGCGGCGTCGATGTGTTCGATGTCGTAGGTGGCGAGCTCGCACTGCTCGACGAGTTCGCGGATGCGTTCGGGGTCGGTGAAGCTGCCGACGATCTGAGCGTCCGCGATTTGGCCTGCCGGGGCTTCCGGGTAGGGGTCGAGCACGATGACGCGAAACCCGAGGCGCTTGGCTTTTTGGGCGGTCATGCGGCCGAGCTGGCCGCCGCCGATGATGCCGATTTGGGCTGGGGGAAGAATGGGTGCGGGTACTTGCATCGACTCTACTGACCTCGATTCTGGGAGCAATCGAGAGGAACTAGGGTAGCGTGATCCGGGGGAGGATCTCTTCCGCGACTGCTTCGGCCAGTTCGGATTCCAGCGCCAAGCCGTCGGAGGAGTCGCGGGCGAAGCTCTGGGCCCAAACGGGAGTGTCGGAGGCGGCGTCGATAAGCCGAAAGTTGATTCGCAGGCGGTCGCCGGATCCAGCCAGGGAGCCTTCAAGAACGTGTGAGACGCCGATGCGACCGGCGATCTGCGGCAGCGGCTCCGTGATGCCGCGCAGCTTCATAGCGGAAGCGCGCGAGAGCACCTTTACGCGAGGTGCCGCTGAGAGACGGGTGATCAGGGCCTCCGTGAGTCGATCGGCCGCCGCTTGATGGTCCGGCGCGGCGCTCGATACCGGAAGGACGGCGAGCGAGCCGGGGGCGGGCGAGTCCGTGCCCAATAAGAACCACGCGGAGACGGCCAGCAGGAAGGCTGCCGCGAGAGCCGCCGCGGCGAGCGGCAACCGGCTGCGTTCCTGCGGCGGGGGGGCGGCGAGATCGGATGTGGATGACCGACCGGTGAGCAGATGACGGCGGACTCGCGCAAGGTCCGAGGAGAGCGCCGCCGCGTCGGGATAGCGGTCCTCGGGCTCCTTTTCCAAACAGCGCAGAACGATGCGGTCGAGCGCTTCCGGGATGTCCGGGCGAATCGACGACGGCGGCTCGGGCAGGCGCTCAACGATGGAGTAGAGGATGGCCTGTTCGTTTTCGCCGGAGAAGGGTAGTTTTCCGGTGAGTACTTCGTACAGGATCACGCCCAGCGACCAGATGTCGGCGCGGAAGTCGACCTTGCTGGAGTAGGCCTGCTCAGGAGCCATGTAGGCGGCGGTGCCGACAGTGGAGCCGTCGCGGGTGAGTTTGGCTTGGGCGGTGTGCAGCCGCGCGACTCCAAAATCCATCAAGACGGCGCGACCAGGGGAGTCGTCGGCGTTGGACTCCACCATGACGTTCTCGCTCTTGACGTCCCGGTGGACGATGCCGCGAGCGTGGGCGGCGTCGAGGGCCTGAGCGGCTTGGACACCGACTTCGAGGACGGACAAGATTGGCAGCGGGCCGTCTGCGATGAGCTGCCGGAGGTTGCGTCCCTCGACAAAGGGCATGACGAGATAGAAGCCGTCTTCGCACTCGCCGATCTCATGGATGACGCAGATGTTGGGGTGCTGTAGCGCTCCAGCTGCCTTGGCTTCGCGGGTGAAGCGCTCGCGGGAGTCGGCGTCGGCGAGGAGATGGTCGGCGAGGAACTTGAGGGCGACGAGGCGGCGCAAACGCGTGTCGAGCGCCTTGTAGACGACGCCCATGCCGCCCTCGCCGATTCGGTCGAGGACCTTGTAGTGGTCTATGGTGCGACCGATCATTGAGCCGGGAAGCTGAACGGGCGGCTGGTGAGGCCGGGCGAGAACAAACATGTTAACGCGGGCGGTCCGAGACAGGCCGTATAGACGAATTCCGCGTCTGCCGATGAGAGCTTGGTATGCGGATTGAGGAACCTGCGCCGGCGGGGAGCGTCATCGAGTTTCCAAAGGGGCTGCCTGGATTGGGCGAACTGACTCGCTTTGTGTTGCTGGAACCCGACGGGTTGGGACCGATCGTACTGTTGCAGAGTTTGGACGACGAGCACGTAAGTCTGGCGTTGGCTCCGACTGCAAGCGTCCATCCGGAGTATGAGCTGCGTTTGGGGCCGGCCGAACTGGACGTGCTGGGGGCCGAGGCGGTGGACGAGTTGGCCAGCTTCGCTGTCTTGACGCTGCCGGGCGACGGAAGCCCGGCAGCCTGCAATTTGGCGGCTCCGGTGGTGTTGAATCCCGCCAAGAGGCTTGGGGCCCAGGTCCTACAGACGTGGAGCACGTACCCGACGCTCCATCGACTTCCCGAGTGAACTGATGCTGGTAT
>Ga0070727_10001102_pt1 | contig 29835 bp, 29 predicted proteins | sample tdAd472_FD_66722 | JGI IMG/M metagenome (GOLD analysis project Ga0070727, IMG submission 66722) | Marine sediment microbial communities from the Atlantic coast under amendment with organic carbon and nitrate - tdAd47.2 | ecosystem: Environmental > Aquatic > Marine > Coastal > Sediment | place...
ATCGTCTGCGAGCGAGATCACGCGGGAAGATTTGACACCCGGAGCCGGCTCCATTTCGAACAGGGTGATGACCGGGCCCGGGCGCACTTCCTTGATGCGGCCCCGCACGCCGAATTCCTTCAACACTTCGGTCAGGCGCGCTGCCTTTTCCAGGAGGGCATCTTCGTCCACCGTATCACCGCGTTCTTCCGGCATTTGCAGCAGATCAATAGAGGGCAGACGGCTGGAGGCGCGGCGGCGGTCATTCTTGGTGACTTTCGGACGGGAAGCCTGACGGGAATTCGTCATCGGCAGAGCGAAGCGCGGCGGACGCACATCTTCGATTTCGTCTTCCTCATCATCCTCATAGTCATCTTCGAGCAGCGCTTCGTCTTCCTCGAAGTCGTCCTCATCGTCTTCGTAATCGTCGACATAGGAGTCATCTTCGTCATAGCTGTCATCGGTCTTGATGACGCGGGCGCGGTCGTCGACATCTTCTTCCAGATACTCCTCTTCCACTTTGCGGCGCGGCAGGATTGCTCCGATCACAGAGATCAGGAAGCCGCCTAGACCTGTCGCCTGACGTGCCGCGCGGCGGCCGGAGCTTGTCGCGGCCTGTTTCAGGAGGTGAGCGTCATCGCGGCGGAAGCCGAGCGCAGACAAGGCAGTACAGACGGCGAGGATACCCAGCAGCACACCAGCCCAGACATTCGGGGATGGCAGCAAGAGCGCGCGGAACGGCATGGAAGCATAATAGAAGAGCGCGTCGCCCATGATGCCGCCAAGCCCGGCAGACAGTGGCCAGCTCTGGGGAACCGGCCAGGCCGCAAAAAAGGCGGCAGACAGAGGAATGAACATCAGACCCATCAGCCAGCGGCGAACACGGGGCGCGCCAATCAGCACCGTGCGCATCGCGCCGCCGATCATCAAGGCAAGCCCGGCAACCCAGGCAGACCAACCAAGCGTCTGACGCGCGAAGTCCGCGAAGATGGCGCCGGCGCCACCGAACAGGTTCTGGACATCGGAATCGGTCGCGACATTCCAGCTCGGATCGCTCGGCACGTAAGACCCGACGCTGCCGCAGACAAAGACCCCCAGACCGAAGGCGGCGGCCCCCGTCAGAATCCGCCAAACCGGATCGCTGACACTCGGGCTATCGTCATCGGTATATACATAATCTGTCATGGGGGGACGCCAGGCTCCATCTGTGTTGTCTGGGAACCTGCATCCTGCCTCAACACGCTTAACGCCCGGCAAACGCCGAAAAAGGATTTGCAGCAGCTTTGTTAACTTCTGAGAAGCCATGGCTCGCTGCAGAAAGGCCCGGTTTTCCCTCAAGCAAGATGCGATCCAGCATCCCCTTGCGAAACATGTATTCCCTGTAATCTCCGGAACCACGGGGCTTTCTGGCGATTGATATGGCAAGACAATGGTACAAGAGGAGACCGCATTATGAGACGTACACTGATTATTCCAGCGACCATCGCCCTGTTAACGGGTATGTCTGCAGTGGCACAAGAAAATAACACGAGCAGCGCAGAAATTAACGCCTCCGCTGCTGTCACAGCGACAGAGAATGAAGACGAGCTTGAGGAATTGAAGGTTGACGAACTGAACGAGGTTCAGCTTCAGGCACTTGAAAAACCGAAGGCCTATAAAGAAAACGCCGAGAAGGTGATCGCCGACGTAACGAGCGATAGTAAAGAAGCGGCCCCTGAGGCTGAAGCGACTGCGGAAGCCGACATGACGATGGCCCCTCAGTCAGAAGAAACCATGTCCACTGCCGAACTGAATTCCGAAGAAATGGATTCCGAAACGAGCGAAGTCTTTGCCTCTGACGAAGTCAAAACGCCGGCAAGCGAAATGATCGAATCCGACACCGCAATGACGGCCGACGTCGAAACGCCTGTCGTCGACATGGACGCCGATGCCACCATGACAGCTGATGCTGAGATGGAAGAAGACATGACCGCTGTTGGCGGCCCTGAGTATGACTCTGAAGTCGACGTCATGAGCGATCTGGCCATGAAAGGTACAATCGTGGAACTGGCAGCAGAAGACCCGCGCTTCACCACGCTGGTGGCTCTGGTTCAGCAAGCTGGTCTCGCAGATGCCCTGAGTGCCGACGGCGAACTAACCGTGTTTGCCCCGACAAATGCAGCCTTTGACAAGCTGGACGCGGAAACGCTGGCCAAGCTGAAATCCGGTGAAGCCAATGACAAGCTTGCGATGATCCTGAAAGCCCATGTGGTGGAAGGCGAAATCATGAGCGGGGACATTGCGGAAGGCGACACGACCGTTACGACCCTGGCCAACACCAATCTGGTGGTTGAGAAAGAAGGTGACAGCGTGAAAGCGGATCAGTCCGCAGTCATCGGCGCTGACATTGTTGCCTCCAATGGTGTAATCCATGCCGTTGATACGGTGATTATCCCGGAAGAGAAAACCGAGCAGCAATAATCGCGACGCTGCCCGTTTAGGGCCAGTCAAACCACACCTCTGGCCTTGAATAGAGAAAGCCCCGGCAGATAACTCTGCCGGGGCTTTCCTTTTGGGAGATACGAAGCTGGCTTAGCCGTTCGTAAATTCGGGATAGGCTTCGAGGCCGATTTCTGCCTTGTCGAGACCCATTTCCTCTTCTTCGGCGGTTGGGCGCAGGCCCACCGTGAATTTGAGGGCGAACCAGATAGCGCTAGATGCTGCCATGACGAACACACCCGTGAGGACGACACCGACCAGCTGACCCAGATAGCTGACCTGCATCTCACCTTCGATTTCAACCGGCATGATGTGGTTGCCGTAGGACGCTGCGACGACCATCGTGCCCCAGATGCCGCATACAAGGTGGGCCGGAATGGCGCCGACGACATCGTCGATTTTCAGTTTGTCGAGCAGCGGAACGGTCACGACAACCAGGACACCGCCAACAGCACCGATCAGGACAGAGGCCCCCATAGACGGAGCCAGCGGCTCAGCCGTGATGGAGACGAGACCGCCGATGGCACCGTTGAAGACCATGGTTGCATCAATCTTGCCTTTGTAGAGCAGAGCCGTGGTGACCATGGCCGCCATCACGCCGCCAGCTGCAGCCAGGTTCGTATTGGCAAAGATCTGGCTGACAGAGTTGATGTCCGCTGCCGTACCAGCAGCGAGCTGGGAGGCACCGTTGAAGCCGAACCAGCCGAACCACAGGATGAATGTACCGAGTGCAGCGAGCGGGATGTTGTTGCCCGGCATCGGGTTCACCTGCTTGCCGAAATACTTGCCGATCCGCGGGCCGATGATCAGGGCACCTGCAAGCGCCGCCCAACCACCAGTGGAGTGCACCAGCGTAGAACCTGCAAAGTCAGAGAAGGCCCATTCAGAGTCGAGGTAGCCGCCGCCCCACTCCCAGGATGCCACGATCGGATAGATGAACGCGGTGAGGAAAGCGGTGAAGATCAGGAACGGCCAAATTTTGACACGCTCGGCGATCGTACCGGAGACGATGGACGCTGCGGTTGCAACAAAAACCATCTGGAAGAACCAGTCAGAAGCCGGTGCATAGCCTGCATCGCTTTCAACGCTGAGGTCGCCGCCGCTCCACAGTCCAGGCGTCGTGCCGAGAAGGCCGCCAAGCGTGGTCGCGCCCGGATAGGCCATGTTGTAGCCGACAATCCAGAACATCAGACCGGCAACAGAGTAGAGGGCCACGTTCTTGGTAGACTGCATGGCTGCGTTCTTGGAGCGAACAAGGCCTGCCTCCAGCATGCAAAACCCGGCTGCCATGAACATCACGATGATGCCGCCGATCAGGAAGAGATAGCTGTTATCAACATATGCCGAAGCGCTGCCTGTAACAGTTTCTTCCAGTGCCGCCAGGCGTGATTCCAAATCTGCTTCCTGGGCGTAGGCAGCTGCCCCCACCATCAGTGCGGCTGGCAATAGCGCCGCGCCGCGTATCCAGTTGTTTAGTTTATGGCCCATCTGGCCCCTCCTTCGTCATCGAGACTTCAGAGCGTGGGACCCCCCGCGCTCTCCCAGAACCGATATGATTGCGCCTGCACAGGAAAGTCGCACGGGCTGCGCGTGTGACAGGTTTTTCTCACCCCGCATGGTCAAACGCTGGGCAGTGTTGCGGCCAATCGCCCAATTCTGCGCCATCGCTAGACGCACGGCCGGACGTGGATTACTTAAAGGGCATGAAAACACGTCATGCAGAGTCTGACCGGAAGTATGACCTTGCCGTCATTGGGGCAGGGCCAGTTGGAACATCGCTCGCTATCCTGGCGGCACAGCGCGGCTTTTCAGTTGTCTTGGTTGATGCCCGCGATCCGGACATTACGCCCCGCCCTGATACGCGCACCTTTGCCATTGTGCGCGGCAGCTGGCGATTGCTGGGCGCAACAGGCGCGACAGCGGATCTGGTGGACCTGATAGAGCCATTGAACGGCCTTGAAGCCATTGATGGCGGTACGCACGTGTTTGGCCGCCCTTCTGTAGTGTTTACAAATGAAGACCTGCCGGAAGACGATGATGGAGAGCCGCTGGGGCAGATGGTTCCGGCCGGCGCCTTGCAGGCTTCGCTGGACAAGGTCTGCGCCGAAACAGACAGCCTGACCTGGCTGCGCAACACGCTGTTTGAGCGTATGGAGACACATGCCGCAGGGGCAAGCCTGACCTTGAGCGAAGGACGCACGATTGAAGCCGGACTGGTCGCAGCCTGTGATGGCATGAAGTCTGCCGTTCGCGGCGATGCAGGCATCAAGACCGAGGGGCATGACTATAAAAAGTCCGTTTTTGCTGCCAATGTGCAGCTGAGCAGCCCTCACCATGGTGTCGCGCGGCAATTGTTCACACCGGAAGGCCCATTCGCCACGCTACCGATGCCTCACAATCAGGCAAATCTGGCCTGGTACATGAAGCGTGGCGCAGCCGAAGCTCTGGCCGACTTGCCGGTGGAGGATATCGAGGCCGAACTGAATGCGCGCTTTGCCGACTTTGCGGGTCCGATGAAGATTGTCGGGCCTGTTTCGGCCTATCCGCTGGTGATGCAGCTGGCGACCCGCATGGTCGGCCCGCGCACAGCGCTACTGGGCGATTCTGCCCACCGCATCAATCCGCTGGCCGGGCAGGGGCTGAATCTGGGCATAAAGGATGTCGGCGCGCTGATCGATGTGATGTGCGAAGCGCGCGATACGGGCCTGGATCCGGGCTCTGATGTGATGCTGGAGAAATACGAGAAGTGGCGCCGCTTCGACGCCGCCGCCTCAGCCATGTTCATGGATGGTGTGGACCGGGCCTTCTCGAATGACAGCGCGCTCCTTAAGCCATTCCGCGGCCTTGCCCTGACAGCCGCCAACAAGATTGGCCCGCTGCGCCGCGCGATGGCCCGTCAGGCGAGCGCCGATCAGACCCATCAGCCGAGCCTGATGCGCTAGGCCCCGGCCGGATCACCCACTGCAAGCTGTCTCAACTGGCCCCACGTATAGAGACCGGAATTGTGGCCATCGGAAAAATGAATGCGCACAGCGTAGCGCCCGACCGGGTCTGCACCTGTGACGCTGATGTCTGCCGGAACAGGTGCTTGGGGCGGCGGCGGCCCCCCGCCATGCCCGCGCACTTCAGCGGACGGGCTTTCCTTACGAAGGGTCACATAGGGAATAGTACCCGCGGCACCGTCATCGAACTCAACAGCCAGTTCGGCGGCTGACTTGCGAAAGACCAAACGAGTCGGCCAGGGTGCGGCGCTCATTCAGAGGGCCCTTTCTCAGACGCGGGCATATCCAGATCCCGCGCTTCTTCCGCCAACATGATCGGAATGCCATTGCGGATCGGAAAGGCAAGGCGGGCCTTGGCAGAGACCAGCTCATTCGCGGTGCGATCATAGGTTAGGCCCTGACGGGTGACCGGACAGATCAGAACTTCCAGAAGGCGCGGGTCGACACCAGACGTATTGTCACGCGGTAGCTCTTTTTCATCCGTCATCGGATATCCTATTGCAGCGTGCCGCCCTCAGGGCCGGACACATCCATTTCCAGAAGCGTGATGAGCGTTTCCGCGCGATCTTTCAAGGTCTGCGCCTCAATCAGGGCCTGCTTTTCAATGACGGAGAACGGACAGCCCGAACAGAGCGCATTGACCAGCGTTTCGAGCGGCGCCTCTTCGACAGCCTGCCAGTCCGTCGACATGTCATTGGCATCTGTATAGTCGCGCAGGGCCCGCACAAGGCGATGCCTGTCCGGCATGCAGGCGGGGGCAACCTCATAGAGATCGTCCTCATAAGGGGCCCAGTCCGCCAGCACCTGACGATAGGGCGTCGTGACAGACAATTCCTGCTTGATGTTGAACCGGGCAAGCCCCGTTAGCGTGATCAGATAGCGGCCATCGCCTGTTTCAGACCAAGCGGTAATCCGGCCAGCACATCCGGTATGGGCAAGGTTCGGCTTTGATTTTGGCCCACCCATGCTCTGAATCATGCCGATCACGCGCTCTTCCTGCATAACGTCATCGATCATGTTCAGATAGCGCGGTTCAAATATGTTCAACGGCAGCTGCCATCTGGGGAACAGCAGCGCGCCGGGCAGGGGAAAGACCGGCAGCTGGGCTGGCAGGTCTGTCATCGTCCTGATGGGGTGCTGGCTCATCGCCTGACTGTCTCGCTTGTTGAATTCATTGCGTGAGACAGATGTGGGGCGATTACGTGATCAGGCAAACATAAGGGAGGCGAGGCGGCGGCGACCATCCACTGTGGCCGGGTCTGTTGCCCCTGCCGCTTCGAATACCTGAAGCAGTTTTTCCTTGGCCTTGCCCTCTTCCCAGTTGAGATTACTGGACAGGATGATCAGCAGGTGATCCACCGCGTCGGCATATCGTCCGGCGGCGGCATATTTCTCTGCGAGGTCAAAGCGCTGTGCGTGATCTTCCGGATTGGCAAGGACAGCCGACAGGGCCTCCTCGAATTCGTCCGGAGAGCCGGCATCTTCCATCATTTCCAGCGCCGTGAGCACGCCCTTCACAGCATGATCATTGCGCTTGTCTTCCGGCACCATGTCCAGGGTCGCCCTGGCCCGTTCTGCATCCCCATTGGCAAGGTAGCAGCGGGCAAGACCCGCAATCGCCGTGACGTTTTCCGGATCTTCCTGAATGATGGCGGCATAGATCTGCGCGGCAGTGCCGGCATCGCCTGCCTGGCTGGCGGCTTCGGCCTGTGCCAGCGCTTCAGCGACCATCTGGCCTGCATCTGTGCCGCTGACCAGCTTGTCGATAAACGCATTGATCTGGCTTTCTGGCAGCGCGCCCATGAAGCCATCGACCGGGCGGCCCTTGTCAAAGGCATAGACAGCCGGGATGGAGCGCACGCCCAGCTGGCCCGCATAGGCCGGGTTCTCGTCAATATTGATCTTGACCAGTTTGACCTGGCCCTTGCGGCCCTCGACGGCTTTTTCAATGATCGGGCCCAACGTACGGCACGGCCCGCACCAGGGGGCCCAGAAATCCACGATCACAGGCTGTTCCTGGGATGCCTCAACAACATCCGCCATGAAATCCTGGTCTGTCGTATCCTTGGTGTAGAGGGAGGCCATATCGGTCATTGCGTGTATTCCTTGACTGTCTGGGGCGAAGATGGGCCTCTGCCCTCCCTTTCGCAAGCGTTTCCCTGAAACCTTACCTCATGAACGACGTTCATGCCCCGCTCATGCCTGATGCCGCAAACTCTGAAGCTGAACATTGCCCAACGAAAAGCGGCCAAAATACCTTTTTACTGCCCTGTTTCGGAAGGACTAAGGCCCTTAAATACGAAGCCGTGGTCAACGAACAAGGAGACCTGACCCATGTTGAATTTCCTGGCAACGCTTGGCGCCGTAACAGCCATCGCGACCAGCCCAATTGCCCTGGCCCTGCAATCGCCTGCCCCTGCTGCCCCGGCGGGGCAAACCACTCAGCAGAATGCCCTGACCGACGCGCAGAAGCAGACCCTGCTGAAGCGCGCCTCCGATGCGCTGGCCAAGGTCAAGACCGCGAGCGGCACATTCCAGCAATTGTCCCCGGACATGAGCGTCACCACCGGCCGGTTTGCCCTGTCACGCCCCGGCAAGATGCGGTTTGACTATGACGCACCGACCCCGCTGCTGATGGTCAGCGACGGCACCACCGTCGCCCTGCAGGATTCCGAACTGGAAACGACGGACCGTGTGCCGCTGGGCACCACACCGCTGGCCCTGCTGCTGGATGACAAGATCGACTTTGCCAGCGAGGCAGACATTCTGGATGTCACGCAGGCCAATGGTCATGTCGAGATCACATTGCGCGACAAGTCCGGTGAGATGGATGGAACGCTGACACTTCAGATGCGCGAGTCCGATATGGAGCTGACTGGCTGGCGCACTGTGGATTCCGGCAACAACATCACCTCGGTACAGCTGAGCAATGTGGAGTATGGCAAACGCCTCAATCCGCGCCTGTTCGTTGTGAAGGATTTTGATGAAAACTGAGCCAATCGCAGCGGGCGCTACGGCGCCCGCTGGTCATTTTCGTCACACCCAAGAACATAACGTATATTTTACTTGAAAATATTTCTGGGAGTGACATCTTTGCAACTGTCGACGGTATGGAGACCCCGCGCAGCAGCCGACCCCCCGCTGTGAACCACCATACTGTCACCGCCGGAGCCTTCCCCTCCCGGCGAGACGTTGGAAACTCGCGTCAGGCGCGCCCGAACTTCCCCGCGTTCGGGCGCGTTGACGTTTTGGGAAACACTGCTACGCAGCCTTCATGTCAAAACCACTCAAGATCGTCAGCTGGAACATCAACTCTGTCCGGCTTCGCGCGCCCAATATTGCCGCCTTCGTCGCTACCGAGCAGCCGGATGTGATCTGCCTGCAGGAAACCAAGTGTCAGGATGGCGAATTTCCGGAAAAGGCCTTCCGTGAAATGGGCCTTCCACATTTGGTCCTGAATGGACAGAAGGGTGGCCATCATGGTGTGGCCATCGCCTCTCGCCTGCCCATTGAACGGATCGAGGCGCCGGACCTCTGCCGTCACGGCCATTCGCGTGTCATCGCAGGCAAGGTCGCAGGCGTTGAGGTGCACAATATTTACTTGCCCGCTGGCGGAGACGAACCGGACCCCGCCATCAATGACAAGTTCGCCCACAAGCTGGACTTTCTGGAGCGCCTCGGCCCGGCCTACAAGAAACAGTCAAAAACGCCGCGCGTACTGGTCGGCGATCTGAACGTCGCGCCGCATGAGAATGATGTCTGGTCTCACAAACAGCTGTTGAAGATCGTCTCGCACACGCCCGAAGAAACCGAGCGGCTGGAAGACTCCCGCAATCAGGCGAAGTTTGCGGACATCGCCCGCCTGTCTGTTGATGACAAGCAAAAGCTCTACACTTGGTGGAGCTATCGCGCGAAGGACTGGGCCAAGAGTAATCGCGGCCGGCGGCTGGACCATATCTGGGTGAACCCCGCAGCCCTGCCGGATACGGACGTCAACAGTTACAGAATCCATCTCGGTTGGCGCGGCGGATGGAAACCTTCCGACCATGCGCCGATCAGTGTAGTGCTCAATACGTGACGCCCATCCGCCTGTTCCTGCTTGTCGCCTTTGCCTTCTCCTGGGCGTGTTTCGGCGTGCTGTATGGATTGGGCGGATTTGGTGGTGCAGGCATTTACGCAGGCGGTCTGGTCACACTGGCCATGTTCGGGCCGGCCATTGGGGCCCTCGTGTGCGCCTATTTCTATGACAAAGGTCACCGCGCGAGGGCCTTGGGCCTGAGAGTTGAAAGCTGGAAACGTGTTTTCCTGTGGCTGCCTTATGCCTGGCTGATGCCATGTCTGCTGGCAGCGCTGTCAGTTGTGCTATGCCTTCTTGTGATGGACTCTGGCCCGGCAGATGCCGCACAGAAACTCACCGATGCTGTGGAGGCCACCGGACAGCCCCTGCCGATGCCTGCTGACATGCTGCTCTGGGTTCAGATCGGCGTGGGGGTTCCCATCGGCATCCTGATCAACACGGTCGCCCTGACTTTCAGCGAGGAACTTGGCTGGCGCGGCTGGCTGCAACCACGGCTGGCGCATCTTGGATTCTGGAAGATGAGCGCTCTGATCGGCGTGATCTGGGGCCTATGGCACGCGCCAATAATTCTGATGGGTTTCAATTATCCGGGACTTGGCTGGGGCGGCGTCCTCGCAATGTGCGCCTTCTGCATGCTGATAACACCCTACCTCTCGCTGCTGCGGGAACGCGGCGCAGGTGCATGGGGCGCAGGCGCCTTTCATGGCAGTATCAACGCCGTTGTCGGCGCGTCCCTTTTATGGATGCCCTCTATTGAGTGGCCGCATATGGGCCTTATGGGCCTGGAAGGCTTTGTGCTTTTACTCGCCGGATGGGCCGGTATCTGGTTTTACCGCCGGGCGCGCCCTGTTCCAAGTATGCCTGATCAGGGCTGAAGGCGATAACCACCGGCAACGGTCAGCAACAGACGGGCATTGGCCGGGTCCGGCTCCACCTTCTGTCGCAGACGGTAGATATGCGTCTCCAGCGTGTGCGTCGTGACGGTGGCATTATAGCCCCAGACCTCTGACAGCAGCTCGTCCCGCGCGACCGGCTTGCCTTGCGCCCGGTAAAGATACTTCAGTATGTTGGTTTCCTTCTCCGTCAGACGCACCTTGCGGCCTTCTTTCGTGACCAGCAGCTTCATGGCCGGACGGAAATCATAGGGCCCGATCTGGAAGGTCGCATCTTCTGACTGTTCGAAGCTGCGCAGATGCGTGCGTACCCGCGCCAGAAGCACTGAGAATTTGAACGGCTTCGTCACATAATCATTGGCGCCGGATTCCAGGCCCAGGATCGTATCTGCATCACTATCCTGCCCGGTCAGCATGATGATCGGCGTGCGCACACCTTTCTGGCGCATCTGCTTGCAGGCTTCGCGGCCATCCATGTCCGGCATGTCGACATCCAGCAGGATCAGGTCGATGCGCTCGGCCAGGGCTGTGGCCATGCCTTCATGCGCATTTTGGGCCTGAAGGGTGTTGAAGACTTCGTGCAGTTCGAACTGCTCTGCCAACGCTTCGCGCAGGTCCGGATCATCATCCACCAGCAGGATCGTCTTTTTGCCTGTCATGCGGTTCTCCTTGTCTGCGGGGTCACACCGCATCTTGTCGCGTCCGCCAGATGCCATAAGACTTGTCAAAATGGGCAATCACAAGTCTGGGAGCAAGATGTGAGCATGAAGTTCACGGCGCGTCCGAATGGCAAATTCTCCGGTCCGGGATTTACGGCGCGCTGCGTACTGGGCAAGGGCGGCGTTGTCGTAGCGGGCCAGAAACGCGAAGGCGACGGCGCTTCGCCCGCTGGCAGCTGGCCCATCCGCCGTGTCTTCTATCGGCCTGACAGGGTTGCCCCGCCTGAAACAGCGCTCGAAAAAGTGCCGCTGACGCCAGGCGATGGCTGGTGCGATGAAACGAACCATCCGCTCTACAATTTGTTCGTGTCACTGCCTTTCAAACACAGCCACGAAAAGCTGTGGCGGGACGATCATGTCTATGACGTGATTGTCGAGCTTGGCTACAATGACGACCCGGTCGTGGCCGGGCATGGCAGCGCCATTTTCATGCATATCGCCCAGCCGGACTTTCGGCCCACAGAGGGCTGCATCGCAATGGAAAAGGAAGACCTGCTCGCGGCGCTGGAAATGATGACGCCCGACACGCTGATCGAGATCAGCTTCTAGGCGCTATAGTCCCGTGCGCCGAACAGCGCCGAACCAACCCGCACATGTGTGGCACCGAACCGCGCACCGAGGTCATAGTCTGCGCTCATCCCCATGGAAAGCTGGCTGAGCCCCAGCTTGCCGGCGAGCTTTGCCAGCAGCGCGAAATGCGGGCCTGCTGGCTCCTCAACCGGGGGGATGCACATCAGGCCGACAACATTCAGACCGTGCTCACGGGCTGTTGCCAGCAAATCCTCAACACCGTCCGGACTGACCCCCGCCTTTTGCGGCTCTTCCCCGGTATTCACCTGAATCAGATAGGTGCGCTTCAGGCCGGTTTTCTCTTCCGCCTTGGCAAGTTCGCGGCAGAGCTTTGGCCGGTCGATTGTCTCGATGACGTCAAACAGGCGGACCGCGTCTTCGGACTTGTTGGACTGTAGGGGCCCGATCAGGCGCAGCTCCAGATCCGAAATGCTCTCCCGGCGGGCTTTCCAATGCTCATAGGCTTCCTGAACCCGGTTTTCCCCGAAAACGCGCTGGCCATCCGCGAGGATTGCTTCAAGCGCCTCATCCGGTTGGGTTTTGGTAACGGCCACCAGAACCGGCGGCGTTTCCGAAATCTCGGAAAGCTCATCCAGGATCGCGCGGCGGCGCTTGGCAATTTCGGTAATATCCGTATCAGTCATCCTGATGGCGCAGAAACCCCAATATGGCGAAAGACGCAAGCTGATCTCTGCGGCGAGACGCGCCATGCGGCACCTGCCCGCGGGGCTTCCACCTGCGCTGTTCCTGACAGATCCGAAGCGCATACCGGACCCAGTCTCCGTGGCTGAACAGCTGCCCAAAAGGTGGGGCATTGTCTATCGCCATTATGGCGCGGCACACCGTGTGTGGCAGGCAACACAGTTGGCGGAGATCGCCAACCGGCGCGGCCTGGCCCTGCTGATCGCGGCAGATCCGCATCTGGCGATGCAGGTTGGCGCCGCAGGCGTGCACTGGCCCTTTGCGCAGCAATCAGCGGCCCGCAAATGGCGTGCGCGGTTTGGACTTATGACGGTCAGCGCACATGGCGGCCAGGAATTGCGGCGCGTTGAAGCGAATTTGTTCGACGCCGTGCTGGTCTCGGCCGTGTTTCCTTCCAACAGCCCGTCTGCCGGAGCACCTCTGGGGGCGCATGCGCTGCGGATATTGTCACGCGATAGCCGCTTGCCGCTTTATGCGCTCGGCGGACTGAACGCAGAAACAGCCAGCAGCATCAGTGATGCAGCAGGTCTGGCAGCGATTGAAGGAATTGTGGACGCGTTTGCGCGCTAGAATTTGAACGCTGATTTTAGGCGGATGCCCGCTTCAACTTCACGGGCTTCCCAAGTGGATTTGTCATCCAGCTTATCGGCCCCGACACTGACTTCACCACCAACAGAGAAACGCGGCGTGATCAGGAAGGTGGCACCGGCCTGCATCTCTTCACGCGGAAGCGGTGTCAGGCCCGGACGGGATACTTTGTCGAGGCTGAAGCGCAGGCGCTTGTCGCCACCGAACTGCATGGAAAAATCCTGCGTCGGTTCTGCCTGCCAGACCGGCTTGCTGTCAGCCGGCTTCGGCTGAGCAAACTGACGATACCATTCAGACTGGGCAGATTCGGTTTCCGAAAGGGTCGGCGCTTTGACGTCGATCGAAGGTGCAGGCATGGCGTCTTGCGCTGCCGCCGGCATAGCCAGCGCAGCGAACAAAATCCCTGCCGTGATAGCGAAGCTGAGCTTCATGATAAACGCACCTCTATAGTCAGAATAGTCAAATGACCGGGTAAATAGAAGATTAACATTCCAACAAGGTTGGGATTCTAATTCGATAGTGTGATTTCTATCACAATCCCCTCAAGCGAATTGCCGGTCTGTGTGCCAGCTATTGCGGGAATCGGGACGAAATCCAGCTCGGTTTCGCGATAACCGAGCGAGCCTTTTACATGATCGCCGAACTCGCGCGCCACCCCTACACTCCAGACTTTTCCATCCAAATTGGTGAGATCGTCTTCACCCTCTCCATACTCTGCACCGAGCACATAGTTCCCGACCTTCCTGGTCAGGCCCAGAGTCCAGGCATCATAATCCCCTTCAGATGCAATTCCGTTGTTCGAGGAGAGATAAGACACGCCGAGTGTGACGTCCTCATATTCAAACGCCCCCCCGAGCGACCAGGTTGATACGCGGTCATAGCTTGCTGCGGCATAGGCAGGGACATCCACCTCGGCTGTGCTCGCCGCCGCCGAGGCACGTACACGCACACCGCTCTGGCGCAGAAGGTGAGAGAAGTTCACCGCACCTTCCGCAGCATTCTTGAGCGTCACCGGCGCCGCACCCGGCAAATTGCGATCCGCATCCCGGTCCAGGCCGCGCACATCCGCGTGTGGCGTAAAGCTGAGCCCGGCGCGAAAGCCGATCAGACGCGGCGTCGTATAAGTCAGCTTGGCAGAGGGGCCGGTCAGGTCATGACGGGTCGTTATGACGTCCATGCCGCTGGGGTCCAGCGTCTGCGCGCCAATGGCCACCGTGTTGAAAATGGAAGGCGCCCCCTCCCGAAAGCGCAACGCTACACCAGCATCGCGGCCCAGACGCACTTCACCATAGCCGCCATTGGCATAGACATAGGCCTGCTCCAGCTCCAGGCGCGCATCTTCATTCTCCGCCGGAATGCCGGTGGCGAGACCGGTAAAGGCGCCCTGCAGACCAAAACCGCTGCCTTCTGTTCCATTCGGAACGCCGCTGAAGCCTGCGCGCGCGGGATGATCGCGCTGCACTTCCAGACGGCCGGCTGCGCCAATCTCTACACCATTGTCCAGAATGCGATTGCGTGAAGCATCCAGCCAAAACCGGTAGAGTACGGGTTCATCCGCATGCGTGGCCGCAAGCAGGGTTGTGCCCATTTCGGTTTTGGTTTCCCAGACCTCCCAGTCATCTTCCCATTGGGCAGACGCGATGGGGGCCAAAGCCGGGCTGAGGGCAAGGCAGATCAGAGCATATCTCATTCAGTCACTCCTGGGGTGATGACACGCAGATCAGCACTGGCGAGCCTGTACACCCCTTGTTATACAAACGCGCGTCAACAAGGTCTTGCTTTCGGGAACTTTCTTCATGATCAAATTTGTCTTCTCTGCGGCAGTGGCCGGAATGCTGTTGGTTTCTGGCTGCCAGTCCAAGCCCGCCGCCAACACAGAACAAAAAGTTGCACAGCAGAATATTGGCAGTGTGAACCCGTATCTATGGCGCGCGGCGCTCGATACATTTGATGATCTGCCCGTAAAGTCGGCCGATCCGATCGGCGGCCTGGTCGTCTATGACTGGAAAACCTTTGAGAACGCTCCGGGAGAGCGCATCAAGGCAACCGTCTACATTCTCGACACGCGCCTGCGTGCTGATGGCGTGAAGGTTTCCGTTTTCCGTCAGACGAATGAAAACGGCGAATGGGTGGATGCTCCGGTTGATCCGGTGACTGGCATCCAGCTGGAAAACAAAATTCTTGAGCGGGCCCGCGTTCTGAAGAATTCACAACTGGGATAGGGCCCTCAGGGGCGCTCTTTTCATCCAGAAAGGTCTAGGGGCATGGCGACCCGTTACGATCCGCAGACAGCGGAACAGAAATGGCGTGCAGCTTGGGACAAGGCTGCGCTGTTTGAAGCGAAATCACCTGCCGAGGCGGGCGATGCCCCTAAGGCCTATGTACTGGAGATGTTTCCGTATCCTTCGGGGCGTCTGCACATGGGCCATGTGCGCAACTATGCGATGGGCGATGTTGTCGCCCGCTACAAGCGCGCCAAAGGCTACAATGTGCTCCACCCGATGGGCTGGGACGCGTTCGGCATGCCCGCAGAGAACGCCGCGATGGAGCGCAACGTCCACCCCGGCGAATGGACCTATCAGAACATCGCCGCCATGAAGGCGCAGTTCATGAAGCTCGGCCTGTCGCTGGACTGGAGCCGGGAGTTCGCAACCTGTGATCCGGAATATTATGGCGACCAGCAGGGCCTGTTCCTGAAGTTTCTGGAAAAAGGCCTCGTCTATCGCAAGGCCTCAAAAGTGAACTGGGACCCGGTCGACAATACCGTGCTGGCAAATGAGCAGGTGATCGATGGCCGCGGCTGGCGTTCTGGTGCGCTGGTGGAACAGCGTGAGCTAACGCAGTGGTTCTTCAAGATCACCAACTATGCCGAAGACCTGCTGGGAGAAGTGCAGAAGCTGGAGCGCTGGCCTGAAAAGGTCCGCACGATGCAGGCGAACTGGATTGGCCGCTCGGAAGGCCTGCAGATGCGGTTCGAGTTCGCAGGCGATGCCCCGGCAGGCTATGCCGATGGCGTGGAGATCTTCACGACGCGGCCCGACACGCTGTTCGGCGCGAGCTTTGTGGCCTTGTCACCTGATCACCCGCTGACCATCCAACTGGCCGAACAATCGGAAGAGCTGAAAGCCTTCCGCGCAAAATGTGCGCAGATCGGCACCAGCGAGGAAGCCATCGAGAAGGCCGACAAGCTGGGCTTCGACACGGGCCTGACCGTGAAGCATCCCTTCGATGAGTCCATCACCCTGCCGGTCTGGGTCGCGAATTTTGTGCTGATGGGATACGGCACCGGCGCGATCTTCGCCTGCCCGGCCCATGACCAGCGCGATATCGACTTTGCCCGCAAGTATGACCTGCCGGTAAAACCTGTCGTATTGCCGCCAAATGCAGACGGTCAGACCTTCAATGTTGATAGAGAGGCCTATACCGGCCCAGGCACGATCTTCAATTCCGGCTTCCTGAATGGCCTGTCTATTGAAGACGCCAAGCGCACGGCGATTGAGAAAATCGAATCCATGGGCCTTGGCGAAGGAACGGTGAACTACCGTCTTCGTGACTGGGGCGTTTCCCGTCAGCGCTACTGGGGCTGCCCGATCCCGGTCATACATTGTGACACCTGCGGAATTGTACCGGTGCCAGAGACAGACCTGCCGGTCAGACTGCCGGACGATGTCAGCTTTGATAAACCGGGCAATCCGCTGGAGCGTCACCCAAGCTGGAAACATGTTGACTGCCCGAAATGCGGGTCCGCTGCGCGCCGCGAAACCGATACACTCGACACATTCGTCGACAGCTCCTGGTATTACTCTCGCTTTGCGAGCGTAAAGGACCTGGAAGAGCGCGCCTATTGGATGCCGGTTGACCAATATGTCGGCGGCGTTGAGCACGCCGTGCTGCACCTGCTGTATTCCCGCTTCTTTGCCAGGGCGATGCGCGATGTCGGCCTGCTGGACCTTCCCAGCGGCGAACCCTTTGCAGGCCTGTTCACGCAAGGCATGGTAACCCATGAAACCTACAAGTCTGCTGCCGGCAAATGGCTGCAGCCGTCTGAAGTTCAGAAGGATGGAGACATCTGGATCGAAACCGCAACCGGCGCCATCGCCACGACGGGACCGATCGAGAAAATGTCCAAGTCGAAGAAGAACACGGTCGACCCCGACGCCATCATTGCGCAGTTTGGTGCAGACGTGGCCCGCTGGTTTGTGCTGTCTGACTCTCCGCCGGAGCGCGATGTCGAGTGGACACAGGCCGGTGTCGAAGGCGCAGCGCGCTTCGCCCAGCGCCTGTGGAGCGTCTTTGACAGCCTGCCTGAGGATGCCACCGCGCAGCCTGGTGATGATGCCGACTCCCTTGGCCTGCGCAAGGTGAGCCACAAGGCCGTCGCCGCTATCGACAAGGCGATTGAGGAATTCCGTTTCAACAGCGCAGTGGCCACAATCCATGAATGGGTCAGTGCACTCAAGAAGGCGGAATCTGCTGGAGACGCCGTTCTGGGTGCGCGCCTGGAAGGGGCTTCCATGCTGGCCCGCTGCCTGACGCCTTTCATGCCGCATCTGGCGGAAACCTGTTGGGAGCGTCTCAGCAAGGAAGGCTTTGTCTCTGCAGCCGACTGGCCCATAGCCGATACCTCTTTGACAATTGATGACAGTGTGACCATGGCTGTTCAGGTGAATGGCAAACGCCGCACGGAAATCACCGTGCCCAAGGCAATGAGCAAGGATGACGTTGAGGCTCTGGCCCTGTCACAGAAGGAAGTAACCAGCTTCATTGAAGGCAAGTCCGTGAAGAAAACCATTGTCGTTCCCGGCCGCATCGTGAATATCGTGGTGGCATGAAATATCTTCTCGCCATCATAGCTTTCGCCCTGATTTCCGGCTGCGGCTTCCGACCTGTCTACTCAACGGGTGCCAATGCAAACTATGCTGGCGGCGTCATTACTGTGCCCCCCATTGCAGGCCGGTCTGGATACATGCTGCGACGCGCGCTTCAGGAAGAGCTCGCCATTGGCCTACCCGATGTGACCGACCCTTCCACGCTGAAAGTGGAGCTGAGTGAAAGCCTCACACGGCTGACCTTCAAACCTGATGGCCAGGCCTCCCGCTCAAGTGTTGTCGCAAGCGCGCGATATACCCTCTCGCGTGAGAGCAATTCTGTTTCTGGCAGTGCGACGAGTGAAGCCAATTACGCCGTTCCCAGCAGTCCCTATGCCGATATCTCTGCCCAGAAAGGTGCCTCGGATCGCGCGGTGCGTCTACTTGCCAAGCGCATCGTTGATGATTTGCGCCTTCAGCTTTCCAAAGACTGATGCTGTTAAAGGGCAAACAGGCCGCTGACTTTGCCCGCAAGCCCAAGCCTTCGATCTGGGCTGTGCTGACGTTCGGAGAGGATGAAGGCCTTGCCTCTGATGCTGCCCTAAGCCTGATCAAGGCCTGGACGCCCAAATCCGGGAACATGGATGTTACCACTCTGGATGATGATTCCATCCGGAAGGACGCTTCCCTGTTGTTCGATGGTTTGGAGGCTGTCTCCCTGCTGGGCGACCCGCGCGTCATTCGCGTGCGGACCAATGGAGACAAGATTGCAGCCCTGCTGACGGAAGCCATCCAGAAAGGCGATAGCCAGGAAAATTATTATGCTGCGCGACTCATCATCGAAGCTGGCAGCTTGCAAAAGCGCTCAAAGATCCGCGCTGCTGCCGAAGCCGCCAAGCTGACCGCCTGCCTGCAATTGTTCGCAGATGAAGCTGGCGACATTGAAAGCCGGGTGAAGTCTGTTCTGGCCGAAGCAAACATCGAAATTGAACCGGATGCGCTCAGCCTGTTTGTGGGCGACCTTCCGGGCCACAGAAATCTGGCCAATGCGGAGATCGAAAAGCTCTCGCTCTATGCGCTGAAGCTTGGCCGTCCGATCAATGTCAGCGACATTCGCGCCCTCTCGGCAACGGATATTGATCACAATCTGTCGGCTGCAATCCGTGCCACGCTGAATGGCCAGCCTACGGCCGTACATGCGGCGCTGGACCGGTTGGCTGTTGCCGGCACAAGTGGCATCTCGATTCTCCGGTCCCTGCAATTTGAAACCGTGCGTATGCTGGACGCGCACTCAAAAATGGCGGCGGGCAATTCCAATCCCGGCATGAAGCTGCGCCCGCCCGTCTGGCAAAATGAATGGCCGGCCTTCAATGCCCGCCTGCGCAAATGGCCTGCCAAGCGTCTTATGCGGATCATGGAACGGATCTATGAAGCCGAGCAGCAGGCAAAGTCCGGCTCCGGAAGCGCCGATCCAGTCGTACGTATACTGATGAACGAGATTGCTCGCGCAGCTGAAATGGTAGGTTAGGCCTTACAGTTTCCGCTTCGCTGTCAGGCGGCGGCACACATCATCCAGCTGTTCCAGATCGCGATACTTAATGCGCAGCTCTCCACCATTCTTGCCGTGACGAATATCAACATCGAGGCCTAGCTGGCGAGACAAATCCGCTTCCAGCGCTTCAGTGTCGACATCCTTTTCATCCGGCTTGGGCTTGGCAGATTTGGTTTCGATTGGGCCGCCTTCGCGGGCCGCCTTGGCACGCGCTTCCACATCGCGAACCGTCAGCCCCTTCTCGACAGCCATATCGATCAGCGCTTCCGGGTCTGGCGCGCCAAGCGCGGCCCGTGCATGACCGGCTGTGATGCGGCCTTCGCGGACATGTTCCCGCGCAGCTTCCGGCAATTGCAGAAGACGCAATGTGTTGGCTATATGCACGCGGCTCTTGCCGACACTGGTCGCCAGACTGTCCTGCGTCCGGCCAAACCGCTTCATCAGCGCTTCATAGGCCTCGGCCTCTTCAATCGGGTTGAGGTCAGATCGCTGAACGTTCTCGATGATGCCGATTTCAAGCAGTTCGAGTTCATCAGTGTCACGTATGACCGCAGGAATACTGGTCAGACCTGCCATCTTGGCAGCGCGCCAGCGACGCTCGCCGGCGATGATCTGGTACTTCCCGGTTTCCTTCGGATCCGGACGCACCAGGATCGCTTGCAGAACACCGCGGCTTTTCAGGGATTCAGCCAGTTCCTTAAGCGCGCTTTCGTCAAACGTACGGCGCGGCTGCGACGGGTTGCGGCGGATCAGATCAATCGCAATCTCGCTGCCGCCTTCAGACTTGCCGCCTGTAGAGTCGGCTTCAGGGCGAGAGACACCCTCGACCTCTCCGATCAGGGCCGAAAGTCCGCGCCCGAGGCGGGAAGGTTTGCTCTTTGCGTCTTCGCTCATGATATTCAGGCCGCCCGGGCCTTCTCTCTTTGCAGAACTTCTGATGCCAGACGGATATAGGCTTCACTGCCCGGGCACCGATAATCATACAGAAGCGCCGGCTTACCAAAGGATGGCGCCTCCGACAGGCGGACATTCCGGGGGATGACCGTATTGTAGACCTTGTTGCCAAAGAAAGCGCGCACTTCGTCGGCCACCTGATCGGACAGATTATTGCGGCGGTCATACATGGTCAGAACAACACCCTGGATCTCAAGGTTTGGGTTGAGGCCCGCGCGCACAACTTCCACGGTGCGCAGCAACTGGCTAAGGCCTTCCAGAGCGAGGAACTCACACTGCAGCGGCACCAGAAGCGCGTCCGCCGCCGTCATGGCGTTCAATGTGAGAGACGACAAGGAAGGCGGACAATCGATCAGGATATAGTCATACTTGACGAGACTACCGGCCATCGACCGGTTCACATAATCATGCAGACCATCCCGCAGACGGTATGACCGGTGCGCATCATTGGCCAGTTCCGTTTCTACGCCGGAAAGGTTCTCGTCCCCTGGAACAATGTCCAGCCGCGGCACGATGGTGGACAGAACCGCCTCTTCCAGGGGAATCCGGTCCACGACCACATCATAAGATGTCTTCAGGCGATCCTGGCGCTCAATGCCGAGACCGGTCGACGCGTTGCCCTGGGCATCAAAGTCAACAATCAGGACACGGCGCCCCACAGCCGCCAAAGCCGTTCCCAGATTGATCGACGTGGTCGTTTTCCCGACCCCGCCTTTCTGGTTCACGACCGCAAAAATTCTAGGTTTACCGCCTGCCACGTTTGAGCTCCCTCACGATCAAAATCACGCCTGACCCACCGGTGCGACTTGGAATCGCCTCATAGGCGAAACTCCATCTTTGTTGCGCCTCCGTCAATTCTTCTTTCCAGCGTTCGCCCTTGAGAAAAACCCCTTTTGCACCGTTTTCCATCCACGGAGCCGCATAGTCGAGCAATTTGGGAAGCGGCGCGAAGGCCCGCGCGGTGACGATATCTGCTTCACTCGCCGGCGCGGCCTCGATCCGGCCCTGATAGACGGAGGCATTCAGGCCCGCCGCCTCAATCGCGGCGCGGAGAAAGGCACATTTCTTTCCGACGCTCTCCATCATGGTTACATGAGACGTTGGACGGGCGGCCGACATGATCAATCCTGGAAAGCCTGCGCCGGAACCGAAATCCACCACACGCGTTTCATTAGTTACATAATCCAGAATCTGGAAAGAATCGCCGACATGACGTGTCCAGATCTGGGGCCATTCGCGTGGGCCAATCAGATTTGACCGTTTGCGCCAGTCGTCGAGGGTTAAGATGATCGTGTCCAATCTTTCCAATGTTTCACGTGAAACATCGAAATCGGCCAAAAAAGCCGCGCGATCCTGAGAATTCGTCATGAGTATTAACCGGCCTTCTTGCGGCGCTTAACATATCCGAGAAGCGCGGTGAGCGCTCCGGGTGTCACGCCTTCGATCCGTCCGGCCTGTCCTAGTGTGGATGGGCGAACAGTTTCGAGCTTTTGGCGAACTTCATTGGAAAGTCCGCCAATCGCAGAATAGTCCAGATCACCCGGGATCATCAGATCCTCATCCCGGCGCAGCGCCGCCACATCTTCCGCCTGGCGATCCAGGTAGGCGGAATACGTCGCCTCGATCTCGATCTGTGTCGCGATGTCTGGTGCAATATCCGATAGCTCTGGCCAGACTTTGGTCAGTGACGGGAGACCTATGTCTTTATATGAAAGATACTCCCACGCTGTCCGGACCCGGCCATCCTGATTGACCGACCATCCAGCCAAAGCGGCTTTGGCTGGAGAAAGCGTCAGAGTATTGAGAAGAGTCCGAGCCGCTTCCAGTTTTTCCTGTTTCACGTGAAACACAGAGGCGCGGTCTGCCCCGACACATCCAGCGGCAATACCCTTGGCGGTCAGACGTTGATCCGCATTGTCTGCCCGTAATGCCAGACGGTATTCCGCGCGGGACGTAAACATCCGGTATGGCTCCGTCACGCCACGTGTGACGAGATCATCAATCAGAACACCTATATAGGCTTCAGCCCGGTCAAAGATGATCGGATCTTTCCCAGCCGTCGCGCGCGCGGCATTCAGACCTGCGACGAGGCCCTGGGCGCCAGCTTCTTCATATCCCGTGGTACCATTGATCTGTCCCGCCAAATAAAGACCGGGCAGGGCCTGAACTTCCAGAGCGGAGGAAAGCGCGCGCGGATCGACGTAGTCATATTCAATGGCATAGGCGTATTGCAGGATCTTCGCGTTTTCGAGACCGGGAATGGTTTTCAAAAAGCGTTCCTGAATCTCCTCCGGCAATGACGTCGAAATACCATTCGGATAAACGGTGTGATCCTCCAAGCCTTCCGGCTCGAGGAATATCTGATGCCGATCCTTATCCGCAAAGCGATGCACCTTGTCTTCAATCGACGGGCAATAGCGTGGACCACGACCGGCAATCGCGCCGGAATAAACAGCCGATTGCGTGATATTCTCTGCAATAATCGCGTGGGTTTCGGGCGTCGTCCATGTGATGCCGCACTGGACCTGCGGCACAGTGATTTCGTCCGTCAGATAGGAGAACGGAATAGGGCGCTCATCGGCCGGCTGCATCTCCAGACGATCCCACGCAATCGTGCGGCCATCGAGACGGGCAGGGGTTCCGGTTTTGAGGCGCCCCATCGGCAGACCCAGACCATAGAGTCGATCCGAAAGACCAATCGCCGGGGCTTCCCCTACACGGCCCGCCGGGATGCGCTTCTCACCGATATGGATGAGGCCTTTCAGGAAGGTTCCTGTGGTAATTACTACAGAAGGCGCATGATATGCATCGCCCTTGAGGCCGATCACACCGGCCACATGATCGTTCTCAACAATCAGGTCTTCCGCGCCATCCTCGATAATGGTGAGGTTCGGATAGTCGGCGAGTTCCGCCTGCATCGCTTCGCGATAAAGCTTGCGATCAATCTGAGACCGCGGTCCCCAGACGGCCGGGCCTTTCGAGCGGTTGAGCATCCGGAACTGGATGCCTGCCTTGTCTGCTAGGTGCCCCATCAAACCATCTAGGGCATCGATTTCGCGCACGAGATGTCCCTTCCCCAAACCGCCAATGGCCGGGTTACAGCTCATCTCGCCAATGGTTGCGATCTTGTGGGTTACGAGCGCTGTGCGTGCACCCGTCCGCGCCGCCGCTGCCGCTGCTTCGCAGCCGGCATGGCCGCCGCCCACCACAATCACATCAAACTGGTTTGTCTCGCTCATCGCGCGCCGCTTCTGGTCCGGTGTTTTCAGAAAGGCGCTATATAGCGGCTCGGGCGCTCAAACCCTAGGGGTCATTTGCCGATGCAGAACTGGGAGAAGACAGCGCCGAGTACATCTTCCACGCCGACCGTGCCGACAATCGCGCCCAGATGACGGATCGCGAGGCGTACATCTTCCGCGGCAAGTTCCGCTCCGGTACCCAGATCCAGCGCATCTCGTGCCGCGATGAGACAGCCAAGACCCTCAACCAGGCGAGCCCTGTGGCGCGCACGCGTGATCACCGGCGCCTCAACTGAGGCAGCTTTCCTCGCAATGAAATCCGCGAGCGCGGCTTCCAGTTCCGCAACGCCCGCCCCATCCTTTGCCGAGATTTTATAGTTAAACTCTGGCAGATCAGGCGACAAATTCACGTCGGCCTTGTTAACGATGACTATATCCGTCGATTGGCGGTAAGGGGAGGTCAGCACCCCTAGCTCGGGGGCTGATCCGTCAACCATTAACAGGCGCAGATCAGCTTCAGCGGCAACACGTTCTGCACGGCGCACGCCTTCGGCTTCAATCTCGTCTTCCGTTTCGCGCAATCCAGCCGTGTCAGAGATCCAGACAATTTGCCCGCCAAGCACTAGGCGGACCTCGATCACATCCCGCGTCGTCCCAGGACGGGACGTCACGATGGCCGCATCACGGCGCGCGAGCCGGTTCAGCAAGGTTGACTTGCCCGCATTGGGCGCGCCGATAATTGCGATGCGGAAGCCGTCGCGGATCTTTTCGCCAATGCCGCGATCACCGAGCGCTTCTTCCAATTCTCCGATCAGCCGGTTCAGTTTTGTGATCACCGGCGCCGTTGTTTCTTCCGGGGTATCCTCTTCATCCGGGAAATCCACGGCGACCTCGATGAGCGCCAGAATACCGGTCAGCTCAGCGCGCCAACGGTCATACTGCTCGGTCAGACCGCCTGTCAGCTGGCGCAAAGCCTGGGCTTTCTGCGCGCTCGTCTCCGCTTCGATGATGTCCGCGACGCCTTCGGCCTCAGTCAAATCTATCTTGCCGGCTTCAAACGCGCGGCGCGTGAACTCGCCTGGCTCAGCCATCCGCACGTTCGGTTCTTTAATCAGTGTACTGATTGAATGCTCGATGACCGCAGGCCCGCCGTGCAGGTACAGCTCCAGCGTATCTTCGCCTGTATAGGAATGTGGCCCCGGCATGAACAGGGCGAGCCCTTCATCAATGAGATTGCCATCTTCATCGCGAAACTTGGTCAGGGTTGCCCGGCGCGGTTCCGGCAGGCCGCAATCCAGCAGTGCGCCGGCCAGTTTCCAGATCGCATCTCCGGAGAGGCGGATAATACAGATGGCAGCAGGGGGCTGGCCCGAGGCGAGGGCGCAGATGGTGTCGCGCTCGCTCATGGCCAATCGCGCTCCCTTTAGTTCTTCATCGCTTCGAAGAATTCATCATTGTTCTTCGTCTGGCGCAGCTTATCCAGCAGGAAGTCGATGGCATCATTCGTACCCATCGGCCCCAGGATACGGCGCAGGATGTAGATTTTCGACAGCTGCGCCTGCGGCGTGATCAGCTCTTCTTTCCGCGTGCCGGACTTCATGATGTCGATGGCCGGGAAGGTCCGCTTGTCGGCGATCTTCCGGTCAAGCACGACTTCGGAGTTACCCGTGCCTTTGAACTCCTCGAAGATCACTTCGTCCATGCGGCTGCCGGTATCGATCAGCGCGGTCGCAACGATGGTCAGCGAGCCACCATTCTCAACGTTCCGCGCGGCCCCGAAGAAACGCTTCGGGCGTTGCAGGGCGTTGGCGTCCACACCGCCGGTCAGCACCTTGCCGGAGCTAGGCACCGTCGTGTTGTAGGCACGGCCGAGACGGGTGATCGAGTCGAGCAGGATGACAACATCGCGCTTGTGCTCAACCAGACGCTTGGCTTTTTCGATGACCATTTCAGCCACCTGAACGTGGCGGGTCGCCGGCTCGTCAAAGGTGGAAGCGACGACTTCGCCCTTCACCGTGCGGCGCATGTCGGTCACTTCTTCCGGGCGCTCGTCGATCAGCAGAACGATCAGATAGCATTCCGGGTGGTTCTCTTCGATGGCGGACGCGATGTTCTGCAAGAGAACGGTCTTACCGGTCCGTGGCGGCGCAACGATCAGCGCGCGCTGGCCCTTACCAATCGGAGCCACAATGTCGATCACGCGGCCGGAGCGATCCTTGCGGGTCGGGTCCTGGCTTTCCATGCGCAGGCGCTCTTCAGGATAGAGCGGCGTGAGGTTGTCGAAGTGGACTTTCTTGTTGGCCTTGTCCGGCTCCTCGAAATTGATGCGGGAGACATCGGTCAGCGCGAAGTAGCGCTCATTGTCCTGCGGGGCGACGATCGGGCCTTCGACCGTATCGCCGGTGCGGATATTGCCCTTCTTCAGAACTTCCGGGCTGACATAGATGTCGTCCGGACCAGGCAGATAGTTGGATTCCGGAGAGCGCAGGAAGCCGAAGCCATCGGTCAGTACTTCCAGAACGCCCTGGCCCGTGATTTCGACTTCGCTGTCGGCAAGTTCCTTCAGGATGGCGAACAGCATGTCCTGCGTCCGCATCGAGGAGGCGTTTTCGACTTCCAGCTCTTCTGCGTAGGCAAGCAGTTCTTCAGGCGACTTCGCCTTCAGGTCGCTGAGTTTCACACTGGTGATGTCGTCGAGCATGGAAGATGCCATGAGGGAATTCCGGATAAGGGGCTGCTGTAAATAATATCAGGAGCCGGATTTTAGAAATCGGGGGATCATCGCCCGCGCAAGGACTGCGCAGCGGTTTCGCCGCATATGCCTCCTAAAGGGGCATTTCGTCAAGGGCTCCGCCAGAGTCGATGACTCAGAACGGGCGCACGATCACCATGATGACGATGCCGATCATCAGCAGAAACGGGACTTCATTCATCATGCGCAACCGCTTGGCCGTAGCATTCGGGGTGCCGCGGTCGATCTTTTTGCCAACACCGATGAAGTAGCCGTGCAAACCGGACAGGATCAGCACCAGCAGCAGTTTCACATGCATCCAGGGCTGGCTCAACAGGCTCTGATTCATGACCAGCATCGTGATTCCCAGAATCCAGACCAGAATAATACTGGGGTTGAGGATGATCTTGCGCAGCCTGTTCGAAGCATCCTTCATCGTCTCGAACAATTCATCGCCCGGCTTGCTGGACAACTGATGTATCTTGTAGCGCGGATAGACCAGCAGACCGCCCATCAGGGCAATCACGAAAATCACATGCAGTGCCTTCACCCAGAGATACAGCATTACGCGCCCGCTTTCTGTTCTGAATTCACCAGTTTGCCCGCGCCGGCATGGGCTTGTGTGTTCGGACATCCACTCCAGCTGGCCGCGCACAGGCGAGGCCCTGCACAGGACCGAATGGCAAGATCTTCGCGCAGCGCATCTTCCACCTGGTCGGCCAGCATGGAGATGAATTCCTCATGCACGCCGACGGCTTCCACGCGGGTATAGCTCGGCGCGCCATGCTGTTCGGCAACCAGGCGATATTCCTCGCCCAGTTCCACCAGTGTCTCGATATGCTCTGACACGAAGGCAATCGGCGCGATCAGGATGTTCTTTCCTTCATCGGCGGCTTCCGCGATGCACTCCTCGGTAGGCGGCCCGATCCATTTCAGCGGCCCTACGCGGGACTGGTAGCACGCCACGACTTCCCAGTCGGATGGCACGCGGCCGGCAATCATGTCGGCCATCGTCTCGCACTGCCATTGATAAGGGTCGCCATCTTTGACGATCTTTTCCGGCAGGCCGTGCGCCGAGAGTAGCAAACGCACATTGCCGGGCTCGCCCGCACGTTTGTACGCTTCCATGATCCGCTCGACATGCGCCGTGATCAGGCCCTCCGCAAAGGGATAGCAGCATACCGTCTTCACCGGTTGCTTATACGCTTTCTTCCAGGCCGTCAGGGACGATCCCGTCGTCGTTGTGGAGAATTGCGGATAGAGCGGCAACAGCACAACTTCGTCCGCGCCCCAGGCTTTCACCTCCGCAGCGGCTTCCTCGGTGAAGGGGTGCCAGTAACGCATGCCGATAAAACAGCGCACCTCATCTTCCGGATAGCGTTTTGCCAGCGCCTCGGTCAGCGCCTCCGCCTGTATCTTAGTTTCCGGCAGCAGGGGCGACCCGCCGCCAGCATCCATCATGGCGTAATTCTTTTTCACAGACGGTGCCCGTGTCGACGAGATCAGTCGCGCCAGAAACCAGCGTACCGGTAGCGGCGCACCGATGATCGCCGGGTCACGGAACAGGTTTTTCAGAAAAGGCTGAACATCCTTCTCCGTGTCCGGTCCGCCCAGATTGAACAGTACGACAGCGATCTTGCGGGCCATGAAGTGTCAGCCTTCCCGAATGATTTCCAGAACGCGCTGAACATGCGCGATGGGGGTTTCCGGCCGGATGCCATGTCCAAGATTGAAAATGTGCGGGCGGCCGGAATAGGCAGAGATAAGTTCGCGAACGCGGGCGTCGAGTCTTTCGCCGCCTTCGATCAGCAATAGCGGGTCCAGATGCCCCTGAACCGGGAAGCCCTCCGGCAGCACGCTATTGATAAAGCCCGGCACAGCCGCCGTATCGAGCCCCACAGCTGTGACGCCGGTTTCGGCCACATACTCGCCAATCATGGCTGAGGCACCGCGCGGAAAGCCGATGATCGGCACGGTGATGCCCATCTCCCGAAGACGCGCGACAAGTTTCTTTGTCGGCGCAATAATGACTTCGCGGAAGATATTGTCCGGCAGGCCCTCGGCCCAACTATCGAACAGCATCAGCGCATCGGCGCCTGCCTCTACTTGCGCGCTGAGATAAAAGGCCGTCGCATCAATGATCTGGTCCAGCACGGCGGCCAACTCATCCGGCTTGCCATGGGCCCAGCGCCAGGCGGTGGACTTGTCGGTCTTGCCCCGTCCCTCGATGGCATAAAGACCAACGGTCCAGGGAGACCCGGCAAATCCGATCAGCGCCGTCCCTGACGGCAAACCGGCTTTCACGCGGGAGACTGTTTCATAGACGGGGGACAAACGGTCTGCAGCCTGTTGCGGTGGCACGCGGGAAAGGTCCGATGCGCTGGCGATTTCTTCGACCAGAGGCCCGACACCTTTCTCGAACCGCACACCCAGGCCCATCGCGTCCAGGATCAGCAGAATGTCAGCGAACAGGATTGCCCCATCCATGCCATAGCGCCGGACAGGCTGCAGGGTGGCTTCAGCGGCCATTGAAGGCGTGTAGCAGAAATCCAGGAAGTTCTTCGCCCTTGCCCGAAGCTCAAGATATTCGGGCAGATGCCGCCCGGCCTGGCGCATCATCCATACCGGAGGCGGAGATACCGCATGTCCCTCAAGTACCTGAATCAGTTTCGGCTTGGTGTTCTCGCCCATCGCCCCATCCATTCCAAATTCAAACAAAGCCCGACAGGGCGCTTATAACTATTAGACCGTGTAATTCGTGGAGAAAGACCACACACAGGAATTGTCCAGCTAATTCCACAGGTGAGTCACAGGGTGTCGCACCCGGGTAAGGTTTCATTAACTACCCGTCGCAACAGGGTTAATGAGGGGTTAACACCCTAGCGGGACTCACAGAGTCGAACATAAAGGGATTCTTAAGGAGTCGGATTCTGCCTCCTGTGAGTCAATTGTGAATCCAGTTGGGGAAAAATGGCTATCCACAGGCGACTCACAGGTCTTGTGTGTTTCGCCAACCTCGGCAACACAGGGGGAATGAATACGACCCCTCAGCGCTTCAGCATTTATTTCAATGTCCACCTCGTGTCTGACAGTACGGGTGAGACGCTTAATGCGATTCAGCGAGCGGCCTGTGCACAGTTCGAAAACGTGCAGCCGCTTGAACACAATTATTATCTCGTCCGCTCCGAGCGCCAGCTAGAACGCGTGATGCGAGAGATCGAGGCCGCGCCCGGCGTTGTCTGGTACACGATTTCTGATGAAGTCCTGCGCCAGAAGCTGGAAACCTTCTGCCGCGAGCATGGTGTGGCGACACTGCCGGTGCTGGATGCGTCGATTGCCATGCTGGGCCGCCACCTCGGCATTTCCGCCAACCAGAAAGTTGCCGGCCAGCACGCGCTGGATGATGACTATTTCGAGCGGATGGAAGCCATCAATTTCACGCTGGCCCATGATGATGGCCAGAATGTTGACGGGCTGGTCGGTGCAGACGTTATTCTGCTGGGGGTGAGCCGCACATCAAAGACTCCGACCTGTGTGTATCT
>Ga0070727_10001103_pt1 | contig 29811 bp, 30 predicted proteins | sample tdAd472_FD_66722 | JGI IMG/M metagenome (GOLD analysis project Ga0070727, IMG submission 66722) | Marine sediment microbial communities from the Atlantic coast under amendment with organic carbon and nitrate - tdAd47.2 | ecosystem: Environmental > Aquatic > Marine > Coastal > Sediment | place...
CGCACGGCTCTTTTGTTAGGGCCCGGTAGTATCAGGAAACCCGGATGGTCTCGGCCAGTCCGGATATTTGCGCAGGAGGAACGCCGACAGCAGCCGCCTTGCTTGAGGGTCGTTCTCCCCCCTGAAAGGGGGGAGGTAGAGGGGGGTAATCCCTCTCCCCCCGGGAGAGGAGGGGCCCGCCGCCAAAGGCGGTGGGAGGTGAGGGGCAGATAAAGGGATACACACCGGCTCCGTCCCGCCCTATCTATTCCCCATGCAGGCCTTTGCCGAACTTCTGGACCGCCTTGTCCTCACCCCGTCGCGCAATGGCAAACTGCGCCTGATGGTCTCCTATTTCCGGCACGCGCCGGACCCGGACCGCGGCTATGCCCTTGGCGCGCTGACCGGGGATCTGGACCTGAAAAGCATCAAGCCCGCGGCGATCCGCGAGCTGATCACGGACAGGATGGACCCGGAACTCTTCCGCCTGTCCTATGACTATGTCGGCGACATGGCCGAGACCGTCAGCCTTGTCTGGCCGACAGAACGGCGCGCGAACCGGCCACCGCCCCTGTCGGAAATTGTCGAAGCGCTGGAGGAGGCCACCCGGCCAGGAGCGCAACGTCTGGTCGCCGGCTGGCTTGACGGGCTGGCCCCGACAGGCCGCTGGGCGCTGTTGAAGCTGATCACCGGCGGCTTGCGCATCGGTGTGTCGGCGCGGCTGGCGAAGCTGGCGCTGGCCGAGTTCGGCAGCGTCGATGTGACGGAGATTGAAGAGATCTGGCACGGCCTCGCCCCGCCCTATGAGAGCCTGTTTGCCTGGCTGGAAGGCAAGACAGACAGGCCGGAACCGGACATCCGCGCCCCCTTCCGGCCGGTCATGCTGGCTCATCCGCTGGTGGCGAAAGCTGACCGGGACAATCCGGATGCGGTCGATCCGGCACTGATCACACCGGAGGCCTTTGCCGCCGAATGGAAGTATGACGGTATCCGCGTACAGGCCGCTTCCGAAAACGGTGTGCGACGCATCTATACCCGCACGGGGGACGACATCTCCCACACCTTCCCGGATGTGCTGGCGGCGATGGAGTTCGAAGGCGCGATTGATGGCGAGCTGCTGGTGCGCGCAGAGGACGGGGAAAGCGTCGCGCCATTCAATGCGCTGCAACAGCGCCTGAACCGCAAGACCGTTTCGAAAAAGCAGATGGAGACACACCCCGCCTTCATCCGCGCCTATGACTTGCTGCAGGATGGCGAGGAGGACGTCCGCCAGCTGATCTTTCGGCAACGGCGCGAGCGTCTCGAAGCCTTCATCGCCCGCGCAGGCAGTGCGCGGTTTGACCTCTCGCCCCTCGTGCCCGTCACGACGGTGGAGGCGCTGGATACTCACCGTATGCAGCCCCCCGCCCCGGAGATTGAAGGCCTGATGCTGAAACGCTGGGACAGCCCCTATCTGCCCGGCCGCGTGAAAGACCATTGGTACAAATGGAAGCGTGACCCGCATCTCGTCGACGCCGTTCTGCTTTACGCCCAGCGCGGGCATGGCCGCCGGTCCAGCTTCTACTCGGATTTTACCTTTGCCGTCTGGCGCGATGAAGACGGCGAAGAGCGGCTCACCCCGGTCGGCAAGGCCTATTTCGGCTTTACCGATGAGGAGCTAAAACAACTGGACAAATTCGTCCGTGACAACACGATTGAACGGTTTGGCCCCGTGCGCTCAGTCACACCGTCGCTCGTGCTGGAAGTGGCGTTCGAAGGCCTGCAGCGCTCTGCCCGCCACAAATCCGGCATTGCCATGCGCTTTCCGCGTATCAACCGCATCCGCTGGGACAAGCCCGCCGAAGAGGCCGACCGTCTGGAAACACTGGAGGCGATGCTGCCGGAATAAGGACGGCACGGTCCGCCCCAAATCAATCCTTACATTCCGCATAACAGAGTCTAAGCTGAAAAACGGGAAGGAGTGAAAAACCAATGAGCCAAAACAATCTACGAATGATCCACACTTACGCGGATTTCTGCAAATACCATGATCAAGGAAACATCAGGCCTGATCTGACATCTCACCTGGGTCGGAAAAGCCTGAACCGTCTTAAGGAAATGGGCTGGCATATAGGGTACTGGCGGCCTCAAACCGATTTTCTGCGTATATGCAGAAGCTCGGATGAAAACTTCCAAACCGCATATCAGACCGCTGGAATTGATTTCTGGGTCCGCGAATAAAAAGGGCCGGACAGAAACCCGCCCGGCCCTTTGAAATTTGGTACGGAAGAAGAAATCCTTAGACGGACTCTTTCAGTTCCTTGGAAACGCGGAAGGCAACTTTCTTCGACGCTTTGATCTTGATGGACTCACCCGTTGCCGGGTTGCGGCCCATGCGTGCCGGGCGCTTGCGCACTTCCAGCGTGCCGAGGCCGTTCATGCGGATACGTTCGCCTTTCTTGAGGCGCTTCGTGATCCGATCAGCCATGTCCGCAAAGATTTCCTCGGACTGTTTCTTCGTGAGGCCATGGGCCTCTGCGATTTCGACAGACATCTGACGCAGGGTCGTTGTCGTTGCCGTTTTCGGCGCAGCCTTGGCAGCAGCAGCTTTGGCCGGAGCGGCCTTTTTCACTGGTGCAGCTTTTTTGGCAGGAGCAGCTTTCTTCGCCGGTGCCGCTTTCGCAGCAGCAGGCTTCGCAGCTGGCTTTTTCGCCGTGGTAGCCGCTTTAGCAGCGGCCGGTTTCGCAGCGGCCTTCTTGGCCACAGGTTTCTTTGCCATGAGCAAATTCCTCTATTGAGTCTCCGCAGAGAGGGCGGCGTATAACGCAAATTCACCCGATGGCATCATACTTTTTTCAGCCGCAACTTATTTGCCGCCCGGAAATTCAGGCACATATGACTGGCATGGGAAAACGTCTGCCTCTGATCATCATCTTGCTGGGCCTGTTGCAGCCCCTATCCGGGGCGCTTGCCCCTGCCTTTGGAATTGGTACGCCGATTGGAAATGCCACACGAGATATCACCGCGCCGGAACAGCCTTTGCCGCTGTTCTTTTCCATCTGGAGCGTAATCTTTCTGACATATTTCCTGTTTGGCCTGGCCTATTGGAAGGCCCGCGAGCCTTGGATGGACCATGTCGCAAAGCCTCTGGCACTCGCAGGGCTCTTCAATGTGATCTGGATGATCAGCGCACAACTCATCGCCTACCAGCCGCTGAACTTCCTGCTTCTGTTTCCCATTGCCATCACGGCCTGGCTCACCGCCTACAGACTGGATCGCCTGCGCGAAACCGGCTGGAGCCCGATCAAGGCATTGGCAGACATGACGACATGTCTTCTGGCAGGCTGGATAAGCGTTGCCGTCGCCATTTCCATTCCGGTGACAATCCGGAGCTTTACCGATCTTGGGCCGACTGACCTGCCCTGGAACATGCTATGGACCACGCTGATCACCGCAGGCATGGCCGCGTGGATGTTCGCGCGCTATATCAGCCGCAGCTGGTGGTACTTCATCGCGCTCGCCTGGGGCGTGATTGGCATAATTCTGAACAACTGGATGGAGACACAGATGCATTGGCTGGCCATCGCAAGCGGAATTGTCCTTGTCGTGATCCTGTCCCTGCGCCTTTTCCGGGGGGCAGACGGCGCGGTAATTCCCAGCTGAAAAACTGGACAAGCCACACAAACTGACGCTCTCTTACCTCCAGACACAGATCAAGATCCGACCCACTCATGGACATAGAACACATCACCCTGCCAAACATCGATACGACAAACTGGCCTGTTTGGCTGTCGTCATCATGGCCCTTTATCGAGAAATGGGGCCTGGTTTTGCTGGCCTGTATCCTGATCTGGCTGGTCTCGGGTCTGGTGAAATACCTGATCATGCTGGTCGGCAAGCGGGCCACGGCGGAAGACAAATCCTTTGAAGGGTCCAGCTGGGATGTCGCCAGCTCGATTGCGCGGGTCTTCGCCCTGATCTTCATGTCTCCCCTGCCCCTTGGACTGGCCGGATATGACTGGGAAGCCATCATAGACAAACGCGGACCCGGCGCCTTTGCAGCGGTGGCCATTCTTGTCATTGCCGTGATGTTCGCCAATTGGGTGGCCCGCTCCATGCGCGCCTTTGGCGGCAAGGCACATGCCCATCATGGCGCAGACGACACGCTGTTTGCCTTCTCCGCCTCGCTGCTGAAATATCTGATCTTTGCCATCGCCATTGTCCTGGCACTGACCCAGCTCGGCTTCCCGACAGCCTCTCTTGCCGCATTGCTCGGCGGCGCAGCGCTGGCGATCGGCCTGGCCCTGCAGGATACGCTGAAGGCGGTTGCGGCTGGCGTCATGCTGGCTCTGTTCCGCCCCTTCCGCATCGGGGACTATGTAACCCTGGCCGGCATGGAAGGCGAGATTTCCGACATCACGCCCTTCCGAACGACATTCCGGCAGATCGACAACAAGACGGTCTCAGTTCCCAATGACAAGGTATGGGCCGATCCGCTGGTCAACCATACGCGCCAGACGCGCCGCCGCCTCGACCTCTATTTCGATATTTCGTATGACGACAATATGGACCATGCGCTTCAGGTTCTGCTGGCTGTTGCGAATGATCATCCGCGGGTTCTGGCCAAGTCAGAAACCTGGGTGGGCGTTCATACCCTGGCAGACTGGAGCGTGCGCCTGCGTCTGCGGGCTTTTGTTGCCACCCCGGAATTCGTGCAGGTCCGCGCGGACATCACCAAGGGCGTGAAAGAAGCCTTTGACCGCGAAGGGATCACCATTCCCTTCCCGCATCAGGTCAACATGGCGTATCGACCGCACCCTCAGCCGGATGTTGAGCCGGCTGACCTGCCCAAAACCAATGATATTGAAACCTAGATACCCCAATCCCCATAAAGGAGACCGGCATGCCAGAAGATCTTACTCCCAGCGCTCTGTGGGCTGAGTACTCGCCCTATATTCTCGCCTTTGGCGTGAGAGTGCTAGGCGCGCTTCTTGTCCTGATCATCGGCCTGCGCATTGCGGGCTGGTTGTCCGGCGTGGTGCGCAAAGAAGCGCTGAAGCGCGAAGGTATTGACGATACACTCGGGAATTTTTTCTCATCCCTTGTGCGATGGGGCCTGATGGCTGCGGTCTTCATTGCCGTTCTGCAGGTCTTTGGCGTTCAGGCGACCAGCTTCGTCGCCGTGCTGGGTGCGCTCACCCTGGCCATAGGCCTGTCCATGCAAGGCGCGCTCGGGAATATCGCCTCTGGCGTCATGATCATGCTGTTCCGCCCCTACAAACTGGGCGATTATATCCAGGCAGCCGGTGTTGCTGGCACGGTGAAAGACATCAATCTATTCCAGACTGTTCTTGCTACGGTGGATAACGTCAAAATCATTATGCCCAACAGCCAGGCCATTGATGGCGTTATCGAGAATTATTCAGGTTATGATACGCGCCGCGTGGATGTTACCTTTGGCATCGACTATGATGACGACATGGATAAGGCGATTGATATCATCCGCGGCGTTATTGAAGCTGACGACCGCATTTTGAGCGATCCGGAACCATTTGTGAAAGTGGTCAATCTGGGTGACAGTTCCGTCGATATCGCCAGCCGCAGCTGGGTACAGGCCAGCGACCTCTGGGACGTAAAATTCCACCTTACCAAAGCGGTGAAAGAGGCCTTTGATCGTGAAGGCATCTCCATTCCGTACCCGCATCAGGTGGAAATCCAGAAAAAAGCCGCCAATGACTAGAGTGAGACCGCAAGCCAAATGACCACCCCTCCGCCTTCTTCCGAATTGCCTGAAGTCACGGTCGAGCCGATTCCGGCGCCGGAACCGAAGGCAAAAGAGGCGGTAGCAAAACCTGAACCGCGCCCCTTGCTGGCGCGGTTATTCGGCATCTCCATATGGGGCGGTCTGAAGCTGATTGGCCTGTGCATCCTGGTCGGTTTTTTTCGTGCTGGCCTCGCAATTCGATCCGACCAATCCGGATGTGAATGCGGGTGAAGCGATCATGAATGTCGCGCGGACGGCGGTGTCAGCGCTTGGCTGGGCGCTGCAGAATTTCTGGAAACCGGCCTTGGCAGGCGCAACCATTGTGCTGCCGCTCTGGGTGCTTTGGCGGCTGATAAGCCTGCCGTTTCGCAAATAGGGACTTTGCGGCTCGGGGGAACTCCCTGGCCTTTTCCGCGTAGACTTGTTGAAGACGGGACAGGAGCCCCACATGAAATATTCCCTGATTGCAGCCATTTGCGGCCTGATGATTACGACCGCCTGCGCCTCTGCGCCGGACTATCGCCCTGCCCTGACAGATGACGGACAAGGCTACTCCTCTCGGGTAATCGAGGCGAACCGCTACCGCGTCACCTATAGAGGCGATACCGAACAAACCTCGGCAGAGGTGCAGAACATGGCCCTGCTGCGCGCCGCCGAAGTAACCATGGAAAATGGCGGCGACTGGTTTGAAATCGTCGGCGACGAGACCTCAGGCGATGTGCGCACACAGCAGCGTCTGGCCGGTCAGGACGTGACGACCCGCCCGGAACTGCGCCGCGAGTGCGGCCTGCTGGGCTGCACGACACGGGGCTATCCGGTGGATGTGCGCCGCAGCGATATCGAAACCGAAACACGCGTCATCTACAGCCACACGCTGGAAATGGTGATCCATCAGGGGCCGAAGCCGCAAGGCAATTCCCGCGCCTATGACGCCGCCGAAACAGCTGCAAATCTGAGGGCCGCAATAGACTGACCCTGCGTGACAGCTTTGCAGGTATCCCAAGCGCCTTATCATCCTCCTGGACTGTACATCCGGGAGGAAATTTCATGGACATAACAAAACTGATGTACCGCGACGGCCTGATGGAGGGCGAACGCGTTCTCATTACGGGCGGCGGCACAGGCCTGGGCAAGGAAATGGCCGAGGGCTTCCTGAAGCTCGGCGCGGAAGTGCATATCTGCGGACGGCGCGGACAGGTCTGCGAAGACACCGCGGCCGAACTGATGAGCAAGCATGGCGGCAAGGTCGTGCCGCATGCCTGTGACATCCGGGTGGCCGAGGCCATCAGTGACATGAATGACCAGATCTGGGCCCAGCATGGCCCGTTGACCGGCCTGATCAACAATGCCGCCGGCAATTTTATCAGCCGTACGGAAGACCTGTCCATTCGCGGCTTTGATGCGATTTCGAACATCGTGTTTCGCGGCAGCTTCTACATGACGCAGGATATCGGCAAGCGCTGGATCAAGGCGGGTGACAAGGGCAGCGTGTGTTCCATCCTGACGACCTGGATCTGGAATGGCGGCCCGTTCGTGGTGCCGTCTGCCATGTCCAAGGCTGCCGTCAACACGATGACGCAATCGCTGGCCGTTGAATGGGGCCGCTATGGCCTGCGCTTCAATGCCATCGCGCCAGGGCCTTTCCCGACCGAAGGCATGTCCAAGCGCCTGGCCCCGGACGCAGAAGGCGCAAAGCGCATGGATTCCGGCGCCTCCAATCCGATGGGCCGTGTCGGCGAAATGCACGAACTGGTCAATTTGGCCGTGTTCCTGATGGCGCGCGGGGCGGAATATGTGAACGGCCAGACCATCGCGATTGACGGGGCCGCCTATAATGCCACCGGCGGCAATTTTGCCCAGCTGACGGCGTGGGGCGATGAGGAATGGCAGGCCGCACGCGACGCCATCGAAGCCACGAACGCGAAAGACAAAGCGAAACGGACCGTATAGACTGCCCCCTCGACATGGTACCATGAAGAGGATGATCGACATGTTCAGACGAATTTGCCTGACCAGCCTGCTGGCGGCCAGCGCACTGAGCGCGTGCGTGGCCCCTGAGGCGAGGACCATCAGCGGGCCAGCCGCCGGGCCAGAAAGGGCCACGGAGCATGTGATCACAGGGCAACTCACCTATCGGGAACGGATAGCCCTGATCCCCGGCAGCATGGCCGAAGTAACCCTTATTGATGTGTCACTGGCGGATGCGCCCTCCACACTGATCGCGGCAGAAGAGATCGAGATCGGCGCAGAGCAAGTGCCGATCCCGTTCACCCTTATCTACGACTCCACAGCGCTGGAACCGCGGATGAGCTATACTCTGCGAGCAACGATCAGCGATCCGGAGGGAAACCTTCTGTGGACGACAGATACGATGTACCCCATCGCGCCCGGCGACGGGGATATCGAGATCGGCACGCTGATGCTGGTCAGTGCTGCGGTGTCCTCTGCGCCCTCTTCTGCCCTGCTGGGAGAGGAATGGATCGTCGAAGACATCAATCGAAGCGGCGTCATGGATTATGCCCGCGTCTCCATACAGTTCGGCGCGGATGATACGGTGAGCGGAGAGGCATCCTGTAATCGCTATACCGGCAAATATGAGCAGACTGGAAATGATCTTGCGATCGGCCTGCTTGCCCTGACGCGTCGTATGTGCAGCGAAGCACAGATGGATCAGGAAAGCCGGTTCACGGACATATTGAGCCGCGTGACAGAATTCTCCTTTGACCAGACAGGTGCCCTCATCCTTTCTACCGATGCAGGCGAAACCCTGCTGGCGCGCCGGTAAGGCATGGCAGCGCGTGACGGCACCGAAGCGCTTGCCCGGCGACTGCTGGAGCTGAAGCGGGAAACAGACAGCCTGGTGGCCGGGCTCACCGGTTCTGTCGCCTCCGGAAAGACAACACTGGCCGGCGAGATCGAGATCATTCTCGACAAGACTCACCGCACAGAAACAATCTCGACAGATGGCTTCCTGTTTTCCAACGCCATCCTGGAAGAGCGTGGGCAAACCCTGCGCAAGGGCTTTCCGGAAACCTATGACCTGACCGCGATGGGCGACGCGCTGGAGGCGCTTGCCGCCGGAGAATCAGCCTTCCCCGTCTACAGCCATGTAACCTATGACGTTGACCCGACCCTGACGCGGACGATTTCCCAGCCGGACATATTGATCCTGGAAGGGCTTGGCTTTCGCCCGCTTTCCCCGCCACCACGTCATGAGCGAGAGCCGGACATCCTGATCTATCTGGATGCGACGGAAGACAATCTGCAGACCTGGTTCCTGGAACGCTTTGTACGCTATTGGAACGCAGCAAGACAAGATCCGTCTTCCTTCTATGCCAATTTCCTGCACATGTCCGAACCGGAACTTCTGGCCTTCGCAACGTCCGTCTGGGAACAGATCAATCTACCCAATCTGCGGGAGCATATTGCTCCGCTCCGCGAGACGGCGGATATTATCGTCCTGAAAGATGCCGATCATGCCATCCGCATAACGCATGACAGGATCGGCTAGTCTTCATCAGGCGTTTGGCGTGATCAGATATTTCTCACCCGTTGCCTTGGCATTGTAGGCGTGGAGCGTCTCCAGATCGAGCGCTTCGGCGAGCGAAACCCTCTTCGTATAGTGGCTGGCGAAGGTCGTGTTCAACTCGTCGATTACGCGCTTGTGCATCCGTTCGCGCACCTCCGGGGCTGCCTTCTCCAGGAATGGCGTCAGCAGATAGCCACTGAGATTCCAGGCAAAGCCGACACCGGCCGGCACGATACTCGGCGACATGTCCAGCCGGCCATAGATGTAGACCTGTGTCTCGGTGCCGGATCCGTACCGGGAATATTCTTTCATCTTGCGGTTGGCCGCTGCTTCCATCGCGATCAGCAATTGGCCCGCCAGCGGACCGCCACCAATGGCATCGAAACCCATCGTGGCACCAGTCTCGACGAGGCCATTGATCAGGTCTTCCATAAAGGTGTCCGAGGAAGAATTGACGATATGCTTCGCCCCGATGCCGCGCAGGATGTCTTCCTGTTCTTTCTTGCGGACGATATTGAGGAGCGGCACGCCGTCCTTGAGACAAATCTTGTTCAGCATCTGGCCGAGATTCGATGCAGCAGCTGTGTGCACGAGAGCGGAATGCCCTTTTGCTTTCATCGTCTCGACAAAGGACAGCGCCGTCAACGGGTTCACATAGCAGGATGCGCCCTGCTCCGCCGTCGTCCCCTCCGGCAGGGCCATACATTGTGAAACATGCAGTGTGCGATATTCCTGGTACATGTTGCCGCCCAGGCAGGTGACCATCTTGCCAAGCAGTGCCTGCGCCGCAGGGGAGTCACCTGCCGCAATCACGGTGCCTGCCCCTTCATTGCCCACGCCCAGCGACTGGCCGAGGCGGGCCTTCATGGCGCGCAGGCCACCTGCCGGCACATCAGCCGAAATGGTGGGGCTGTCTTTCGTGCCGCCCTGCACGGCGGTCGACATATCCGCGCCGCCGACGAGGAGGCCAAGGTCAGACGGGTTGATCGGCGTACCCTCAACGCGCACAAGCACCTGGTCCGGACCAGGTGCTTTCACCGGTGCGCTTTCAAGGGAAAGTTCAAGCTTGCCTTCCGGCGTCACCAGCGTGCGGATTTGCAGGCTTGTCTCGGGAAGTTGATCGGCCATTGGGTATTCCTCTCTTGGTGTTTGACGTCCTGAATCTGATTTCAGGGAGTTATAATGACCTTGCCGACGACTTCTCTGTCCGTCAGCAAGCGGTAGGCTTCACGCCACTCGTCCAAAGGCAAATTGGCATGGATGCGCGGATGCGTTTGCCCCTCCGCCGCCCATTTCCAGATGGCCTGAACATTCTCTTTGCCGCGCTGGGGAAATCGGCGGCCATACTCCCCCGCCCTTACACCGACCACGGAGAACCCCTTTATCAGGGGCATGTTGACTTTCACTTCCGGAATGCGCCCCGATGTGAACCCGACCACCAGAAGCCGCCCGTCAAAGGCGATACAGCGTACGCTCTCATCAAACACATCGCCGCCAACGGGATCGAAGATCACATCTGCGCCCGCACCGCCGGTCAGCGTCTTCACCTTGTCCCGAAAGCCCTGAGTGACATTAATCACATAGTCGGCGCCATACTCCAGAACCTTGTCCAGCTTGGCGTCAGAGGCCGAAGTCGCGATCACGGTCGCGCCAAGCAGCTTGCCGACATCAACCGCCGCCATGCCGACGCCGCCACTTGCGCCGTGCACGAGCAATGTCTCCCCCGGCTGCAGATTGGCCCGGCGCACCAGCGCCACATAGGCCGTCACATAAGCAGCGGAGTAAGATGCTGCCTGTGCAAAATCCATCGTCTCCGGCACGCGGGTCAGCCCCGAAGCCGGCAGGACAGTATAGTCCGCAAACGCACCGGTCTTGTTGCCGCCTGCCACGCGGTCACCCGGGGCGAAGCCTTCAATGCCCTCCCCGACTGCCTCGACCACACCCGCGCATTCCATCCCCTGTATAAAGGGCAGATCGGGCTTCAGCTGATACGTGCCCTGGCTCATCAGCAGGTCCGGGAAGTTCACACTGGCCGCCTTCACGCGCACCAGCACCTCCCCCGCCCCCGGGTCTGGCCGCGCGACATCCACGACACCCAGACCGGAGAAATCCTCCGTCAGTTCATGACAGACAAGCGCTCTCATAGGCGGGCAACGGTCTCGCGAACCATGTCGGCAATTTCGAGACAGGCTTTGCGCGAGCCTGGAGAAAAACCGGTAAAGGCCGTGAAGGCATGTGGCAGGGTCTCAAAGCATTTATGCTTGACCGGCACGCCCGCCGCTTTCAGGCGCTTGGCATAATCATCGCCCTCATCACACAGCGGATCATGGCCAGCCGTCACAAGGACAGCCGGTGGCAGGCCTTCCAGCTCTCCTGTCTGGGCGGGCGACAGCAATTGATCGGCCCGGTCGAAGCCCTCTGGCAGATACTGGTCCATGAACCACTCCATCGTATCGGTGCTGAGGGAGAAGGTTTCGCCGAAATCTTTCTGGGAAGGATACTCCTCCACAAGGTCCACCGCGGGATAGATCAGCAATTGATAGGCCGGCAGCGGCTTGTGCTCGCGCTGCATCTCCTGGCTGATAATGGCGGAGAAATTGCCGCCCATACTGTCACCGCCGACGGCTGCCATGCCCTCAGGCGCGCCATATTTACCGGCATTGCGCACGCCCCACTCATAGGCCTGGATACAATCATCAAGGCCTGCTGGAAATTTATGCTCAGGCGCCAGCCGGTAATCGACCGAGAGGACCGGGCATTTCACAACCGAGGCGAGAATCGAGCACCAGGCATGGCAGGTCTCCAGATCGCCAATCACGCCACCGCCCATATGATAATAGACCAGCAAAGGCGCTTTCGGGTCTTGCGTCTCGGGCCGGTAAAGGCGGACGGGAATCTCGTTGCGGTCCGGACCGGGAATGGTGAAATCCTCAGTCTTCACGCCCGGCTCCAGCGGTGCGGCCATCGAATCCAGCTGTTCCTTTACGGCAGCCTGCACAACTTCAGGCTCCAGCGAAGACATGGGCGGCGCATCACGGCCATTCCAGGCCACCAATTGCAATTGCGGCTCCAGCACCCGTCCGCGTATCTGCACAGGCTTGCCGCCGGCCATACGGACCAGAATACCATCTGGCAGCTTGAAAATGAGCTTGGTGATCATCTGCTGCAGGCTCATGTCGGCCTCCCTGTCCTCAATGAACCGGAAGATTAGACCTGCCAGGGCACATCCGCCAAGGGCTGGTTCAGCTTTACTTGGCGGTAATCTCGCGAACCCCGCCCAGCAGCATGGACGCGGCAAACTGTGTGGCCCCGTCAACATCAATCGGACGGCGCGTCAGCATGTGATCGCCCATCTCACGTGCAATGCCGATTGCAGCAGCCGTCAGATAGGCCGTATCGAGTTTCGGGCCCTCATCCCTGGACAGCACATGCTCCAAATCCAGACGGATCTCTTCCGCAACGGCCAGCATTTCCGGTGTATCCACGCGCACGCCAATCAGTGCCAGGTGCGGCGCGCCATTGCCGATAGCCTCTTCATTCTCGGCGGCGATAAAGCCGAAATAGGCCCGGAAGGCATCATGGACATAGGCCTCGAAGTCTGTTGCCGTAGCGCGCACATCGCTCAGATGCGCACGGAAACGATGGGCGGAATCCTCGGCAATCGCCTCGAACACTTCTTCCTTGGACTTGAAGTAATTATAGAATGTGCCCGCCGCGAGTTCCGTCTCCCGGATGATGTCGCGCACGGTCGTGGCCTCAAAGCCAATCCGCGCAAAGACTTGGCGGCCGGCATCCAGAATGGCGCGCCGGTTGGCGGCTTTCGAACGGGCACGCTTGCCGGAGGGGGACGGGAGGATTTTTGCGGGTGCTGTCATGGGGACTTCCTGAGCGGGATCGCACCATCATGACCAGAGTGTCACCATGCGTCAACTTTTTACACGCCCTGCGCGAGAGCATCTGCAGTGCTGTCTCCGCCCGTCTCCCGTTTGAACTGGCGCAGCATGGAGACAATCACGCCAAAAACGACCCTCAGAACGATCAGCAACAAAACCCCCAAAAGCGGCTGGCCCAGCCCGATGGCCAGGAAAGCGCCAAGGATGATCGCCACATGCAGGGTGACGATCCGGCCATAGGGCGCGAACATTTCGCTGCCCAGATCTGCATCCCGGTACTCGCCCTTGAGGATATAATCGCTGACATAGAGGATGAGGTTCACCGCCAGAATCGCCGCGACGAACCAGGCCATCCCCTGCCCTGAGCCGAGCGCCCACTGCACCAGGCCCAGCGGGTCTTCCCCACCTGACGACATGCCCTTTCCGGACATGGACCGGATGAACAGGCCGTGGCCGTAGCAGAACATGCCGTAGTGGAAGGTAAAAAAGGGAATGATGAACACCAGGCCCGCCAGATTAAGCAGGCTGGTAAAGCCCGTTCCGATCATCCGCAGAATGGTCATCACACCGATGACCAGATTCTCCAGCCAATAAAGCGCGACCAGCGGCACCGCGCCCCAGCCATAGATCACAATCGCCAGGATCGGCAGCAGATCGACCGCCAGCACCAGCCAGGCCAACGGATTGCGATAGGTCCGCAGGACAAGTTCAGGATCGAAGAAACGCTTCATTCAGCGCCGCGCCTTCCGGGCGCCGCCCCGGTCATCCAGTCTGATGTCACGATACGTCCCCCCTATCGCGTCTGCCTATTCGTAAGCCTGCGCATATTCATAAGGCGGAAACGAGAACGGGTCACGAGGGGTCAGGCCTTTTGAGCCACGGGGATTGTTATAGTCGCCCAGTAGAATCTCGTAATGAATGTGAACGGCGGACGCGTTGCCGGATGACCCCATCATGCCAACAGGCTGGCCAAAGCCGATATGCTTTCCGGCAGAAACACCCGGCTGAATGTAAGCGAGGTGCGCATAGCGGGTGTAGACGCCCTTGCCATGATCGATCAGCACCATGTTGCCATAGCCGGTGGACACGCGTGCCTCGATCACCTTGCCGGGCGCGGTCGCGTAAATCGTGCCTGCGGGGCGGGACTGAAGGTCTATCCCGTCATGGCGGCGGCTGAAGCGCTGGCCGAAGCCGGAGGTCAGACACACATCATTGGCCGGCGACGCCGCGAGCGGCATGCCATTGACCACGACAATCGGCTTGTAGTTCAGCACCCAGCCATCTTCATCCACCAGCGGCGAGTTCGACACCCGAATGCCATAGCAAGCGCGCAGATAGGCATTTGGCTGAAATGTGCCCTGCGGCGCGGCCCTTACGGGCGGGCTTGCCGGTGTCTGCGTGACAGGCCCGCGCGAAGGCGCGCCGCGTATATCTATCGGCGCGCGCGTGGCACAGGCGGCCAGTACGATCAGCATGAGGACAGGCAGAAAACGAAACATGCCTGCCCTTATGCCCTGTGTACGGTTAATATCAGGCAACGACGGGAGCGCGTTTCGCGCCGCGATCAATCTCTTTCATTAAGTCTTTGCAATAAGCGTTAAAATCCACCTGCATGCGGTGACGCGGACTGTCATAGAAATGGCCGAGATGCTGTTTCTCGTCTTCGACAATGATGCGCTCCATCTCCCCTTCCGGCGGGAAAACATAATCGCCATTCAGCGCAGCGGCGACCAGCTTTGACTGCTGCTCTGCAAAGTTCACCAGCGTTGGCAGGGGCTGAGCAAGGCCCAGGAAGAAGATCGTCTCCCGGCCCGGTTTCACCATGCGTTTGTAAAGCGGAAAGACATTTTCCTTCGGAGTCAGGTCATCCTGCTTCAGGAAGGGAAAGGTCACATTATAGCCGGTTGCCCAGACAATCGCGTCCACTTTCTCCCGCGTGCCATCAGTGAACACGACGCCATCACCGTCCAGACGCTCGATGCCCGGCTTGGGGATGATATCACCACAGCCGACCCGCGTCAGAAACTCCCCGGAGACGGACGGGTGCCCGTCCAGCGGCTCATGATCCGGCTTGGGCAGGCCGTAATCTTCCATCATGCCGATGGTCTTCTTGATCTTCTTGCGGGCCAGCGCCCGTCCGATCCCGGAGGGCAGCCAGGAGGGCAACACCGCCTTGTCGGCTGGCTGGCCATCCATATATTTCGGCATCACCCAAACACCGCGGCGCATGGAAATGAACAGCTTCTCCGCCAGCGGACGTTGCGACAACTCCGAGGAAATATCCATGGCAGAGTTCCCTGCGCCGACGACCATGGCGCGTTTGCCGCGGAAGTCATAGGGCTCGAATGGGTCTGTATAATTGTGGGAGTGGACCTGATAGCCGTCGAACTCGCCCGGATATTTCGGCATGCGCGGGTCCCAGTGATGGCCATTGGCGACGACGACCGCATCATATTCCCGCGCCTCCCCGGTAGACAGCGTCACCTTCCAGCGCCCGCCGGGCAGGTCTTCCACATTTGTCACGGCCGTATTGAACGTGATCGTCTCGCGCAGGCCAAAGTGGTCCACATAATCGCGGAAATATTGCAGCAGCTGGGCATGATGGGGAAAATCCGGCCAATCTTCCGGGACAGGATAATCCTCAAAGGCCAGGCGCCATTTGGACGTGTCGATATGCAGGGACTGATAGCAGGAAGAGGCGCCATTCGGATTCTTGTAATACCAGTTGCCGCCGATATCGTCCGACATCTCGAAACAATCATATGGCAGGCCATAATCCTTCAGGCGCTTGGCCATGGTAAAGCCGGAACAACCCGCGCCAATAATGCAGGTCTTAGGTTTTGAGACACCGTCGAATGCCATTTTCTCTTCCTCCAGATGAGCTGTTTGTTTTTGCTCTTTTGACAATGATGTTATCGGGGCAGAACAACTCGTCAAACGAATGAGGGCCAAAATGAGCGATGACCCCGCGTCAGCACCCGAACCCTGGGAGCTTATGCAAGAAAACATAGAGATGATTAGCGGCGGCATTCCATGGGGTCGCCGAATGGCGTTCCGGTTTACACGCATCGAGAAAGGTCATGCCTGGGGCCTTCAGCCCTGGAAAGAGCGCCTGGTGGGCGACCCGGATACGGGCGTGATCCATGGCGGCGTGCTGACCGCGTTTCTGGACAATCTGTCCGGCACGGCGGCCAGCTCGGCACTTTCCAAGCCGCGCTTTGTAGCAACGCTGGATTTGCGGATCGACTATATGCGACCGGCAGAAAAGGGCCGTGACATCATTGGCGAAGCCGAATGCTATCACACCACGCGCAATATCTGCTTCACGCGCGCCTGGGCCTATCATGAAAGCCGCGACAAGGTGATCGCCACCGCAGCCGGCGCCTTCGCCATCAACAAGCCGCGCCCTGCGGAAAGCATTGCGAGGATGGGCTGATGGAAGAGGAAGACATGAAACTGACCCGCGCCGACGAAGTGCGCGCCTTCATCGCCCGCACGCCGCTGGCCCAGGAAATGGGCTTGCGCTGCGAAGTCATGGGCGACGAGATGACCATGATCATGCCCTTTCAGGACAAGCTGATCGGCAATTTCATGATCAAGGCCATCCATGGCGGGGCGATTGGCGCCTTCCTGGAGCTGACCTCACAGGCACAGGTCTTCCTTGTGACGGAACATCTGGCCCGTCCGCCAAGGCCGATCAATCTGACAATTGACTATCTGCGCCAGGGTCATGCCAAGGATCTGTATGCCCGCGCAGAGATCACCAAAATGGGCCGGCGCATGTGCTCGGTCCGCGCCGAAGCCTGGCAGGACGAGCGCGAAAAACCCGTCACGACGCTTATGGCCCACTTCATGGTGGCTGGCGATTAAACAAATTTGGGGGTGGACAAGACGCGCCTGTCCACCCCCAAACTTAGCTCCTGAACTATCCCAAAACAGACCCGAAAGTGGCCCAAGCAGCCCCATAGAAGCCCCAGTCTATTGGGGCTGTTCTGCTGCTTCTGTCTCTCCCGACGCGTTCGCGTCCGCAGCGATGGGCGGAAAGGCCCGCGCGATTTCCTGGTTCCACTCATACAGATGCGGCCAGTTGTCCCCCGCATTGTCCATCAGGCCAAGATGCACGATGACCAGATCGCGGCTCGGCACGATCCAGATGGTCTGGCCCTCATGGCCCTGCGCGGAGAAGGCATCATAGGGCGGCGAGTGCGCAGCCTGACTGGCCGGCACGGGATTGGCTGACGGCGTCAGCCAGAAACCGGCCCCATAGGTATTCGCCTCTGTCTCTTGCGGATCGGTACGAGAAAAATCCACCCAGCCGTCCGGCAGCAGGCGCCGCCCGTCCCACATGCCGTCACGCAGATATAGATAACCGAATTTCGCAAAATCCCGTGCAGACGCCCAGACGAGCGACCCGCCGAGATAGGTGCCCGCCGTATCATATTCGATCACGGCATCCATGCCGATTGGGTCTGCCAGATTACGGTCGAACCAGTCTGTAAAGTCAGCTGCGCCGCTAACCTGCTGCAGCGCATGGCTGATGAGATGAAAGCCGGCCGTGGAATAGTTCCACACAACCCCCGGCGTGTGCACACGCGGCAGATTATCCTGCGCATATTGCAAGACATCGAACCGGCCAGCGCCATACATCATCTGGACGACATCATTCGTCATCAGATCAGTTGCACCAATTTCAAGATAATCGAGCCCGTCCGTCATGGTCAGCCATTGACGCCAGGTAATCTCCGCCCTCGGATCGCCTGCTGCAAACGGGGTTGGCATGGGGGCGTCCAGATCATCAATCAGGCCCAAATTGACCGCCCGCCCGACCAGCGAGGAGGTGATCGACTTCGCCATGCTCCAGGAGACCTGCTTGGTGTCCGGCCCAAAGCCATTGCGATAGGTCTCGAAAACCAGTTTGCCATGATGAATGATGACAATGGCGCGGGTCTCCCCCATCGGGTCTGCCAGTTCACCCGCCATGGCGCGATCAATGACAGGCTGGATCAGCGTCGCCGTTTCCGCCGGCATCTCTCCCGTCTCCCAGCCACTTGTTGGCCAGGCGAGCTCGTCCGGCTGGGGCGGCAGCGGCACAAGTGGTTCCGCACTGGCAAGGCCCGGCGCCAGCATCAGGCCCAGCGCTGCCAATCCTGATTTAACGTATCTGCTGCACACGAAAAACTTGCCCATCTTGCCCACTCTCCCTTACTCTTTGTGTCAAAGATTAGGGGCAAGGGATGAAACTCGTCAAAGCACTTTTGATTGTCGCGGTGACATTGGCCGTCATTGGCGGCGCTGTCTGGCAATTCTGGCTGAAGGATCAGGTGGCCTTTGCGCGTGTTGCTACGGCCTATGGTGCCAAGACGGTTTGCTCCTGCCTGCACATTGGCGAGCGCGAGATGGAAAGCTGCCGCAACGACTTCACCGTGGATGTCAGCGCCATCACTTTCAGCGATGAGAACAATGTGACTCGCGCCAGCGTGCTGGGCGGCCTCGTAAAGGCCAAAGCCCGCTACGAACCGGGTATGGGCTGCACCCTGGTGAAGGAGTAGGCTTCACCCGCTGACACGCCAACACCGGCCAATTCGGCGTTTATTCACTTCTCGCTTTTAGGCTGCTTCCCAGCATTCGCATTTGGGGAGGATGCCCGTGTCCGATAAGCATAGGCCTGCCGGGGCATATCTCTCCCGCAATTTGCCCGTCTTCCTTTTTCTCGCGGTCAGCATCGTTATTCTGGTCATCGATTCCGTGAATGGCAGCTCCGTCAAGGACATCGACGATATAGCCAGAAAACTTCAGATCAGAGACCTGCTGACAGATGGAGACTGGTATGATCTGACGTGGCCGTTTCTGGCGACAGACCCGGCCTATACCTCCCCCTGGTCTCGTCTGGTGGATCTTCCCTACATACTGGTCACAAAGCTTTTTCAGCCCGTCCTTGGCATGGAAAGCGCCTTTCTAGTGGCCCGCTTCATTGTTCCACCGCTCTGGCTGGCGGCCTATTCCTACCTGGCCGTAAAGCTGATGAAGGTATTCCTCGGCGAGGATCTGCGTCTCGCACATGTCGCAGCGGCCGCCGCGGCGTCTCTGTTTGCGGTCATCGAGTTCATGCCGACCCGCATTGATCACCACAATGTGCAAATGGTTTTCTTGCTGATGGTCTGTCTGGGCGTTGTGTCCAGTCATCGTTATGCCGGAATCTTACTGGCCGCAGGCTCCATTCTGTCAGTCGCAGTTGGCCTCGAATGCATTCCCTATATTGCCGTGGCCATGGCGGGGGTTGCCCTCTATGCAGCGCTCGACCCTGCCTCCAGCATGACCAGACGCCTCACATGGATGGGGCTTACCCTGCTTGTCGTCACCATACCGGTTTCGCTTGTGCTGAATGGCCCATCTGTGTGGCAAACGCAGTGTGACGCCCTCTCCCTGCCCTGGATCAGTGTCCTGATGCTGGGGGGTATTGTGGCAACGACCGTGCCCGCAATCTGGCGCGTCATGCACATGACCGCCGCTCTGCCGCGCCTGATCGTGCTGGCCTGCGTGGGGGCTGGCGCGTTGATGATCCTGTGGCTTTCATTCCCGGAATGCCATTCCGGCCCCTATCCCATGGTCAACGATGTCGCGCGGACATATTGGCTGTCCAATGTCATCCAGGAAGTGGGCCCGGCCGCCGCCTTTGCTCGCGGGGAATACATGCTTGCGGCGATATTCCTGTTCCTGCTCGGCCTGATGATCGCCGCGCTTCTGACCCCACGCGCGCGCGCTAGCAGTATCGTGATCATCCTGGCCATGGGTATTGCCGGCGTGACGCTCACATGTTTCCAGATGCGGAACTTCAAGTTTCCGTCTGTTATCCTGCCTCTGCTGCTTCCCTTGTTCATCTGTCATGTCAGGCAGACGCGCAATATCCGTCTGCTCTATCCGGTTCTGGCTATCCCGTTATCCATTCTCGTTGCTTTCATGATTCTCGTGAAACCGGACAAACGCGACTTTACCCTGATCGACTACATGGAAGGCGACCATTGTCAGCAGGCAGACTTTTCTGCTCTGGATCGCGTGCCGCCTTCCCGCATAATGGCCCCCTTGGGCCTGTCGCTTACGATCGCCCAACACATAAGCCAGACCGGGAGCGGCCATACCGTTGCGCCCCTGCCCTTCCACCGCGCGTCACCTGACATGAAACGCATGTTTGAGGTCTTCGTCCTGACAGACCCGGAAGTTCGCCGGAAGGCGCTGGAAAACTTTGACTATATTGCGATCTGCCGCCTGCCTGAAACAGACGCCGATGCGGAACAGGCCCCGCTATTCGGTGTGCTGAGTTCCGGAAAGGATTGGCCGGGGCTGGAGGATGTTCCGCAGGAAAGCGAGACACGCCTGCGCCTCCTGAAAATAGGCCACGACAAGCTGAAATAATCTAAGCGCCTAGTCCCCCATACGCTCAACGGTGGCGGGCTGTCCGTCAAACAGGTTCAGATATTCAGGCTTCAGCTTGTCCCGAAAGGCCGATTGCGGCACCGTAATGTGATAGGCCCCCTCCGCATACGCCCCAATATCATAGGGCGCAAAATGCACGACATAGCCACCGAATTTTCCAGGCACAGTGGACGGCACGAAATTCACCTCCCCTGCGAGGATGCTGTCTGCATTGACCAGTTCAGCGGCCTCGGCAGCAAATGTTTCCAGTTGGCCTGAACCGCCAGCCTTGCGCTGTTTCTGCTCGGCAATCTCCTGCCAGACCAGATTCATATGCTCACGGATGGTCGCTTGCGGCTGAAGGAAAAAATTGCTGAGCCGCAGGGGCTGTCCCGTCTGGGAATCATAGAGCCGCGCATCGGTCATGTAATTGCCATGCGCGCCGCCGGTGAAGGTATAGATGAAGCCCTCAAGGCTCATCACATTGCCGGCTTCTGCCACGACATTCCACTGGACGCGCACGACATAGGGCCGGAAATAGTCCGGATCGGCTTCCTTGTAGGCTTTGGCATCGGCCAGCATGGCCTCGATGCGGATCTGCGCGCTGTCGACCACATCCATCGCGATGGCGGGTGCCTTCTGGAACAGGGCCTCATCAAAGGTGACCTCTGCCTTCACATACTCATCATCGACGAGAATTTCGCGCGGCAGGTCCGCAAGGGTTTCGATGGCCGTCACATCGACCGAGCCGTCATAATCATCGCCCTGGCCTGCAACCGCTTCGCCCGCATCGGGCAGTTCCCGCACCTTCTTCTGACAGCCTGCCAGAAGAAGAGCCCCTGCGAGCGTAGCCATTGCGAGTGTTTTCATGCCGGTCTCCCTAGAGGCTGAGGAGTTCGGTGTCGCCTCCCTGTGCCGTGATATTCACAGTAAGAGTGCGCTCTGTGGCGAAACGATGCAAGTAGTGTGGCCCACCTGCTTTTGGTCCGGTTCCGGAGAGGCCTTCGCCGCCAAAAGGCTGCACGCCGACCACGGCCCCGGTCATGGAGCGGTTCACATACGTGTTGCCGACCGGCACGGCATCGCGCACTTCGATCTGGAAGCTGTCCAGACGGGAATGGATACCCAGTGTCAGGCCATAGCCTTTCGCTTTCAGCGCCGCACCGACCTCATCAATGTCATCCGGATCATAGCGGACAATGTGGAGAATCGGACCGAATTTCTCTTCCGTGATCTGATCGAGGGACTTCAGCTCGATCAGGGCCGGGCCGAAGCCATAGCCTGTATCACCGATCTTGCCTGCCGGGATCTGATGAAGCACTTTGGCCTCTTTCTCCATCTTCGCCAGGTATTCCTGCAACATTTCGCGGGATTCCTGGTCGATCACCGGGCCGACATCCGTATCCGGATCGGCTGGGTCGCCGAGCTTCAATTCGTTCATTGCGCCGATCAGGCCGTCGATCAGCATGTCCGCCGTGTCATGCGGCAGGAATGCGACGCGCAGGGCGGAGCAGCGCTGCCCGGCCGAGCCATAGGCCGACACGATGATGTCGTCGATCACCTGTTCCCTCAGCGCCGTCGTATCGACGAACAGGCCGTTCAGGCCGCCAGTCTCTGCGATCAGCGGAATGATCGGCCCGTCACGATCTGCCAGTGACTTGGCAATGATGCGCGCCGTGCTGGTGCCACCCGTGAAGCACACACCGGAGACACGGGAGTCCTTGATCAGGGCAGAGCCGACTGTCTCACCGCTACCCGGCAGAAGGTGCAGGGTTTCCACCGGCAGGCCAGCCTTGTGGAACAGCTTCACGGCTTCAAACGCGATCAGCGGGGTTTGCTCTGCGGGCTTGGCAACAACCGTATTGCCGGCGGCCAGTGCAGCCGCGATCTGGCCTGTAAAGATGGCCAGCGGGAAGTTCCACGGGCTGATGCAGCAGAAGACGCCTCGTCCGTGCAGGGAGATCTGGTTGGTCTCACCTGTCGGCCCCGGCAGGCGAACCGCGCCGGTGAATTCGGCCTCGGCCTGCTTGGCGTAATAGCGGCAGAAATCGACCGCCTCGCGCACTTCAGCCACGCCGTCGCCCAGCGTCTTTCCGCCTTCGCGGGCCATCAGCGCGATCAGGCGCGTCATGTTCTCTTCGAGAATGTCGCCCATGGCACGCAGATGCTTGGCACGCTCTGCCCCGCCCAGACGGTCCCAGCTGACCTGATAACCGACGGCGGATTTCAGGGCCTGATCGATCTGCTTCTCGTCAGCTTCCTTGACGGAGCCGAGCACGATTTCGGTGTCGAACGGAACGCGTACCACGTCGCCGCCGCCTGTCTCTGCCTTGCCGTTGACAATCGGCCCTGCAGAAATCGCCGGGCTGTCACGGAAGGATTTGACCGCTGCGGCCAGCTCCTCGCGGACAGCATTCTGGCTAATGTCCATACCAGAGGAATTGCGCCGGTCCGGGCCATAAAGACGCGGCGGTGTCGGGATGCGCGGGTGACGGCGCGGACCGACTTCCACCTTCACGATGGGGTCTGCCACAACCTGTTCTGCCGGAACGTCCGGATCGAGGAAGGAGTGCACGAAACTGGTATTGGCACCATTCTCCAGCAGGCGGCGCACCAGATAGGGCAGCAGATCGCGGTGGGCGCCGACCGGTGCATAGACGCGTATCTTGCGGCCGGCATCGGCTGCTGCAAACAGGGCTTCGCCCATGCCATGCAGACGCTGGAATTCAAACGCTGTGGTGCCGATATCGTCCGCCAGCTGCTCAATCGCCGCGACGGAGTGCGCGTTATGCGTGGCAAATTGCGGATAGATCGCGCCGGACGCTTCCAGCATCTTCCGGGCACAGGCAATGTAATGGAAATCCGTACCATTCTTCGTGGTAAAGACAGGGAAGTTCGGGAAGCCTTCGACATGCGAGTGCTTGATCTCGCTGTCCCAATAGGCGCCCTTCACGAGGCGCACCATGAAGCGGCGGCGGGTCTGCCCGGCAAGTTCCTTGAGCAGATCAATCACCACACCGGCACGTTTCTGATACGCCTGCAGGGCAAGGCCGAGGCCGTTCCATCCCTTCAGCGAAGGTTCGCGCGCCAGGCGTTCCAGGATTTTCAGGCTGATGACCAGGCGGTCTGCTTCTTCCGCATCGAGACAGAGGTTGACGTTTGACTTGGCTGCGCGCTGGCACAACTCTAGAACGTGCGGATACATCTCTTCCATCACACGCTCTTCATTCACCGCCTCATAGCGGGGGTGTAGCGCGGAGAGCTTCACCGAAACGCCATTGGCCTGTTCCGGCGGCACAGATGGGTCCTTGTCGGCGGCAACGGCATCAATCGCGTTCTGATAGGCCTTGAGATAGCGCTCGGCATCCTTGGCCGTGCGGGCCCCTTCCCCCAGCATGTCAAAGCTGAAATGCGCCGCTTCGCCGGCCTTCACCATGCGGCGGCCGCGTTTCTGTGCGTCCTTCACATTGCGGCCCAGCACGAATTGCTCACCCATGATCCGCATGGCCTGCATCATGGCAGCGCGGATGACCGGCTCACCGCTTTCGCGGATCAGGCCCTGAAGGAAGTTCCCCGGCCCCTTTTTCAGGCTGGCCGGAACGCCAATGACGCGGCCTGTCAGCATCAGCCCCCAAGTGGACGCATTGACCAGCCAGGAATCCGATTGCCCCAAATGTGCGCTCCAGTCGCCGGAATTGATCTTTTCAGCAATCAATTCGTCGCGGGTTTCAGGGTCCGGCACGCGCAGCAGAGCCTCTGCCAGACACATCAGCGCCAGCCCCTCGGCATTGGACAGACCGAACTCCTCAAGGAAGCTCTCCATCATACCCTTGTTCTTGTCCTGCTTGCGCGCCTTCTCGACCAGTTCCAGCGCGCGGCGCATCGTGGCCTGGCGCAGATCGTCAGAAAGAGGGGATTGTTTCAGCAGATCTTCGAGAAGCGCCTCTTCATCTGCAAACTTGATATCGTCGAGGGAGTGCCAGTCGATTTTCTGCAAAGCAAGCGTGTCAGCCATGTAGTTCCTGAATGAGCGTGTGTGAGTAATGCGATTGGTAATTACACTAGGCTTTAATCCGCAAAAGGCGAATCCGGGCCATTTTTTCCTTCTTATTAAGCCAAACAGAGGCAGAAGCTCATCGCCTGCACTGCATGCAAAGCAGGGCTGTTCAGGATACAACTGGCCCTTTACGCACTCTACCAACCCCGCCAAAGTGGCGTGGGACTGTGGCTGAGGCTGTTGAAGGAGCGCTCATGCGCATCATGCTCGTAACGGACGCCTGGGATCCTCAGGTGAATGGCGTCGTGCGCACTATGAAGCGCGTGATCGAGGAAACCGAGGCAATGGGCCATGTCTGGGAGATCGTTCATCCCGGACAGGGCTTCATGACCATGCCCCTGCCCACTTATCCTGAAATCAAGCTGGCCCTGTTCGCCCGCCATCGGATCGAAGAGCGCTTCCACGAGTTCGAGCCGGACGCCATCCATATTGCCACAGAAGGCACGCTTGGCATGGCCGGACGCGCGATGTGCCTGACGGTGAAACACCCCTTCTCGACGGCCTACCACACACGCTTTCCGGAATATGTCGCCGCGCGCCTGCCGATCCCGGTCTCTGCCGGCTATTCCTTTGTGCGCTGGTTTCACAAATATTCCGGTAAGGTGATGGTGCCGACCCCGTCCATGGTGGAGGAACTGAAAGCCCAGCGCTTCATCAATCTCGTCGCTTGGAGCCGCGGCGTGGATACAAATCTCTTCAATCCGGACAAGCGCATTCCGGAAGGCACGGAAGACGACCCGTTCAAGGGCCTGCCCCGTCCGATCTTCCTGAATGTCGGCCGCGTGGCAGTGGAGAAGAATATCGAAGCCTTCGCAGAGCTGGACCTGCCGGGCACCAAGGTGATCATTGGCGACGGCCCGCAACGCGAAGAGCTGGAAAAGCGCTACAAGGATGTCGTGTTTCTGGGCGCCAAGTTCGGCGAGGAACTGGCCACATATTATGCCTGCGCAGACGTGTTCGTCTTTCCCAGCCTGACCGACACGTTCGGCCTGGTCGTGCTGGAAGCGATGGCCTCCGGCACGCCTGTGGCGGCCTATGAGGCCACCGGCCCGCGCGATGTCATTCCCGGTTCGAATGCCGGCACGATCACGCCCGTCGGCGGCGATCTGGCAGAGGGTGCAAAGGCCTGTCTGGACCTGGACCGGGAGACCTGCCGCAAATATGCCGAGGGCTATAGCTGGCGCGCCTGCGCGGAAGCCTTCATCGAAAACCTGCAGCCCCTGCCGGCCCCTGCCCGCAAGCGCTTCTGGCAGAAGATCCGCCTGCGCCGCCGCAAGAAGCCCCAGCTGCCTGGCCTGTAGGACACGCTATTTCCGCGCACCGCGATTGGCCAGCTGCTCGGCAATCTCCTGCTGGGCATGACGATCTTCCTCCGGCAGCGGGATCAGCCCCTTTTCCAGCAGATAGCCATCCGGCCCCATGGCCCGGTCCGAGACGAATTCGGCAATGAATTCCGACAGGCCCGGCACCAGCGGCAAGTTCTGATCCTTTACATAGATGTACATGCTGCGCGACAGGCCGTAATCGCCCGACGCAATCGCCTCAAACGTCACAGCAACCCCGTCCAGATGGGCCGCTTTCACGCGGTCTCCATTCTGCTCCAGAAAGGAATAGCCAAGCACGCCTATGGCGGTTGGCGTTTTGATCAACGACTGGATGATGGCTGTGTCATTCTCCCCCAGATCGATCCACGCGCCATCGGTACGGATCGTATGCGTACGCAGCTTGTAGGCGTCAGGGTCCGATTTCTTGAGGGCCGCCATTTCAGGCACGGCCAGCGCCCCCTGCTCCATGCCCAGCTCAACAAAGGCATCGCGCGTGCCAGAGGTGGGTGGTGGGCCGAACACCATGATCGGCTCGTCCGGTAGATTCGGATTGACCTCGACCCAGCTTTTGTAGGGATTGGCCATGAAGCCGCCCTGCCCGTCCGACAGCTCTGCCGCGAGGGCGCGGTAAAGGTCCACCTTTCTCAGATCCAGTGGCGGTGCCTCGCGGGCATTGGCCAGCACGATGCCGTCAAAGCCGATAGAAAGCGCGGTAATATCCGTAATGCCATTGCTGGCACACAGGGCCGTCTCGCTCTCATGCACGGGACGCGAGGCATCCGCGATGGAGGGATGGTTCGGGCCGATGCGCTGGCAGAAGGTCTTGAAGCCGCCGCCTGTGCCGGTCGTCTCGACAATCGGTGTCGGGTAGCGGGTTGTCGCACCGAAACGTTCGGCCACGGTCGTCGCAAAGGGCGCTACCGTGGACGAGCCGACAATGCGGATCTTCTGCGCATCCTCGCGGTCCACCGGCGGGGGCAGGATGACGTCTCCGGTCTCGATTTCGGACAAATCCGTTTTGCCGCATGCCACAAGGCATGCCATCAAAAGGGATACGAAGAGAGGCCCAAGCCTGGCTGTCATTCGGGAGGAACTCCTCGGCAAGTGGTCGCGTTTTGATCAATGAACGGCAGGGTTTTGTCCCTGTAGAATAAGGGCTTTACGCCCGCAATGTTATCTATGGGTGACAAAAAATGCATGCTGCCCAAAATTTTTGCTTGCATGCCCGAAAAGAGTCTCCTACATCGCCGTTCGAAATTGAAGCGGCGGACATCTGGGCCAACCCTTAAACTGGGGGCCCCCTGTACTAACGCCCAAAGCTGGTTAAAAGCCCTTTGGAGGTTAGGTGTCATGCACTCCTATGCTACTCCCTATAATATTGTTGCCGACGTACAGCCGGACGTTCCCGTTTGGTGTTTCCGTCCGGATCGCGTCACTGCGGCTGCGAAATGGTTCCGGGAATCTTTCCCGGGTGAGCCATTCTATGCCGTGAAGGCAAACCCCGGCGAGCACGTGCTGGAAGCCCTGTGGGACGCTGGCGTTCGCAGCTTCGACACGGCCTCTCTGAACGAGATCGAGCTGATCCACCGCAAATTCCCGGGCGCCCGCATGGCGTTCCTGCATCCGGTGAAGAACCGCCGCGCGATCCAGCGTGCCTATCACGAGTTCGGCGTGCGCATCTTCGTCACTGACACGATGGAAGAACTGAACAAGATTCTTGAGGAAACCGGCTACGCCCAAGACCTCACGATCATCGTGCGCATTGCGGTCTCCTGTGACGGCGCGGCCCTGCCGCTGGCGGGCAAGTTCGGCGCAGGCGCTGAGGATGCAACGGAAATCCTGCGCGAAGCCCGCCGTTATGCGGACGAACTGGGCGTGTCCTTCCATGTCGGCAGCCAGGCCATGAAACCGACAGCCTGGGCCACCGCTATGGCAGACGTTTCCCGCATCATCATCGCGGCCTCCGTCACGGTCGACATCGTGGATGTCGGCGGCGGCTTCCCGTCGATCTATGCTGAAAACCCGCCTCCGTCGCTGGAAGACTATGCCGCCATGGTCGAGCGCTCCTTCGAGACCATGTACGTTCTCGAAAACGCCGAACTGTGGTGTGAACCGGGCCGCGCGCTGGTGGCTGAAGCAGAAAGCCTGCTGACCCGTATCGAACTTGTCAAAGGCGATGCGATCTACATCAATGATGGCTCCTATGGCGCCCTCTATGATGCTGTGCACGAGCGTTGGGCCTTCCCGATGCGCGCGCTGCCGGGTGATGGCCGCACGCTGGGCCGCCTGGTCGAATACACGGTGTACGGCCCCACCTGCGACTCCACGGACAAGTTCCCGGAGAAAGTCTGGCTGCCAGCCGGTCTGACCGAGGGCGACTATCTGGAGTTCGGCAATCTCGGCGCCTATGGCCGTGCGATGTCCAGCCGCTTCAACGGTTTCGGCGAAACCGAAGTTGCCCTGGTACACGATGCGCCGTGGCCGAGCCTCTACAACTCGGTCGGCGCGGAAGTCATCTCGATCGGCGCATCCGCCACGCTCTGAACATCCGGAAATCCATACCGCCTGAGGACCAGCGCCAGATCCGGTGCCTCTTCAGGCGGGCTGGTCAACCAGGCATGCCCGCCCAGCCCCCTGCCCTCGGTATCCGGCGGCAGCACGCGAATGGTCTGGCGGGCAATCGCCGCCCCTGAATCGATATAGCTGACCGGTTGGGGCGCGCTCGCCACCAGCTGGGCCCGCACCAGAGGGAAATGGGTGCAGGCGAGCACAATCGTGTCGATCCTGTCACCGCCAGAGGCCTCGAACAGCGGGGCCTGTGCAGCGGCGAAGGCCTCCACGGGCAAATCTTCCCCGCGCGCATGGGCTTCGGCCAACTTCACCAGTTCGATACTGCCATGCATGATGACCTGAATGTCCCTGGCGAAGGTCTTGATCAGCTCTGCCGTATAGGCGCGGCGGATGGTGCCCGGCGTTGCCAGAAGGCCAACTGTGCCGGTCCGGGTCAGCTGCGCTGCAGGCTTGATCGCTGGGACGGTTCCGACAACCGGGATATCCAGTACGGCACGTACTTCCGGCAGGGCCAATGTGGAGGCCGTGTTGCAGGCAATCACGAAGACATCCGGGCGAACATGCTCAACCAGGCGCTTTGCCACTTTCGGCAGGCGTTGTCTCAGCGCGTCGTCTGACTTGTCGCCATAGGGGAAAAAGCCGGAATCTGCTGCATAATGGATGCCCAGCGCAGGCCCCAGCGCCCGGATTTCCTCCGCCACGGTGAGGCCGCCGACGCCGGAATCGAACACAAGCACTCTGCCCCGCGCAGGTGACGGCACGAAATGAGAGGGGAGCGTGTCGGTCAGCATTTCCGGGAATCCTAGTCGCATTTGCAGAAGGCGAAAACCGGGCAAACCCGTGGCTTTGGCACGGGATTTGTTGTGCAGCGCAACATAAGTAGCTATATATTCCTCTTTGGAACAAGGGAAACACCATGTTTGATCTCTGGCTGACACCTTGGCGCGCCACACTTTCCCTGACCGCCGCCACGCTTGAAACCATGATTGCCGCTCAGAAGAGCATGGCCATGCTGGCCCCCATGGGCACAATGGAGCCTGTGACGGAAAACAAGCTGCGCGACGCGTTTCATGTGGCGGCAGATGTCAATTTGCGCCGCTGGGAAGACACAGCCGGAGCCATCCAGAATCTGCCGAACTGGTATCATGAGATGAACCGGATGCCGGGCAATCTGATGACTGACTGGTTCGATGCGGCCCGCCGCTCCCACAAGGCCTAGTCCGACAGGCCCTCTTCCCGCGCAGCCGGCAGCCATACGCCGAAGGCCGTGCCCTCGCCGATACGCGTTTCGACAGCGAACCCGC
>Ga0070727_10001107_pt1 | contig 29695 bp, 29 predicted proteins | sample tdAd472_FD_66722 | JGI IMG/M metagenome (GOLD analysis project Ga0070727, IMG submission 66722) | Marine sediment microbial communities from the Atlantic coast under amendment with organic carbon and nitrate - tdAd47.2 | ecosystem: Environmental > Aquatic > Marine > Coastal > Sediment | place...
GCCTCCCAGCCGCCGTGACCTTATGCTTGCCCGGACGCGTCGCGTCGCCATCGATGCGGCCGAAAGCCTGGGTCTGGTTGTCGACACAGCTTTCACATCGATTAAGAAGACGGTTTGGCTGAACCGGATTTGAGTTTTGTACAAAACAAACACACACCAGAAAACACGCTATAACTAATTGATATTAAATATAAAAATATGACGTAGGTACAATGGCATTGTAGAGGTCGTCGGTTCGATCCCGTCCGGCTCCACCAAATTCCAGAAAAGCCCGGCCTTGTGCCGGGCTTTTTCGTGTCCTGTCCCGGTGGCCGGCCGCGACATCGCCGCCGGCTTTGGCTAACCTGATGGGCGCATCAGGAGGAACCGAACATGCCCCAGCTCATCGATCTCACCCGCCCCATAGACACCAAGAACCGCGAGCTCGTGCCCGAGGAAATACAGGGGCTGGCGAGCATCTTCGGCCCCAAGATTACCTATCACCGCCCCGAGGATCTGGGCCGCGAGCGGATGATCGGATTCTTCGGCTGTGGGGCTGAACATCTGCCCGACGGCGAGGGCTGGGGCGAGGAAATGCTCAACGACATGAACACCCATTGCTCGACCCATGTGGACGCGCCCTATCACAGCGGCAACACGATCGAGGGCAAGCCCGCGCGCAAGATCCACGAGATCGACGTGCAGGAGCTGTTCTGCCCGGGCATGGTCCTGGACATGCGGCCCTACGCCAAGCCGAACACGGCATTCTCCATCGACGATCTGCAGGCCGCGATCGATGCGGTCGGCCGGCCCATCGCGGAGGGTGACGCCGTCATGCTGCGCACCGGCCAGGAGCGCTATGGGATGAAAGATCCCGAGTTCTGGACCTATCCGGGCATGACCCGCGACGGCACGGTGTTCCTGACCGGGCAGGGCGCGCGGGTGCTCGGCACGGATGCGGTCGGCTGGGACCGGCCGTTCCCGGTGATGAAGAAGGCGTTCGAGGAGACCGGCGACAAAAGCGAGATCTGGGACGGCCATTTTGCGGTGCGCGAGCGGGAGGCCTTCATCGTGCAGCAGCTCGACAACCTCGCGGCCCTGCCGCCGACGGGCTACATGGTCGCCTTCTTTCCGATCCGGCTGGTCGGCACCAGCGCCGCGCCGGCACGCGTCGTGGCGTTCCTGGACTGAGGCGACGGTCAACCGGCCAAAGGGCCAAGGCAAAAGGGAGAGAAGAATGCGGAAAACGGTATCGGCACCCGGGGTGAAATCACCGGCGCGCGCGGCGTTGACGGGCGGGGTCGCGGTCGGTGAGCAGGTCATCCTGAGCGGTCAGATGGCCTATGACCCGGCGTATGACGGCATTCCGCCGGACATGGATGCGGCCGCGCAGACCCGGGCCATCATGGAGAAAATCGGGGCGCTGCTCGCCTCCGAAGGGCTCGACTATGGCGATATCGTCAAGGTCACGATCTTCCTCACCGACTTTGCCGATTTGCGGGCGATGAACGACGTCTATTCGAGCTATGTGAAGGAGCCCTATCCGGCGCGTTCGACCGTGGGCGTGACCTTCCTCGCGGTGCCCAACGGCCGGGTCGAGATCGAGGCGACCGCCATTCGGTCCTGAGGGCCTGCAACGCCCGACGCCCTGCAACGCCGGAAGCCCTGCAACGAATGTCTAATAGACCGGTACGCCGCATTCGGGTTGATTGGAGCCTCGGAGGCGGTTGCGCAGTTCTGCTGCAACGCCATCAAGTTCCTCCGTTCCCCCGACCCCGTCATGGGGTTCTTTAGTGCAGGGCACCGCCCTGCACTTTTTTTGTCCGCGATCCGCCGCGCCCCGCCGCGGTCCGGCCCGGGCTCCACCTTTGATCTTTTGTGCTAGGTTTTGTGCTCGGGCCGGTCGTGATGATCGGCTGGATTGCATGAGTGCGGCGGGCAAATGCTGACCAACTGGACCATTCTCGGCGCGTCGCTGGTCTATATCGGCGTGCTGTTCGCGATCGCATCCTGGGGCGATCGCAAGTCGGAGCGGCACGGCTCGCGCATCCGCGCCAAGCCCGTGATCTACGCCCTGTCGCTGGCGGTCTATTGCACCTCGTGGACCTTCTACGGCAGCGTCGGGCTGGCTTCGACCTCCGGCTACGACTTCATCCCCGTCTATCTCGGCCCGATCCTGCTGTTCACGGCGGGCTATTTCGTGCTGCGCAAGATCGTGCGCATCGGCAAGGCCGAGAACATCACCACCATCGCGGATTTCATCGCCGCGCGCTTCGGCAAGAGCCAGGCGCTGGCGGCCGTCGTGACCCTGTTCGTCGTGATCGGAATCCTGCCCTATATCGCGCTGCAGCTGAAGGCGGTCTCGACCAGCTTCAACGTGTTGATCAGCTATCCCGAGATCATCATGCCGGTGGGCATCGCGGGCACGGCCTGGTGGGCCGACACCGCGCTCGTGGTGGCGCTTCTGATGGCCGTCTTTTCGATCATGTTCGGCACCCGCAACATCGACGCGACCGAGCATCATCAGGGGATGATGCTGGCGATCGCGTTTGAATCGATCGTCAAGCTGGTGGCGTTCCTCGCGGCCGGCATCTTCGTCACCTTCTACATGTTCGATGGCTTCGGGGACCTGGCGGCGCGCGCGGGCGCGGTGGACAGCATTGCCGAACGCTTCACTGTCGACATCCATGCATCCAAATGGGTGACGATCACGCTCCTGTCGCTGACGGCGATCATCTGCCTGCCCCGCCAGTTCCACGTGGCGGTGGTCGAGAATGCCCACGAGGGCGAGCTCAAGACGGCCGCTTGGATGTTCCCGGCCTATCTCGTGATGATCAATATTTTCGTCATTCCGATCGCGCTGGCCGGCCTGCTGCTGTTCGACAAGGGCGGGGTCGATGCCGACACCTTCGTCCTGACGTTGCCGATGCTGGCCCAGCAGGAGACCCTCACCCTGTTCGTCTTCATCGGCGGCCTGTCGGCGGCCACGGGCATGGTGATCGTCGCCACCGTGGCGCTGGCGACGATGATCTCGAACGACGTCTTCACGCCGCTGTATCTGCGCTACCGGCATGGCGGGCCGCGCAGCGACGCCGATGTGGGCGCGACCCTGCTGAATGTACGCCGCATCGCGATGACGGCCATCCTGCTGCTGGCCTTTGCCTATTACCGCGTGGCGGGGGACGGGCAGGCGTTGGCGTCGATCGGGCTGATTTCATTCGCCGGCGTCGCCCAGTTTGCCCCGGCGATTTTCGGCGGAATCTTCTGGTCCCGGGCGACCCGCGTCGGCGCGCTCGCCGGCATCCTCGCGGGCAGCGCGGTCTGGCTCTACACATTGCTGCTGCCGACCTTCGCGGCCAGTTCATGGTTCCCCGATACCCTGCTCACGGCGGGTCCCGCGGGCATCGCGCTGCTGCGGCCGCAGGCGCTGTTCGGCATGGAGTTCGGTGATCCCCTGTCTCACGGCGTGTTCTGGAGTCTGTCGGCCAACATCGTGCTGCTGGTCGTGCTTTCGCTGACCAGCAAACCAAGCGTGGTCGAGCGCGGCCAGGCGCGAGCCTTCGTCGAGGTTATGGGGGCGGAGCGCACGGCCCGGCCGCGGACCTACAAGGGCGCGCTGACGATTCGCGACCTGGAGGAACTGGCCGGGCGTTATCTCGGGGCTACCGTGTCGGAGCGGGCGTTTGCCCAGTATCTCGCCGAACGCGAGCCAACCCTGTCGGCTGACGACCCGGTCGATGCCGGTGTCTTGCGTTTCTCCGAACGCCTGCTCGCCAGCGCCATCGGCGCGTCCTCCGCGCGGCTGGTGATCGCCCTGTCGCTGGAGCGCGAGGATATCGACATGGAAAGCGCCATGTCGCTGCTCGACGATGCGTCGGCCGCCATCCAGTACAACCGCGAACTTCTGCAGATGACCATGGAGAATATGCGCCAGGGCATCGCGGTGTTCGACGAGGATCTGCGCCTCGCCTGGCTCAACGAGCGGTTCCGGGACTATCTCGGCCTGCCCGAGAAATACGGCCGCGTGGGCGTGCCCGTCGAAGACATCATCCGCTACACCGCCGAACAGGGTGAGTATGGGCCGGGCGAGGTCGAGACGATCGTCAAGGACCTGTTGGCCCAGTATCACCTGCGCGAGCCCGCGACCTATGAACGCCGGCTCGACGACGGCACCGTCCTCGAGGTCCGCACCAGCCCGATGCCCGCCGGCGGTGTCGCGGTGAGCCTGATGGATCTGACCGACCGCGTACAGGCCGCGGCCGAACTCGAGGTCGCCAAGCGCGAACTGGAACAGCGCGTCGACGAGCGCACCCGCGACCTGATGGATCTGAACGCGCAACTGCGTCGCGCTTCGGACGCCGCCCAGCAGGCCAATCTCGGCAAGACCCGGTTCCTGGCCGCGGCCAGCCACGATCTGCTGCAGCCGCTAAACGCCGCGCGATTGTTCCTGTCATCACTCGCCGAACGGCCGATCGAGCATGAGAATGCCGAGCTGGTGGGCCGGGTCGATGCGTCGTTGCGCTCGGTCGAGGATCTGCTCTCCGGCCTGCTTGATATCTCGAAGCTCGATGCCGGTGGCGTGGCACCACAGATTGAGGACTTTGCGCTCGACGAACTGCTGCGCGCGATGGAGACCGAATTTGCGCCTTTCGCCGAGGAGCGGGACATCGACCTGCGCGTCGTTGCGTCGAAGCGCATCGTGCGCAGCGACCGGCGTCAGTTGCGGCGCATTCTGCAGAATCTTCTGTCCAACGCCATCCGCTACACGCCGCCGGGCGGCCGGGTGCTCATCGGCTGCCGGGGTGCGGGCGAGCGCGTGAAGCTGGAGGTTCTGGACACCGGACCGGGCATCCCCGAGGATATGCGCGCCGCGGTGTTTCAGGAATTCCAGCGCCTGCCCCATGGTGATGCGGATGATCAGGGCCTCGGCCTGGGGTTGGCCATCGTCGAACGGATCGCGCGCATGCTCGGCCACACGATCGAGTTGCGCAGCATGTCTGAACATGGCTCCGTTTTCTCCGTCACCGTGCCGCGCGGCGCGGCGTCCAATGTGGCCGAAGGTTCGGTGACGCGCCCGGTGATCCGCGCCGGGGAACTGACCGGCGCGATCGTGCTGTGCATCGACGACAATGGCGATGTGCGCGACGGCATGCAGGCGTTGCTGGGGGGCTGGAACTGTGATGTGCGCACCGCCGCGGCGGGCAGTGAATGGCGGCGCGTGCTGGGTGGCGACGCGCCGGACCTGATCGTGGCGGACTATCATCTCGGCGGGGACGAGAAGGGCCCCGATGTGGTGACCGAGGTGTGCGGCGTGTTCGAACGGGTGATTCCGGCCATCATCATCACGGCCGATCCGTCCGAGGAACTTCGCGAGGATGCGAGCCGCCGCGGCCATCTGGTGCTTGGCAAGCCGGTCAAGCCCGCGGCGTTGCGGGCGCTGATGACCCGCATGCTGGCCCAGCGCGCCACGGTGCGCCGCGCGGCGTCCTGATTTCGAATTGGCGGTCGTGAGCGCCTAGCTGGCCGGCACGTCGCGGGCCGGATCGTCGACATGCAAACGTCCGGCGAGGATGACCGCCTGGGTCCGGCTGTTGACGTCCAGCTTCTGCAGAATCGCCGAGACATGCGACTTGACCGTCGCCTCGGAAATTTCGAGATCGAACGCGATCTGCTTGTTGAGCTTGCCGTCCGACAGCATGCCCAGCACGCGCAACTGCTGCGGTGTGAGCGTCGCGAGGCGGGCGGAGAGTTCGGCATCCTCGGCCGATGTGTCCGGCAGATCGCTGGTTTCCGTCGGCAACCAGGTGTTGCCGGCCATGATGTCGCGCACGGCGGTGCGGATGTCATCCATCGGGGCGGATTTGGGAATGAAACCCGCAGCACCGTAATCGACCGCCTGGCGCATGATGCGCGCGTCCGTGCTGGCCGAGATCATCGCGACCGGCACGTCGGGAAACTCGGAACGCAGATAGACGAGTCCGGTGAAGCCCTTCATGCCGGGCATGTGCAAATCGAGCAATAGCAGATCGGGCGCACCCTCGCGGCGGATCGTCGCCTCCGCCTCCGCCAGGCTCGCCGCCTCGTGGAAGGCGGCGCCGGACATGTCTTGCGCGATTGTCTGCTTGAGTGCATCGCGCACCAGCGGATGGTCGTCCGCAATGACGATGACGCAGTTTGGCATGGGCTCCCCCCGATTCCGGATCGTTGTCCGGGTACGCTTGCGTCCACCTTATGCGTCCGAGGCGGACGGCGTCCAGCGTGTGATGATGCGCCGATCAGGCGGCGTTGAGCGACCAGTCGTAGGCAAGCCAGCCGCGTTGCGGCATCTGCGCGATCGCCGGCGCGAACTGGGCGGCGTATTTCTCCACGCCGCCGGCGGATTGAACGAAATCATTCTCGTACCAGCGGTAGATTTTTGTCAGGGCGAACCCGTCGGGTGTGGCGCGCAGCCAGCGCGCGTCGCCATGTACATCGCGTGTCTGGGCGGCGAGTTCGGCGTCGAGCCCAACGCCCGTGAACGCGGTGTTGCGCAGCTTGGGACAGCCGACGCTGGCGCAGTTGATGGCGAAGTGAATGCGCGGCTCGTTGAACTTGGCGCGCAGTTCCGTATTCTCGATGTCGGCCAGGCTCACGGTTCGTCCGCCGACGGTCCAGCGCCGGGCCGTCCAGCGTGCCTTGGCCGGGATGTCGCGGATCGAGGCGACCGGCATATGGTCCAGTATCAGCCGCAACGTGGCGGCGTTGTAGGCATTGATCAGGACCGCCAGCTTCTCGTCGCGCGCGAGGCCGGCGAAATCGACGGCGGCCACCCGTGACAGATAACCGTCGAGCAACCCGGCGTAGCGGCCGAGCCCGGCATAGTCGACGAAACCGTCGCTGTCGACACAGCGCCGCAGGAGATCGTCGAGGGCGCCGTGATCGAATGTGCCGGTCCCGGGATCGTCGCCATAGGCTTCCCGCAGCGTGACCCGGGACGGGCCGAACAGGCGCAGCAGCCAGCGCCAGGTGTCAGGCGGCGGGATCAAGGATTTTTGCTGAGGTGGCATCGGATGAATGGTCGGTCTCATGCATGCCGGCCATGTTCGCATAGAAGCGGTCGCGCAGGCCCGCGCCGTTGACCTCACACATGGATTTAAGCACGCCGTCGATCGGCACCTGGAACGCGCAATGGGCGATGCGTTCGCGCCCGGCAGGCGTGTCGAGCTCGTCGGCGCTCATGAAATGATGGGCGACGACGGAGAAGCGATGCAGGTGTGTCCGGCCGGTCAGGGCGCGCAGGGCAAACCGCAGCGGGTGGTCCGGGTCGAACCGCTGCGCCCAGCTCCAGGCCGTCGCGGGTGTATCCCACAGGAAAAATTTCGGCGCGCGAATGAGCATGCCGACGATCCGCGCCGCGGCCTCGACCGGCCGGTCGGCGCGGAAGGTGGCGCCGGCGAAATGGGCGAATATTTGATCGAGGAACCGGCCGTCGCGCGCGCTGCTCTCGGGGCTCAGAGGCACGAAACGCGGGCCGGTATCGGCGTCGGCGGTCAAGCCGATCACGAAGCGGCTGCAGTCCGGATGCGCCATGAACCATTGGTTCGCGGTGAGCCGGTCCCGGTTGCTGTCCTCGATCGCCAGCCCGCGCGCGATCTCGGCCCACAGGGCATCGGCGGTGATCCGGCCGATGCCGTCCTCGGTGCGCCCGACCTGGGCGACCGGGAGCAGCCCGACCATGCGGAACACGTCTGCGTTGGTCTGGGCAAAGCGTATGATGTCGCCGACCTCGGGCAGATTGTCCTGGGTCACGGTCACGGTGCTTGCGACCCGCAGGGTGCGGCCGGTCTCGCGGCGGACCCGGCGGATCATGGCGACGAACCGCGCGCGCAGCGCCATCAGTTCGGCTTCGCGCGTGGCGTACCTGAACGCCCGGTCGCGGCGTCCGCGCTGGGTGGTGTCGATATGCAGGCTGAGTTCTTCCAGCCCGCCCTCGACCATCAACCGCTTGAGCAGGCTGGGATCGCGCAGGAACCCGTCCCCATGGCTCATCAGCATCGCGATCAGCCCGATGTCGCGGGCATGGCGCAGGATCTCGATCACCTCTTCGGCCGGGCGCAACGCCACCTCGCCGTCGGTCAGCTGCACGTTGCCCCAGGGGCCGAGTTCCGCCCGCAACAGGTCGAGCTGCGCCTTCACGTCGGCCACGGGCAGGGCGGGTGTACGATTGGCGTCGGCGCCCAGATAGCATCCGCGACAGGCGAAATCGCATTTGGGCATGACGCCGATGGTGGCGCCGCAGCCTTCCTCGTGGCGGCCATACATTTGGTTGGGAGTCCGGAAGCGCGGGTCGAGCCGCGACCAGGCCGCATCCAGGCTGGCGCGCGCCTCGGGGGATACGGGCGTGCGCAGCAACCGCCAAAGGCGGCACGGCCCGACCGAACGTCGATGGGTGGAAGTTGTCCCGAGGAAACTCATCGCGTCGCCCGTTTTCTCAAGCCCTGATGCGGGTCTTCGAATGAGGCTTATGTAGCGACCGCCCGTGCGGGCGGGGACTCAACTTATCGTGTGTTCACGAACCGGGTGCCGCGTCAGGATGTTGGCCCCGGCAGGGTGATGCCATAGCGCCAGCGCTCGATTGTCACGTCCGAGAACACACCGCCATAGTTGAGCGGCTCGCCTTCCCAGAAGGCGTCGCAGGCCGCGCGGTCGGGATACTCCATGATCATCATCGAGCCGATCATCTGGCTGCCATCGTCGTTGAACATGGGCCCGCGGGCCACATAGCGGTCCATCACCGAGGCCTGATACTTGTGGTGCGCCTCGGCGACCGCGGCGCGCTTCGCCTCGGAATCGGGCCCGTCCATGGCGGTGACCACGAACTGCTCCCAGCCTTCCGTGCGCGGATAATCGTTCCAGCGCAGCTCCATCGATGACGACCAGCGGGTGATCGTGATCTCGCCGAAGGCGCCGGCCTGGGTGTAGCCCTCATTGTCCATCCAGGCCTCGGCCGCCGCCTTGTCGGGCGCGTCGATCAGCGCCATCGCCCCGGCCGGCGTCTTGCCATCGTCGGCCAGCAGCGGGCCGGAGAAACGAATCTGGTTCTGGTGGGCGCGCAGATAGGCCTGGTGGGCGTCCATCGCCGATTCACGGAGCGCGAGGCCGCCATCGGCCTTGAAGTAGCCCTTGCAGATCCAGCTCGGGCTCTTGGTCCGGTAATATTCGTCGAGTTCGGCCTCGGAAAGGCCGTAGCGCGGGTCGCCGGGCAGGGCGCCGGACGGGTTGTTCGGATCGGCCATGATGATGTTTCCCCCTGGGTGAATGTTATTGGCCACATGGTCGCTGCCCGGGCGCTCTGGTGCAACCCTGCTTGCCGGCGGTCAGGCGTGCGCCGGGGTCATGGTTCCGCCCGTCGGCGTTCCCAGCTAAGCTGGAACAACATCAAGGGGAGGACACACATCATGGCACGCACATTCCGCCGCGTGGTCACTGGCCATAACGACGCCGGCAAGTCGATCATATGGAAGGACGGGCCCGCGCCCCAGTCCATCGAACCGCTGCCGGGCCTGTTCCTGCACGAATATTGGGAGACCACCGCGCCGGCCGACAACACCGGCCACGCGGACACCGCGATCCGGGAAAACTCCATCGAGCCCCACGACCCGAACGGCACGATTTTCCGGGTCGTCGATTTCCCGCCCGACGAGGTCTGGAAGGATGCCGATGTGGGTGCGGCCTTCGACGAGATGGGCAGCGGTGCGGCCCATGACGGCGACGCCGACACGCCGGGCATGCACGAGACCCAGACGACCGACTTCGCCATCGTGCTCGAGGGCGAGATGTGGGCGGTGATGGAAGAGGGCGAGACCCTGCTCAAGGCCGGCGACGTGCTGGTCCAGCGGGGCACCAACCATGCCTGGTCGAACCGGTCGGGCAAGAACGCCGCCATCGCCTTCGTGCTGGTCGGTGCGAAGCCGCGGACTTAGACCTTTAGCCCGGATGGCCGGACTTGATCCGGCCATCTCGGCACCAAACAGTAGATGCCCGGATCAAGTCCGGCCATGACGATGAGTGGAAGACAGACATGACCGCCAAGCTCCGCCATTTCGCCCTGTCCGTGCCGGACCCCCAGAAGGCCGCGGCGTTCTATGAGACCGCACTCGGCATGACCCGGGTGGGCGAGAACGACCATCCCGGTGCCACGGCGGTGTATCTCACCGACGGCACGGTCAATCTGGCACTGCTGCGCTACAAGACCGAGCAGGCCGCAGGCGGCGACCCGGACAAGTTCGGGGTGCATCATTTCGGCTTCGTCGTCGACGACGTCGAGACGACGCAGGGCGAGATCGAGGCGGCCGGCGGCAACTGGCTGATGGGCGAGGCGAAGGACGCCGGGGCCTTCTACGAAATCAAGTTCCGCGACCCGGACGGGGTGATCTTCGATATCAACGAGGGCGGCTGGAAGACGGCGGAATAGTACTTACGTCTCCAGAGCGACGCCTTCCAGCGGAACCCCTTCCAGCGTGATCCGGTGCATCAGGCGGCGGTGGCCGTGATAGTCGTTCAGCGCCATGTGCCAGGTGGCGCGGTTGTCCCAGAGCGCGATCGAGCCCGGCTCCCATGCGAAGCGGTAGATGTGCTCGGGGCGCTTGGCGTGTTCGAACAGTAGCTCCAGGAGCTCGACGCTCTCGGTCTCGGGCAAGCCGTCGATCCGCACCGTGAAATCGGGGTTCACATACAGGGATTTCCGGCCCGACAGGGGATGGCGGATGACCACCGGGTGCCACACGTCCTGGGTGGCGGCTTCGGCGTTGCCGTAGCGGTCGCCCTGGTCGTTGTCCGGGTCGTTCAGATGGGCCGCACCCGCCCCGAACACATGGCGGCTTGAATGCAGGGCGCGCAGGCCCGCGACCCGCTGCTTGATATCGTTGGGCAGGCTGTCATGGGCCGCGTACATCCCGGCGAACAGGGTGTTGCCGCCGACCGGCGGCAGCTCCTTCGCCACCAGGATCGAGCCCATGGCGGGCACCTGGTCATAGCTGTGGTCGGCGTGCCACGCACCGCCGACATTGTCCTTCTGGTCGGCTTCCTTGCGCACCTCGGCGATGTTCGGGTGGCCGTCGACGGGGCTGAAGAAGCGGTTGATGACGATGGGCGCGAGCGCCTGCGCGAAGGCGATATGGGCCTCGGGCGTGAGGCTCTGGCCGCGGAAGAACAGGACCCCGTGATCGCCAAGCGCGGTGCGGAGCGTGTCGGCCGTCGCCGGGTCCGGTGTCTCGGCGAGGTCGATCCCGGACACGAAGGCGCCGACCGGGCCGTCTGTCGCTTCGATGGAAAGGCGCGTCATGGCCGCGATGTTAGCACTTCACATCAAGGGCGCATCGTGAACACGCCGCCGATGCGAGGCGTTTCCCTGCATGCCCCGGGCGCGCTAGTCTCGGATCAACAATCAAGAAACCCTTCCGAGGAGAGTAGGTGATGGCGCGGACACTGATTAAGGGTGGCTGGGTCGTGTCGATGGACGACGCGATCGGTGATATTCGTGGCGGCGACGTCCTGATCGAGGACGACCGGATCGTCGACGTGGCCCGCGACATCGACGCGGGTGATGCCCAGGTGATCGACGCGTCGAACATGATCGTCAGCCCCGGCATGATCAACATGCACGAGCACACCTGGCAGACCGGTGTGCGCGGCGTCGTCGCCGACTGGACGATGTTCGAATATTCCCAGTTGATGCATGCGACGGCGGTGGCGCATTTCACCCCCGACGACATCCGGCTCGCCAACCTGTGTGGCGCACTGAACCAAATCAACTGCGGCACCACCACCCTGTTCGACTGGCACCATTGCAACGCGACGACCGACCATTCGGACGCGGCGATCGACAGCCTGGAGGAGGCGGGCATCCGCGCCATCTACGGTCATGGGCAGACCAAGCTGGCGCCGAAGCCGGGCGAGCCGCCCTTCTCCGAGGTGCCCCATTCGCGCGAGCGGGTCGAGCGGCTGCGCAAGGGCCGGCTCGCGTCCGACGACGGGCTGATCACCATGGCCATGTGCATCCAGGGGCCGGGCTTCTCGGTCTGGGATTGCATCGAGCATGACGTGCGCCTGGCCAAGGATATGGGCCTGCGCTGGTCCAATCATACCGGCGCCCAGGGCATTCCCCTGTTTGCCGAGAACGCCATCCACCGGCTCGACGATCTGGGCCTGCTCGGCCCCGAGGCGGACTTCGTGCATGCCACCAACTTCACCGATGACGAGATCAAGCTGATCATCGACCGGGGCGGCTCGATCACCGTCGCGCCGGAATGCGAGTGCAACTTCGGCCACGGCAACCCGGCGACCGGGCGCGTGCTCGCGGCGGGCGGCACGCCGTCCTTCGGCATCGACCTGGAATCCAACATCTCCGGCGACATGTTCTCGGTCGTGCGCTTCTCCCTGCAGCTCGAACGCGGCATGTACACCGACGCGCGGCCGCGCCCGACCAAGACCATGCCCGAGCATCTGAAGACCCGCGTCGCGCTCGAATGGGCGACCATCGGCAACGCGCGGGCCATGGGCATGGACGACAAGATCGGATCGCTCACGCCGGGCAAGCAGGCCGACGTGATCCTGACCCGAGGCGACGACCTCAACACCTGTCCCGTGCATGACCCGATCCAGACCCTGGTCTTCATGGCCACGCCGTTCAACGTGGACACGGTCTTCGTCAACGGCGAGGTGAAGAAGCGCGACGGCAAGCTGGTCTATCCCGAGGCCGCACTGCGCGAGACCCTGGGCAAGCTGACCGAGTCCGGCCGCCGCATCCTCGACGCCGCCGGCGTGATCAAGGCGCCGGCGGCGTAGCGCGGCGTTTGGCACGGGTCGCGGCATCATGACCACCAACCGCTGGGTCGTCCTCGGCGCGCTGTTCGTGGCGCGTTCCGCACTCGGCTTTCATTTCCAGTCCGTCGCCTCGGTCTCCCCACTTCTGGTCGAGGATCTCGGCGTCGACTTCACAGCGGTCGGCACCCTGATCGGCCTGTTCAGCCTGCTCGGCGTGATCACGGCCTTGCCCGCGGGGTTCCTGGGGCAACGCTTCGGCGAGCGCCGGGTCTGCATCTTCGGCCTCGCGCTGATGGCGGCCGGCGGGTTCGTCATGTGGCTCGGCGACGGGTTCGGCATGATCGGCGTCGGCCGGATGGTCGCCGGCACCGGCGGGGTCGTGATCACGGTCATTATGGTGAAAATCGTCGGCGACCTGTTCGAGGGCAAGGAGGTCGTCACCGCCATGGCGGTCCTGATGAACAGCTGGCCGGTGGGCATCGCCATCGGCCTGTGGACCCAGGGTGCGCTGGCGGAGACCTGGGGCTGGCAGGCGGTGTTCCTCGTCGCCGGAATCGGCTCCTTCGTGGGTATGCTGCTGGTCGTCGCCGTGTACCGGCCGGGGACGCCGGCGGTCGCGCGGCCGCTGCAGCGTCTCGCCATCACCCGGATCGAGGCGGCCAAGGTCTCCCTCGCGGGCATCGTCTGGGTGCTCTACAACGCCGGCTATCTGATGGTGCTGTCCTTCGGGCCGGCGATGCTGGTCATGCGCGGCCTCGACGTCGTGGCGGCGGGTCTGCTGATCGCCAACGCGACCTTCGTGTACATGTTTGCGATCCCGCTCGGCGGCTGGCTGTCGGAGAAACTCGCCCGGCCCAACCTGGTCATGGTCTCCTGCTTCGCGCTCGGGGCGATCACGGTGGCGCTCGTGCCTCTCGTCGAGTCCCCGCTGATGCTTTTCATTCTCGCGGCGATCTTCATCGGCATCCCGACAGGGAACGTGATGGCGCTGACCGTGGAGACGGTTCGCGCCGAGCACCGCAACACGGGCACCGGCCTGTATCACACCTGGAACCATGCGGGCCTGTTCGTGGGCCCGGCGCTGGCCGGCTGGATTGTCACCCAGACCGGCGATCCGGCGTCGGCCATGTTCTTCGGCGGCACGACCATGGCCCTCGCGATCGTCGCGCTGGGGGCGTTGCGCGTCCTGCAGCAGGGCGAAGCCCGTGCCGGCTGAGCCGAGCCTCGGCATCGGCATCGTCATCCCGGCCCTGAATGCGGGGGCGGGCCTCGCGCGCACCCTGGAAAGTCTGGCGGAGGGCCGGACCGTTTTCGATCTCGACATTCTGGTCGTGGATGGCGGCTCCGATGACGATACGGTTGCCGTCGCCGAAACACATGGCGCGCGGCTGATCGCCTCCGCGAAAGGGCGCGGTATCCAGCTTGCGGCGGGGGCGGCCGCGGCGCGTGGGGACTGGCTGCTGTTTCTCCATGCCGATACGGTTTTGCAGCCGGGCTGGGCGGTCGAGTTGGCCGCGTTCATGATCTCCGGACGTGACCGGGCCGCCTATTTCCGGTTTCGCCTCGATGATGACGCACCGGGTGCGCGGCGGATCGAGCGGTTGGTGGCGTGGCGCTGCCGGGTGCTGGGCCTGCCCTATGGCGATCAGGGGCTGGCGCTCGCGCGCGATCTCTACACGGCGTTCGGCGGGTATCCCGACCAGCCCCTGATGGAGGATGTGTATCTCGCCCGGCGCTTCGGCCGCAGCCGGCTGGTCGGCCTGGAGAGCGCGGCGGTGACCTCCGCGCGGCGCTATCAGACAGGTGGTTATTGGCGCCGCCCGTCGCGGAATCTGTTCTGTTTGATGCTGTACCTGCTTGGTGTCCCGGCGCGGATGATTGTTGGGATCTACCGATGAGGGGCCATCTCGTCATCTTCGCCCGAACACCCCGGCGCGGCGCGGTCAAACGGCGGCTCGCCGCCGACATCGGCGATGGCCCTGCGCTCGCCTTCTACCGCCGGACGTTGCATGACGTGACCCGACGGCTGGGCGGCGACCCGCGCTGGCGAACCTGGCTCGCCGTCACCCCGGACGGGGATGCGTTTCGGCCTGGTCTCTGGCCATCGGTGCCCGGCGTGGGTCTGATCCCGCAAGGCCACGGCGATCTGGGGGCGCGGATGGCCCGGCCCTTGGCTGAACTACCGCCCGGCCCGGTGATCGTCGTCGGCACGGACATCCCCGACATCGCGCCGCGCCATATTGCGGATGGTTTCGCCGCGCTCGGCACCCATGATTTCGTGTTCGGCCCGGCAGCCGACGGCGGTTACTGGCTGGTCGGCGCGCGCCGCCGCCCGTCTGTCCCGGGCGGGCTGTTTCGCGATGTGCGCTGGAGCACCGAGCACGCCCTGGCGGATACGCTTGCCAGTTTGCCTGGAAAGGCGCGCGTGGCGATGCTGGGTGAACTCGATGACGTGGATAGCGGCGCGGCCTGGGCCGCCTGGCGCGAAGGCAGACATGCGTGAACGGCGTCGTTGTCAACAAACCGTGACGTGACTTCCGGCCTGTTCCGTACGACATGGTGACCGCTACAATCGCGGTCCCAGCGGGGGAAGCATGGAATCGATCTATTACGTCATCTCGTGGCTCTGCCACCGGCGCTGTGCCCATTGCTACGACACGCGCTTTCGCCCCTATGTGCGTGACGAACGCGACGCTGTGGTGGGCGAGGCGGTGACCAACCATGCGCAGATCGTGGCCAATTTTCCCGACCGCATGACCTATCGCGAGAGCGCCGACGGCCCCGAGAATCCCGGGCGTGTCATCCTGTCGGGGGGCGAGGTGCTGCTCGACGAAATCCGCGAGCCGGTGCTCTACCCGGTGATGGACATGCTGCGCGAGAAATACGCCGATGCGGGCGGGGTGCGGGTGGTGGTCCAGACGACCGGCGACCTGGTGACCGCGGAAATTCTCGACGAGCTTTTGTCCCATGGCCTGTGGCAGCTTTCGATCACGGGCATGGATGATTTCCACGTCGGCCATGAAGGGGACAAACGCGTGCCCCTGATGGAACATCTGACCGGTCTGGTCGAGGCGGCGGGGTTGTCGCCGACGGGCCGCCGCCATGACGGCACCGACGCGCGGGGTACCGAGACGCCGGTCTACTCCTTCATGGGCGCCAACCCCGAGGAATGGATCGGGCCGATCTGGCCACGCGGACGGGCCTGGGAGAACGGGCTGTCGAGCGCGACCCTCGACGACAATTTCTGCAACCGCTGGTCGGGCGGGCTCAATTTCATGAACCACGGCCGGCTCGGCTCGGAGGTCTCGGTTGAGCCCAACGGTAATGTCTATCCCTGCTGCCTGAAGACCAGGGCGCCGCTCGGTAACCTGACCGAGGAAAAACTCACCGACATCCTCGACAGTCTCAACGGGCATCCGGCCTTCGAGGCCTTGAACGACGGGGCGCCCGAGCGCATGGGTGCGGCTTTCGGCTGGAACGAAGACACGTTCCGCAAGAACAGTGAAACCACGACCCCGTCGGGCGAGACCTATCGCAATCTCTGCATCGGTTGCGACCGGTTCCACGAGCAGGTGCTGGGCCCGATCATCGAGGGACTCCGTCAGGAGCGCCTGAGCAGGCATACGCCTGGACGCTCTGCCGCATGAGCGGGAAGGAACGCATTACGGCTGTCTGTGCGGGGTTGGCCGCGCGGCTTGGCGTGCCGCTCGCGGATTTGCATCCCTTGCCCGACACGGGCCTCGCCCATGACCATGTCCGCGTCGGCGACACCGGCGGCCTGGCACGGGTGCCCAAGCAGAGCCAGCTCGGCCTCGCGGCGGCGGACAATCTGGATTACCAGGCTGCGTGTTTCGCGCGGATCGCCGCGAGCGGGCACACGCCGTGCCTGCGCGATAAACTCATTCCCGATGAGGCGTTGCCGATGGGCGCGTTGATCGTCGACCTGATCGACGGCAAGCCCTTGTCCTTGCCCGGCGATCTGGCGGCGATGGCGGCATGTCTGGCGGCGATCCACGCGCTGCCCTTGCCGGCGCCGGACGACCGGCCCCCGCTGAAGGACCCGGTCGACCCGATGGCGGACACGTTTATGGAGATCATGACCCAGGCGGCCTACATCGCGGGGGCGGCGTTGCATCCGGACGCCGAATACCAGATTCGCGAGGAGTTGCAGGCGGCCGGCGCGACCCTGGCAGGCAAAGCCCGCCCGCCCCGGACCCTCATCGCGTTTGATGCTCACCCGGGCAACTACCTGATGAATTCGCAGGGAGAGGCGATCCTGGTGGATCTGGAGAAGGCGCGCTACGGCGCCGCCGGCTTCGATCTGGCCCACGCCACCCTCTACACCTCGACGACCTGGGATGTGGACAGCCATGCGGTGCTGGATCGCGCGCAGGTCGATGCCTTCCACCAGACATGGCTCAGTGCGGTGCCCGGCGATCTTGCCGCCGCGACCGCGCCCTGGATGCTGCCGCTGCGCCGCATGATGTGGCTCTGGTCCGTCACCTGGTGCGCCAAGTGGCGGGTCGAATCCCGGCAGGCGGCAGATGCGCAAACGCATGACCGCGGCGCCACAGAAAATTGGTCGGCGGAACTGTCCGAAGACACGCTCGTCGCCCATGTCGCCGGTCGTGTCGCCGACTATCTCGATCCCGAAACCATCACACGGGTACGCGCCGACTGGACTCGGCCGGCGACGCCCCCTGTGTCCGCGACAGTTGCGGGTTGACCAACCGAAAGAGGAACGGAAATGCGAATTCTGATCGCCGCGCTTGCGGCATTCCTGTCAATCCACGCCCCCGCCATGGCCCGGGACTGGGACGAGGTGGTGGACAAGGCGCGCGGGCAGCTCGTTTTCTGGAACGCCTGGGGGGGCGACGAGCGTATCAATGCCTACATCGCCTGGGCGGGCGATCAGGTGCAGGCGCGTTACGGCGTGACGGTGCAGCATGTGAAACTCGCCGACACCTCGGAAGCGGTGGCCCGGGTTGTGGCGGAGAAGGCCGCCGGCCGTGACGACGGGGGCTCGGTCGACCTCATCTGGATCAATGGGGAGAACTTCGCGGCGATGAAGCGGAACAATCTGCTGTTCGGCCCCTGGACGGCGGAGGCGCCGAACTACCGCTATGTGGATACCGAGAACAAGAAGACCACGACCGTGGATTTCACCGTGCCCGTCGATCATCTGGAAGCGCCCTGGGGCATGGCCCAGTTCGTCTTCATGCATGACACGGCACATGTGAAAACGCCCCCGACATCGATCTTGGGGCTCCTGGAGTGGGCGAAGGCCAATCCCGGCCGCTTCACCTATCCCCAGCCGCCGAATTTTCTGGGTACCACCTTCCTCAAACAGGCGCTGATCGAGCTCGTGGTCGCGCCGGCGGCGCTGCAGGCGCCGGCGGCTGACATCGCGGAAAACACGGCACCGCTTTGGGCCTATCTCGATGCGTTGCATCCGCTGATGTGGCGGCGTGGCGAGGTGTATCCGCAGAACGGCCCGGCACTGCAGCGCCTTCTCGACGATGGCGAGGTCGCCATCGCACTGTCGTTCCAGCCGGCCGAGGCGTCGGGCCTGATCGCCCAGGGCAAGCTGCCCGATACGGTGCGCACCTTCGTTCTCAACAACGGCACCATCGGCAACACCAACTTCGTCGCCATTCCCTTCAACGCGAATGCCAAGGAGGGTGCGATGGTCATGGCCAACTTCCTGATGTCGCCCGAGGCCCAGGCCCACAAACAGAATCCGGAAGTGTGGGGCAGCTTCACAGTGCTCGACGTTGAACGGCTGCCGGAGGATTCCAAGGCGGCATTCCAGAACCTTGAGCTCGGGGTCGCGACCCTGTCGCCGGGAGAACTCGGTATCACCCAGTTGGAGCCACACCCCTCCTGGGTCGCCGCGCTCGAGGCCGAGTGGGCCAAACGCTACGCCAGCGGGAAGTAGCCACATTGGGGGCGTCCTCGCCATTGCGCTGGGTGCCCGTGGTGACCCTGCTGTTGTTGTTGGGGCCGGTCGTGGCCGGCCTGCTCGGGACCGTGCTGCCCGCTTTCGGCTACCTGCCGGCGCTGGGCCGGGCGACGTTCAGCATGGCGCCGTGGCAGGCCCTGTTTGCCTCGCCGGGGGTGGCGGAATCGATTCGGCTGTCCTTCGTGACGGGGCTGGCGGTCACCGCGCTGTCTTTCACGGTTGTGATCCTGTTCGTCGCCGGCTGGCACGGCACGCGGTCTTTCGCCTGGGTTCAGAAGCTACTGTCGCCGCTCCTGTCGGTGCCCCATGTGACGGTCGCGTTCGGGCTGGCCTTCCTGCTCGCTCCGTCGGGCTGGATCTTCCGCCTGACCTCGCCCTGGCTGACCGGCTATGACCGGCCGCCCGACCTGATCATCGTCCAGGACCCCGATGGGCTGGCGCTGATCGCCGGGCTTGTCGTGAAGGAAATCCCGTTCCTGTTTCTGATGACCCTGGCCGCGATCGGTCAGGTGGATGCCGCCCGGGTGCGCACCATGGCCCGCACGATGGGTTACGGCGCCATCGCGGCCTGGCTGAAGGCGGTGTTCCCGCTGGTCTACCGCCAGATCCGCCTGCCGGTTTTCGCCGTCCTCGCCTTCGCCGCCTCCGCGGTTGATGTTTCCGTGGTGCTGGCGCCGTCGACCCCGCCGCCGCTCGCGGTACAGCTCGTGCGCTGGTTCAACGATCCCGACCTGGCGCTGCGTTTTGTGGCGTCCGCGGGCGCGCTGGTGCAGCTCGGCCTCGTGGTCGCGGCGATCTTCGTCTGGTGGCTGGGCGAACATGTGGTCGCGTGTCTCGGCCGCATCTGGATTCGCGCCGGCAGCCGCGGGCGGCGGGACTTCCCGTTGCGGATCGTGGCGGCGGTGGCCCTGTCGGCGAGCTTCCTGGCGGCGTTCCTGGGCCTGGCGAGCATGGCGCTTTGGTCGATCGCCGGGCGCTGGCGGTTTCCCGACCCGTTGCCATCGCAGCTCTCCGTCAATGCCTGGACGGCCAATGCCGACAGGCTGACGACCGCGACCGTGAACACCGCGACCATCGGGATCGCCGCGGCACTTGTCGGACTGGCCCTCACCGTCGGCTGCCTGGAGAACGAGGCCCGCTTCGGCAGGCGGGCGACCAACCGGGCGCTGTTGCTGCTTTATGTGCCGCTGCTTGTGCCCCAGATCGCATTTCTCTTCGGCACGCAGATTCTGTTGGTGCTGAGCGATCTCGACGGGGCGTGGATCGCGGTCGCCTGGGCCCATCTGGTGTTCGTCCTGCCCTATGTCTTCCTGTCGCTCGCCGACCCGTACCGGGCCTGGGACGAGCGCTACGCGCGCGCCGCGCTGTGCCTCGGTGCATCGCCCGTGCGGGTCTTCTGCCGGGTCAAGCTGCCCATGCTGCTGCGGCCAATCCTGGTCGCCACCGCCGTCGGGTTCACCGTTTCCATGGGCCAGTATCTGCCGACCCTGTTTGCCGGTGCCGGACGCATCGACACGCTGACCACCGAGGCGGTGTCGCTGGCATCGGGGGCAGACCGACGCGCCATCGGTGCCTATGCGCTGTTGCAGATGACCCTGCCCTTCATCGCCTTCGGGCTGGCCGCAGCCGCGCCGGCCTGGCTGTTCCGCAACCGCCGCGGCCTCCTGGTGACGGCTTGACAGGCCGCCCATCGAACAGGCCCACTGCGGCAACACATAAACACCGAGTCCCCGGGGAGATATCATGAAACTGTTCAGCTACTGGCGCTCGCTCGCCGCCTTCCGCGTGCGCATCGCGCTCAACCTCAAGGGCCAGCCCTTCGACGTGGTCTCGACCGACCTGATCAAGGGCGAGCAGTTCGATCCCGAATATCTCAAGATCAATCCCCAGGGCGTTGTCCCGGCGCTGGTCACCGATGACGGGACCACGCTCACCCAGTCGATGGCGATCCTCGAATATCTCGACGAGACCTATCCCGAACCCGCGCTGATGCCGACGGATACGGTAGCCCGCGCGCGTGTGCGCTCCCTGTGCATGATCCTGGTGGCGGATATGCACCCGCTGGTGGTGCCGCGTATCCGCAAATACATCACCCAGGATCTGGGCCATAGCGAGGAAGAGCTCGGCGCGTGGATCGGCAACTGGACCAAGCTCGGCCTCGCCGCGGTCGAGAAGCACCTGGCCGAGGGCGGACATTCGGGCGCTTATTGCGAGGGCGACCAGGTGACCCTGGCCGATCTGTGCCTCATTCCCCAGGTGGGCGCGGCGATGCTGTTCAAGATCCCGCTCGACGCCTATCCGAACTGCGTGCGGATTTTCAAGACCTGCCTGGAAAACCCGGCCTTCTTCGACGCCCGGCCCCAGGCTCAGCCGGACTTCCCCGAAGAGATGAAATAGAGGGACATGAAGCCGGGCGGCTTCAGCCGCCCTTCTTCTGCGCGCCCGCCGCATCCATCAGCTGTTCCAGCACCTCGTAGGGCTGGGCGCCGACGACGCCCTTGGCGTCGGCCACATAGGTCGGCACGCCGGTGACGCCATACTGGCGGGACTTCTCCCAGTCGGCGTCGATCGCCGCCTCGAAGCTTCGGGTCTCGAGCACCTCGCGGGCGGCCGTGCCATCGAGCCCGGCCCCTTCGGCGATTTCCACCAGGATATCGACATCGCCGATGTTCCGGCCGTCGACGAAATAGGCCTCGTACAGCTTCATGTGGATGGCGTCGCCGCCTTCTTGCGTATCGGCCCACTTGCCGAGTTCCTGGGCCAGCCGACTGTTGTAGGTGTGGGTGCGCTTGCCGTAGGGCAGGCCTTCCTCGGCCATCCGCGCCTTCATGCTCTCATACATGGCGTCGAGATCGACATCGCGGCCGGCGAACAGGGCTTCGAGGGTCTGGCCGTCGAGGGGCGTGTCGGGGTGCAGCGGGAAGTGCACGGTCTGGATGTCGACGTCGTAGGCCTGGCGGAGTTTTTCAACACGCACGGTGCTGAGGTAACACCAGGGTCAAACGTAGTCGGCGAAGACCTCGAGGGTGACGGGATCGGACATGTGGTTGCGCTCCGGGGGGTGTGAGACGATATGTGAGGATATAATTGTAGCAGAGTGTCGCGCGTGAAGCTGAACAGGCGTGGCCAAGAAGGGAAAATTTGTGCTGTCCGGATTCAACCCAGTTCTGATCATTGTCGCCACGCTGGCGCTCGCGGGTTGTGCGGCCCCCGCCGTCAGCCTGTTGTCGCCCGCAATCAGCGGCGTGCCGGCGGTGGCGGACTTTGTGGGCAGCGGCGCGAGCGAAAGCTACTGGGTCGCGGGCTACGACGATGTCGTTGTCGCCTCCCGCAAGGCCGGGGTGACCTTCGGGCTCACGGTCGCGCAGGATGACGAGACGCCCGAGCGCACGATCCTGCGACTGACGGACCGTACGGAGGAGGGTATTCGTGTGCGGATCGAACCGCGCACGGATTCGCTTACCTTCATCAAGTTTGGCGGTTCGGCGGGCATGACGCGGCTGATGAGCCGCCAGATCGCCCATGAACTGGAACGCGCGGGCGCGTTTCTGGTGAATTGGGGCGAGGAGAATGGCGCGTTTGCGCGCTGAGACCGTGGTGGCGAGAACCCATGCGACGACCTGGGTTCGCCACGCAGAATTCGAACCTTCCATGACCCGGAGCCCTGCCATGACCGACCACACCATCCCGTCCCGCAAGCTCACCCATGACGGGGTCCGCGCCCTGATCGATGCCGCCGTCGCCAAGGCCGACGAGATGGGGGTGCCCATGGGTATCGCGGTCGCCAACGATGGCGCGCGGATCGTCGGTTACCTGCTGATGGACGGCGCGCGGGTGCTGGCCCAGGATTCCGCCAGCGCCAAGGCGATGACGGCGGCGAGCCACCGCATGCCGACCCACGCCATCGACTACAATATCGGGATGGGCCTGTCGGTCTCGACCCAGGGCAAGGTGTTGCCGCTTCGGGGCGGCGTGCCGATCATCATCGACGGCTATTGCGTCGGCGGCATCGGCTGCGGCTCGGGCACCGGCGAACAGGATCTGGTGGTGGCCAAGGCAGCCCTGGCCGCGATCGGCGCCGATATCCCCGACGACGATGTGAGCGAGGGCTAGCGAGGGGCTAGCTGTAGGCGAGGCTGCCGTTGACATCCAAAAGCGTGCCCGAGATGTAGCTCGCGCCCGGGGTCAGCAGGAACGCGGTCGGCCAGGCGACTTCCTCGGCCTCGGCCACGCGCTGCATGGGCAGCATCGATCCGTCGGGCAGGGTGCCGTCCATCATCGGCGTGTCCGTGGGGCCGGGCACGATCCCGTTGACCAGCACATTCTGCGCCACGCCGCGCCGGGCGAGCCAGCGCACCAGCGAATGCACCGCACCCTTCGAGGCGACGTAATGCGGCGGCGACACCAGCCCGCCGATCCGGCCGGCCAGAGAACCCACGAGAATGATCCGCCCACCGCCCCGTGCGGCCATCCGGTCCATATAGGCGCGCGCCAGATGCAGCGGCCCGAGGACGTTGATGTCCATGACCTTGTGGAAGGCGTCCTCCCAATCGTCGGCCTGCCAGTCGTCGAAAGGCTGGAAACCGAAGGTGGCGACGATCCCGTCCACGGCGCCGACGGCGTCGGCCATCGCCTCGACGGCGGCCCGGTCGGCGATGTCGCAGGCACGGCTCTCGGCCGCGCCGCCCGCCGCGCGTATCTCGGCTGCCAGCGCGTCCGTGTCGGCAATGTCAGACAGCACCAGCGATGCACCCAGTTCGGCACAGGCGTGGGCCGTCGCCCGGCCGATGCCGCCCGCGGCCCCGGCGATCAAAATCCGGTGGCCCGTGAGGTCGATGCCTTTTGTTGCTTTGGTCATGGGGAGGCCCCGAGGGTGTTGAAAGACTTCCGGATTCAAGCAGCCGGGCGCGGCGCGGTCAGATAGGTGCGGGTGATCAGGCCCGACACCACAATCAGCACGACCCCGGCGCTGAGCGCCAGCGACATATGAATGCCGATCAGGCTTCCCGCCATGCCCACCGTGACCCCGGAGACAGCCCGCAGGCCGAACGCCGCCATCACGTAGAGGCCGACGACCCGGCCGCGGATTTCGGGCGCGGCGTTGAGCTGCACCAGCGTCTGGGCCATCGAGTTGTAGGACAGGTCGAGGAAGCCTGCGGCGAACAGGAGCACCATCGCCACGCGGATGTCGGAGGTCAGCGCGAAGCCGCCCATGGCGAAGCACCACAGAATGACCAGGATGAACACTGTGTTGCGCCGCGCGGGCAGCAGGGATCGGGTTTCCAGGATCAGGCCGGCGGCGAGCGCCCCGGCCGCGTTCGCCGCCAGCAATATGGAGTAGAGCAGGCCACTGCCATTGCTGCCGAGATCGAGCGCGAATTCCGGCATCTGCGGGTGATGGGCGTTGCCGACCATCAAGGCGGCGACGCCGACCACCATGGTCATGGGCATGATGACCCGGTTGCCGGAGACCGTGCGGATCGTCGACAGGATGTCTGAGAAGCCCTTGATGGCCCGCCGGCTCGTCGCCGCCACGGCGTCGGCACCGGTGCGGAACGCCGGGCCGTAGGGCGCGCGGATCAGCCACAGGGTCAGCGGCACATAGATCAGGATGTTGATGAAGATACCCCACACCGGCCCGACGAGGAGCAGCAGCCCGCCGCCGACGGCCGGGCCGAGCACGATGCCCAGGGTGCGCGAGGTGGCCAGCAGGCGCACGCCCGACTGAAGTGTTTCGCGCCCGACGATGTCGTGGATCAGAAGCTGGGACGCCGGCGCCCAGAGCGCCCCCGCGAGCCCGTGCACGATCAGCAGAATCACTGCGTGCCACATCTCCAGCGTGTCCGTCATGAACAACAGGCCCCAGGCCGCCGAGACGGCCATGAACAGGAGCATCGCGGCCTGGATCACCCGGCGCGGGTCGAAGCGGTCGGCGAGTGCGCCGGCATGGATCGAGAAAAACAGGAACGGCAGCCAGTGGGCGACGACCGCGAAGCCGCCCAGTGTGGGCGACTGGAACTTCTCCCAGATGATCAGATAGCTGATCACATGCTCGACCGCGTCGGCGTTCATGGCCAGCGCCGTGCCGATCAGATAGGCCCGCGCGCCGGGATGGCGCAGCGCGGCGAAGGATCGCGGGGCGGCGGGTTGATCGGTCATGAAAAGTCGCGTCTCGGCTGGGGTGTCGCAAGGGCCTCTTGTTGACCATTGCGCTCGGCTGTCTTACCCCGCAGGGTAAGGCAAAACGGGGGAGAAGAGGAACCATGTCCGACGCAAATCAACAATGCGATACACGCACGCGCTCCGGGCCCCTGGTCGGGCTCAAGGTCGTGGAACTGGCGGGAATCGGCCCCGGGCCGTTCGCGGCCATGCTGCTGGCCGATTTGGGCGCCGACGTCATCAAGATCGACCGGCCGGCCGATGCGGGCCTCGGCGTGCCGCGGGGCGCGGAGTTTGATCTGGCGACCCGGTCGCGGCCGTCGGTCGCGGTGGACCTGAAGAACCCCGAGGGCGTCGAGACGGTGCTGCGCCTGGTCGAGAGCGCGGACGTGCTGATCGAGCCCTACCGCCCCGGCGTCACCGAGAAGCTCGGCCTCGGCCCCGACGATTGCATGGCCCGCAACCCCAGGCTGGTCTACGCGCGGATGACCGGCTTCGGCGGTACCGGCACGCTGGCCAAGGCGGCCGGCCACGACATCAACTACATCTCCCTGACGGGCGCGCTGCACGCGATCGGGCCCGCCGACAAGCCGACCCCGCCGCTGAACCTGATCGGCGACTATGGCGGCGGCGCGCTGTATCTGGCCTTCGGCGTCATGGCGGCGGTCTATGAGGCCCGCAGCAGCGGCCAGGGCCAGGTGGTCGATGTGGGCATGGTCGATGGCGCGGCGAGCCTGATGATCCCGGTCATCGGGTTGCATGCGTCGGGCTATTTCACCGACGAGCGCGCGTCCAACATCCTCGACGGCGGCGCGCCCTTCTACGACACCTATGAATGCGCCGACGGCAAGTTCATCTCGATCGGCTCGATCGAGAAGAAGTTCTACGCGCTGCTGCTCGACAAGCTCGGCCTCGCCGACGCGGATTTGCCCGACCAGATGGACCGGTCGCGTTGGCCCGAACTCCGGGCGCGCTTCGCCGGGGTGATCGCCGCCAAGACCCGCGATGAATGGGTGGAGATCATGGAGGGCACCGATGTGTGCTTCGCGCCCGTGATGTCCATGACCGAGGCCCACAGCCACCCCCACAACGCCGCGCGGGGCAACTTCGTCGAGGTGGCCGGGATCACCCAGCCGGGCCCGGCGCCGAGATTCTCGCGCACCCCGGGCAAGATCCACTCGCCCCCGTCCGTACCGGGCGAACACACCGAGACGGCGCTGGCCGCCTGGGGCCTGCCCGCCGACGACATCGAGCGTCTGAAGGCCGCCGGCGCCATCGGGCGCAAGGACGGCTAGGCGCAAACCCTCTCCCATTGGGAGAGGGTGGTGAGCAACGCGAACCGGGTGAGGGGTTACGGTCTTTCGTTGTATTCTTGGTTTTCATTGTATCCTCGGTTGAAATTTGACCCCTCACCCCAACCCCTCTCCCTCAGGGAGAGGGGCAAGAGCCATACCGCGTCATGCCCACGAAAATCCCCTACAACCGCGAGCTCGACTTTGAATATGGCCGGGTGGATGCGCTCACGCCCCTGCTGCGCCGGGTGATCGCCAACAATCCCAGCGCGTTCACGTTCCACGGCACCGGCACCTACATCGTCGGCCATGGCCAGGTGGCGATCGTCGATCCGGGCCCGGACCTGGCTGAGCATGTGGACGCGCTGCTCGATGCGATCCGGGGGGAGACGGTGAGCCACATCCTGGTGACCCACACCCACAACGACCATTCTCCTGCCGTGAAGGCCGTGCAGGCCGCTACCGGCGCGCCGACGTTTGCTTACGGTCCCCACGGCACCCGGCCCGAGGAGGGTGCGAGCGAGGGGGGCGCGGACTATGACTTCGCGCCGGACCATGTGATCAGTGACGGAGATATCGTTACCGGCAAGGGCTGGTCGGTCGAGGCGGTGCACACGCCGGGCCACTGCTCGAACCATCTGTGTTTCGCCCTGCAGGAGGAATCGACCTTGCTGTGCGGCGATCACGTCATGGGCTGGTCCACCTCCATCGTCTCGCCGCCCGACGGTGACATGCAGGCCTATATGGCCTCGCTGGATAAGGTGGGGCGCCATGGGTCGGCGCGTTACTTCCCGACCCATGGCGGGCCGATCGACGACCCCAAACCCTATGTGGCTGCGTTACTCGCCCACCGCCACGAACGCGAGGAGCAGATCCTGGCCGAACTGGCCGCGGGCCCCGCGACCATCGCCGAGATGGTGCCGCGCATGTATGCCGACGTGGACCCGAAGCTCTACCCGGCGGCCGCGCGGTCGGTCTTGGCGCACCTGATCCACATGGTGGAAACGGACCGGGTGAAGGCGGACGGGGATGTGTACCGGTTGGCGTCGGGCTGACTCTGTTTTCAATCGTCATGGCCGGACTTGTTGCGGCCATCCACGTCGCAGTGATCGCTCGGTTTTACAGGAGCGTGTCGTACAGATCGTCCCAATCGGGGCTGTGTTCGAGGATCAGGTTGACGTGCCACGCGCGCGGCCAATGCTTGATCATCTTCTCCCGTTGGATCGCTGTCGCGATGTCATCGAACCGTTCGGTGTAGACCAACCGCTTCAGTCCGTACTTCCTGGTGAAACCTTCGGCCATACCCACACGGCGCTCCCACGCACGACGCGCAATGTCAGAGGTCACGCCAACATAGAGCGTCCCGTCGGGCCGGTTCGTCATGATGTAAACCCTGCCGCCCGCCATCCGCTTGCCTGTGTTTCATCCGAATACCGAGGATGATCAACCACGTGGATGCCCGCAACAAGTGCGGGCATGACGGAAAATTATTGGGTCTCGGCGATGAGAATTGCGGGCAACGACCATTGATCGTTGTGTCAGCCCGGACATGCCACCGGATAGGTGAAGTTCCTGAACTTGCCATCGAACGTGTATGTCTTTGGCTCGCGGGGCTTGTTGAGGAAGCCGATATACTGCTTGTCGACTTTTCGTCGGAACCAGAAGAGGTCGGGGTTCACCGGTTTTGCGGACACGATACGATCATTCTCTATCTCAATGACCCCATCGATATTTATCTGCACCGAGAAATGAAGATGCGGCGTGTCATTCGTCGCTATTCCGGTGTTACCGGAATATCCGATCAACGATCCGCGACGGAGATCATCGTCGACCTTTACGAGGTCATTCCGAATCAGGTGATTGTAGGAACTGAAAAGATGCAGCGTGTGCCCCTTCCATTCGCGGGTGCCGTGATATATGCGGACGGTTTTACCGCCCCAATCACTCGTTCCGACAAACAAAACTCGCCCAGGTGCCGCCGCCAGGATTGGGGTTCCTTCCGGAACGTTGATGTCGACCCCGGTGTGGGGGACGTCAAGTTGCCGTGGAGCACCATTACTGGACAGCATGCTGCCGAACTCCGAGGAGATCTTCTCGCATGAGGGGTGAACCCGCGGCGGGTCCTTCGGCTCGGGTATCTCGATGTCTTCGCCCGGCCGTTCGTTCTGAGCAAGTGCCGGCGTCATACCCAACAGTAAGAAAGTGATCAGAACGAGCGAAAACAGACGCATGGGGCCTACTCCGGGGTGATGTAGTACTGGCCCCGCAGGAAGCGTGACAGCGGCACCGGGCGGTCCGGGTCGGGCTTGGGCGGGTTGTGGATGTGGCGCTCGGCCTCGGCCATGGCGATGCGGGTGATGCCCGCCACGTCCAGCATGCGCGAATCGTCAAACGTCCGGAACGCCAGATCGACCAGCTCGCCGTCGCCCGCAAGCTTGCCCTTGACGTTCTCCGCCTCGACCAGGAAGAAGCGCGCATCGAAGCGCCGCGAGCGGCCCGGCGGGGTGATCGCCCGGAAGAAATAGTCGAGCCCGTCCAGGCGCGGCCGCAGCACCCCGTCATCGACCCCGCCGATCAAGAGCCCGGTCTCCTCCCACGTTTCGCGCACCGCACCGGCGGCGATGGCCCGCGCGCGGGTCGGGTTGGGCGCAGCCCGTTCGAGACGCGCTTGCACGTCCGAGCGCAGGTCTGTTTCGGGTTTCAGCTTGCCGTCATTGGTCTCCACCCGGCCGCCGGGAAACACATAGGCATGGGGCATGAAGACATGGTTGTGGTGCCGCCGCCCCATCAGCACCTCGACGGTGCCGCGGCGGCGGCGCCAGACCACCATGGTCGCGGCGTCGACGGGACGCCGCGTGCGTTTGGGCTTCTCGGCCATGCCTGTTGCGGTTCCGGTTGCCTATTTCACCGTCGAGAAGGCGGTCGGCACCAGGTAGCGGTTCTGCTGGTCGATCACCCGATGCCCGTTGGCGGCCTGATAGAGCGGCCAGCGCGGATCGGAGACGGCCTTCGCCTGGCGCGCCTCGCGGTCCCCCTGGCTGTCCCAGTACCAGAGATGCACCACCTGGTTGATCTTGCCGGTGATCGAGGAGAAATAGCCGATCAGCTGCCAGCCTGCGTCGTCGATGATCGGCTTGGCCAGCGCCTTGGTGATCTCGACATAGTTGGGCACTTGCGTGTAGGCGATCGTGTAGGTGCGCTCGTCGACGAAGCCCTTGGCGCTGCCGTTGCCCATGAAGGCAAACGGCTCGACCACGTCGGTCGCGGCGAGGAGCCGGTTGGACTGGGAGACCAGCTTGTCGGAGCTGCCGTTTCGATAGTCGGTCCATTCCGGGTCGTTGTAGAGGGCCGCGCGGCAATCCTGGCGGACCTGCGCATTCTCCCATTTCCAGTAATGGACGACCGAGTTGATGGCCCCGGTCTCGACCGTGTAGTAGCCGGCCGGCTCGAAGCCATGCTTGCGCTGCAGCGGCTGGCCGACCTCCTCGACATTTTTCAG
>Ga0070727_10001111_pt1 | contig 29669 bp, 27 predicted proteins | sample tdAd472_FD_66722 | JGI IMG/M metagenome (GOLD analysis project Ga0070727, IMG submission 66722) | Marine sediment microbial communities from the Atlantic coast under amendment with organic carbon and nitrate - tdAd47.2 | ecosystem: Environmental > Aquatic > Marine > Coastal > Sediment | place...
ATGTCGACAGCTTGCGCGGCGTTTCGGCCACGGTTGCACTGGCCGTCGTATCAGCGGCCGAAGCCGAAGGAGTGGCCGAACTACGACCTGGCGACATCGCTGAGCAAGTGCAAGACGCGATGTGGAAGCCGGAGTATTGTAGGCTGCGTGCGGTCTAGAGCGAGCCGTTGGAAGCCGAGGCCGTGAGGCTACGTCAGCGGCCGAGCGGCGGCGGTTTCGCTGCGCTTCGGGCCCGCTTGATTTCCTGGTAGCGCGCGTCATCGAATATCATCCGTCTTACTTGATCCGTGATCTCCTGCCAAGACTTAATGAAATAGCCGGCCCGGCGTCTGCTCATGACCTCAAGCCGCTTGTCTTCCAGAATTGCGATTACGGCCTCGGTCTCGGCTCGCTTGGCGTGGCTCTGCTTGAGAGCGACGGTTCGGAATGACGCTGCGACCCGGTCGAACTCGTCATTGACCGCAAGCTTGATCCGCTCCGCCCACTCCACCTGAATCGGCGTTCCCTCAAGCGGCAGCGGCGAGGCGTTAGTTGCCGCTCCGCCGTCGTCTTTCCACCGCTCGAGGTCGCTGGTCATTTTGCACCTTGTGTGCGGAGTCAGGCCTATCAGCGCACGACGGAGGCGATCGTCAAGTTCGACGAACGCTTCCAGGACACCCAGGCGAAGAAGACACAGAGTGTACTCGTACCAATCGCTAAGACCGTCGGCGTAAACCCGACCGGGTGGAACAATGCCAGCGACGCGGGACTGAAAACGAAGGCGACGACTAGCAGGGCGACCGTCACGTTGTAGTTCGTGCCTGTGTATGTATGGAGAGAATGGGGCATGGCAACCTCCTCGGTTGTCGAACAGATCTAAGAGGAAACGCCAAACCGGTTGGTCTTAGAGCAGACCGGCGGGGTGGGCGCACTTCGCCCTGTAATTAACCATAATAGGTTATTTTTCTAGCTATGTCAACGGTCACCACGCGTGACGGCTGGGAGCTGCCAGTCTTTGGCTGTTAACGTTGCGTTCCGCGAACGCTACTTCAATTTGCCTAGAATCATTGATCAAGAACGAGAAGAATGACTGTGAACCCCCTTGACGTGCTGCAAGTAATTAACCTAATATGATTAAGGAATGAGCACCTCCGCTCATTCCGTGAGGCAGTTGAGCTAAGTCGACTGCCCCGCCCCCCCTCCACTTAGCCCTTGCGGGACCGGGACGACGTTGGAGGTCGACATGCGCTTTACGCTTTCGACTCTCGAACTCGACGTTTCACAAGGCCGCGTTTCGCAAGGCTGCCGCGCGTCTCGGGCCGTGCAACACGGCGGGCCGTTCCGGCAAACCTCTTTACTGGCTAGGGAGAACCACCATGGGTGACAGAGGCGGAAAGAAGGATAAGGGCAAGCGGGAGCAGCGCAAGAAAGCGAAGCTCAGCATCAAGGAAAAACGAAAAGCAAAAGTAGACAGCGCGAACGGAGTCGTTGCTGTACTCAAAGCTGGCCGGTAGGTTTTCCGGCTGCGGATGACCGAGCTCGCGAATCTGCTCGCACGTTCGAGCGGCAGTCATTCGACGTGCCTGATTTGAAGTCAACAGCAACAATTTCGACTCCTCCGATCCACTCGGGGAGCTGAGTCCCTGGCTGCGTATTCCGCGACGCCGAGAGGTTTGAAGCAAGTAGCGGAAGGAGACGATTGCCATGCCTGCGAAAAACATCATGTTCGGTGAGGATTCACGCCGAACGATTCTGGCGGGAGTCAACAAACTAGCCGACGCCGTCAAGGTGACTCTGGGGCCCAAGGGCCGCAACGTCGTCTTAGAGAAGAAGTTCGGCGGCCCGACAATCACGAAGGACGGCGTCACGGTCGCCAAAGAGATTGACTTGGGGATCGCCTCGGAGAACCTGGGCGCGCAGATGGTGCGCGAAGTGGCTTCAAAGACCAGCGACGTCGCCGGCGACGGCACGACAACCGCCACCGTCCTCGCCCAGGCGATCTTCCGTGGCGGAGCCAAAAGTGTGGCCGCCGGGGCGGGCCCGATGGCCATGAAGCGTGGCATTGAGAAGGCGACGGCGAAAGCGATCGAGAGAATCGAGAAGATCTCCCAGCCCGTGACGGGCTCAGCCGTCTCACAGGTTGCGGCCGTTTCCGCCAACAACGACTTGGCGATCGGCGGGATCATCGCCGATGCCATGGAGAAGGTCGGCAAGGACGGAGTCATCACCGTGGAAGAAGGGAAGGGAATGGAGACGGAACTCGAGGTCGTCGAGGGCATGCAGTTCGACCGCGGCTACCTCTCGCCGTACTTCGTCACTGACCAAGGGCGGATGGAATGCGTCCTGGAAGACGCACTGATCCTGGTTCATGAGAAGAAGATCAGCAGCATGAAAGACTTGCTGCCTTTGCTTGAAAAGATCGCGGAAGCCCGGAAGCCGGTGCTGATCTTGACCGAGGACGTGGAGGGGGAGGCGCTGGCCACCCTGGTGGTCAACACCTTGCGCGGGTCCTTGGCCGCAGTGGCGGTGAAGGCGCCGGGCTTTGGCGACCGCCGCAAAGCCATGCTTGAAGACATCGCGATCCTCACGGGGGCCAAGGCAGTGATGGAAGAGACCGGCATCAAGCTCGAAAGCGTCCAGATGGACGACTTGGGCGCGGCCAAACGGATCATCATCACCAAAGACGACACGACGGTGATCGAGGGCGCCGGAGACAGGGCGGCCATCGACGGCCGGGTCAAACAACTGCGAAAACAGGTTGAAGATTCGACTTCAGACTACGACCGCGAAAAGCTCCAGGAGCGGCTCGCAAAACTCGTTGGCGGCGTCGCCGTCATTCGAGTCGGGGCTGCGACCGAAACCGAGATGAAGGAGAAGAAGGCTCGCGTCGAAGACGCCATGCACGCCACGCGCGCCGCGGTTGAAGAGGGGATCGTCCCCGGCGGAGGCGTCTGCCTCGCGCGAATCGCTGACTCGCTCGAGAGACTCAAGCTCGAGGACCCCGACGAGCAGACGGGTGTTCGCGTCGTCCAGCGGGCGCTGGAAGAGCCGTTGCGGTGGATTGCCCAGAATGCCGGCTTTGAAGGCGCCGTCGTCGTCGCTAAGGTGAGAGCCTCCAAAGATCCGCACTATGGATTCAACGCGGCGACGGAAGAGTACGAGGACTTAGTCAAGGGGGGAGTGATTGATCCGGCCAAAGTGACCCGGACTGCGTTGCAAAACGCCTCCTCAATCGCAGGCCTGATGCTGACGACCGAAGCGCTGGTTTGCGAGATCAGCGAAAAGGCGGATGCGCCGCGCATCTCCGGCAGCTAGGAAAGTGAAAGTTGTTCGATCGGCATGGCGATTCCCAACAAGAGGGTGGATATGCCAGCGGACGTACCCGCTAAGAATCGACTCTTCGCGCGTGCGCTTGCCCGGGGTCGCATGAACACCATTTCAGAATGGTTCGGCCTCGTCTTCGCCGAGGACAAGGCAGCGGGCGTGTCGGAAATCGCGATGGACTTGGGCTCTTGTAGAGAAGTTATAGAGGATGAGCGAGCCGGATTTCCGGCGAATACCGTGGCGGAAGCCGCCAAAGCGGCGGCGCGCGTTGGCGACCCCGATCGTCGGATCTACCGCCAACCGCTTGAGGAGCTGTTTTCGGTCGGGACGATTGTGGAAGCGTACGAGCGCGTCTACGCGAATATCTTCGAGCGCGAAGCGAGGCGTCCATCGTGAAGGCAGACATCATCAGGCGTCACCCGGGGAACCCTATTCTTACGAAGGGCAACATACCGTACCCGGTAGAAACCGTTCACAACGCAGCGGTCGTCAAGCATGAGAACAAGTACATCATGTTGTTTCGTTCCCACTTGCGCACCGGGCGGTCCATTATCGGGCTGGCCCGAAGTTACGACGGGTTCCATTTCGTTGCGGATCCGAAACCGTTCTTGACGCCCGTGCGCGACGGCCCTTTCGGGTCCTCTGAGGAGTTTGGCGTCGAGGACCCCCGTGTCACGTTCGTCGAAGGCGAGTACGTGATTACCTACAGCGCCTGCTCCCGCAATGGCGTACGAACCGCGCTCGCGAAGACAAACGACTTTATTGAGCTGAAGCGAGTCTCACTCATCACGCAAGCAGACTCGCGAAATACGGTGATCTTCCCCGAGAAGTTCAACGGCCTCTACGCCCGCCTTGACCGGCCCCATTCAGGGATCTCCAAATGGTCGACTTGGATCTCGTATTCTCCGGACCTGCGCTTCTGGGGCGAATCCGAGTTGGTCATGAAACCGGCTGCCTACCATTGGGACGAAATGAAGGTTGGTCCAGGAGCGCCGCCTATCAGAACTGATCAGGGGTGGCTTTGCATCTATCACGGTGTCTTTCAAACGATGGCCGGGGCCGTCTATCGTCTCGGCGTAGCCTTGCATGATCTCGAGAATCCGTCAAAGGTTCTCGGCGTGGGCGACTCTTGGATTCTACAGCCGGAGGAGCCTTGGGAAGTTACCGGATATGTCCCCAACGTCGTCTTTAGCTGTGGCGCCGTGGCTGAGCCGAACGGGACGGTCAAGATCTATTGGGGAGGAGCCGACACGGTCATGTGCGTGGGTGAAGCGGACCTTGCCGATCTTGTACAGCTTTGTCTCAAGGACAGCAGGGATGCGATCTGAGGTTACCCTAGCGAGTCTTGCTTCCCAATTGCGAAGCAGGACGCTCACGCAGACCTCAGTGCGCCTGTCTCTAGGCGAGACCTCGGGTGCCCGCCAGCCTTTGAACGGCGTTAGCATGGAGGCCAAGTGGACGTTTCGCTTCTGATAAGACATCGCCTGAGAGAGCTGAATCTCGATCAGAAAGCCCTGGCGGCTGCGGCGGAGGTCACTGAGTCATACATCTCCCAATTGCTGACCAGAAAGAAAGCTCCGCCCGCCCCTGGGCGCACCGATATCTACGAAAGGATAGGCGAGTTCTTGAGTCTGCCTGGCGGGGAACTCGCGAAACTGGCAGAGGCTCAGCGCATCGAGGAACTGAGGAGGAGAGTCACCGAGACTCCAACGCCGCTGTTCGGAGATTTCCGGGAGTTGCTTCTCCGCAAATGCCGGCGAAACGGGCGGGAAGAGGTGCGGCGGATATTCGAGAAGGAGCCCTTTGGCGTGCTCGAGCGCATCGCGACTCGCACGATCTTGGGTGTCGCACAAGGGGTCGCCCGGGAGGAGTTGCGAGAAGGGCGTTGGCTTCGGTCGTTGTCCCGGGCCAGCGGGCAGAGCTACGAGGAAACGCGAGTCGCTGTTCTGGAGTTCCTGGATACCGATGTATTTCAGGTCTCCGCGGAAAGTTGCGTCTCCTTCCTCGATCCGATGATCGACTCGTGGAAGATCGACCTCAAGGCCTTCGACATGGAAATCGCCCTCAACAGCCGGCTGGCGCCAGGCAGCGTAAGACGGTTCGCGTTCGTGGAAAAGAAGACTGAACAGCCCTCGCCAGTAGAGCCGGCGTTTCTCCAGTTCCTCGAGGATCGATCGCTGAGCGGCGGCGCCACTGACGAGGAAATCGAGTTGCTGAAGAGCCTGCGGTTCCCGCACAGGCGACCGACTCCACTGTATTACTACCGCGAACTCCAAAGCCTGAGGGATCCCTTGCACTTCTCAGCCCTGACCACGCCAGGCGAATCCACCTGAATTCCTGGCGGTCGGCCGCCTGACCAACGAGGGCTGAAGCAGCGTTCCCGGGACCTGATGGGACTTTGAAAGCTCTTCGATGTTAACCAAAATTGGAAATACAAGTAGGGAGAATGCCCCGGAAAAGAACTTGACCTGGCTATTTATTTAACCTAATATGGTTAATAGTTAGTCAGGACTCACCCCATGATCCATACTCACATCCTCACCGTCGTAGCCGCGGGACTCCTTTCTACTGCAGCGCTGCTGGCTGGGGATCTCTCGCAGTACCGCCAGTTTGAGTTGAATTCGGATCTGAACCAGGTGGCGATGCAGGCTGATCTGCAGCCGACACAGGCGATTACGGTGCATCGGCGTCCGGCCTCGATTCAGGAACTCACCTGGCGCGCCAAGCACGGCGACTCGGTGAGAGACATCCGGTTCTCGTTCTACGACGGCGAGCTTTTTCGCATGATCGTCGACTACGACCGTAACAACACTCGAGGGCTGACGATTGACGACATGGCGGTGGCTCTCTCAGCAACCTACGGGGACGCGGTCGGTCTCTCCGGCCAAGAAATTCATTCTCCAGACTACGATCGAAGCAAGCGCGTGACCGCTCTTGCCCGATGGGAAGACTCGGACTGGTCGCTCAATCTCGTTCGATTCAAATACGAGTCTGCCTTCTCTTTGGTTGCTCTGTCGAAGAAGCTTGAGGCCCCCGCACAAGAAGCGATCATCGAGGCCCTTAGGCTAGACAGGGTCGAGGCGCCGCAAGCACGGCTTGACCTGCGCAAGATCAAAGAGGACCAGAGGCGACTGGAGGAGGAAGCCTCCCGCCTCGTGAACAGACCTGGCTTTCGCCCCTGAAGGCACTCCTGACGAGATTCTGGAGTCGTATCGCGCTTAGGCGCGCAGCTAGGTTGAGGCTACTCAGATTAATCCGTCGGGTCGGGCGAGCTGGGTCCGCACTCGAAGTCTTCGCGGTGGCTCGCGGGATAGTTCCTACGGTTAGCTGTCGAGCCTTGCTCGGCAGCCCGACCCGGGTCTGAAGGGGGCTAACGGGCAACGCCGTGAACTCGAGGCCGGACGGGTCGGAACTCAACTGCGTCGCTGAGCGGCTCGGCGACCGCTTCTGGGCCTCTCTCATCGGAAGGGCGGCAGAGAGTCCGTTTGTGGTCCGTTAAGGGAACGAGCGTCTGTCGGTGTCAGAATTCCGAAAAAGTACGTCAAACCAGGAGGACCCCGCTGCGCTCTATGTTCTTTGTTTCCAATCGAGACTGGATTTCCCAAGCTGAATGTCGCGGGTTCGATCCCCGTCTCCCGCTCCATGTTTTCAACAGCTTACAGTCATCTGGTTCAACGGCCTGCTCCGTCATGCTCCCATTGCCCCTCGAGCGGCCTTTGAGGCGTCGCTGCGGAGGCGACTCTCAAGAGTTCGAGAGCTTCGGTTCGACGCTCCAGTTCGAGCTTCGCGTAGACATTCAAACTGACGTCGAGGTTGTGCCCGAGTTGGTCAGCGACCAGCTTCGGGTCTACGTCGAGTTCCCGCATCAGCGAAGCGTGGGTGCGTCGCATCACGAGTAAGGTCGCCCATTCAAGGCCTGCCGGTTCGAGCTTCGGTCGGAAGTTGCGCCGCCAGATGTTCTCCATCTGCATCGGCGTCAGGCCCGTTTCCGATGGGAAGACCCAAGCGTCGGGCGCTGTGCTGATTGCGGTCTCTCGCCAAGCGTTCATCGCCCCTCTCAGTCCGACCGACATCGCTACGCTTCGGACCGAGTTTCTCGTCTTCGGCGAATCGAGTTGGCGCTGGTAGATGCGTCGGACAATGTCGATGTGTTCAGCGGTGACATGTTGCCATTGCAAGCCAATGATCTCGCCGGTGCGCATGCCGCCGACGACGGCAAGCATCGCGATGAGGCGTTCTCGGGTATCAAGGACCGATAGACATGTGTTGACCTCCTTCCAGTTCATGCGTCGTGTGGATGTCCGACCGGCGGACCGTGGTGTGTAGAGCAGGGTTGCCGGGGAGCGCGAGATGGAGCCTTCGAGTTGGGCCATGTGTCACGCAAGAGTCAGGAGTGTCGGCGCCACCCGGAACGCAGGTGCTTGCCTCTTCTGTTATTCGCTGCAATTGGAGCCGGACGGGATGGGCTGACGGCCCTGTGGGGCCGTCAGAGTGCCTGCCACGTGCGGCGCGGTTCGCGGAAATAGTGGGACTGCTACTTACATCTCAAGCTGCCAGTTTCGCCTCTCGATGATCGTCGGCGGCTCCAGCACAAGCCCAGCCGCGACGCGTCTCTGTTCCCGGGCAGCTGTCCAAGCCAGCAACGGCCCCAGAGCCCTAGCCAGAAGTCGTGTCCTTAGTCCGAACTCTTGTTCGACCTCACGACGTAGCGCTCCGATTCGCCTGCTAACGGTTCGGTTTGTCTTTCGAATCCTTCGTTCCATGGCCCAGAGCATTGCGCAATACGCGTCTCTTAGGCGCCGCGACTCCCACTCGAACCGCTGGCGCACACGCTTGTCCGGGTCCTGCCGATATCGTTTCCATCCCTCCAAGGTCGTGCGGCAGATGCGATACAGACTAGGTCCGTTCCGCTCGAAGTCCCGCACGAAAGCCTGGTCCAGGAACTGCTTCGACTCGCGTGGCGAGATCGCGCCGTGTACGAAATTGAACTGGTGCTGCCCGTGGATGTCCGCCAAGTCGACGTCGAGCAGTCTCCCCTCGCTCTCAATTTGCCGGTACAGGGGAGTCCCAGGGATCGGCGTGTACAGCATGAACTGATGAAAATCGGTGTCGTGCTCTATGGCGTTTTCAATCTCGCCCCGAATGTTGTCGCGGGTGTGGTGCTCTAGCCCCACGATTGTTGATCCCAGGGTCTTGATTCCGTGCGCGCGCAACTCCCTCGTGAGGTTCTTCGTGTCCACGCCCTTGAGCTTTGTGTATCGCGATTCGGCTGACTCAAGTCCCATCCACACCCAAGAAATCCCCAGCTCGACCAACTCCCGCATGGAGTACCGACTCAGCGCGTTCGCAGACGAGAAGACGTACAACGCCCAGCTCTTCGCCTCCCGCTTCATCAAGGCCAATAACTCCAGTGCACGGCGCCGATTGAGCAGAAAATTCTCATCCATGATGAAGAACGCCGGAGTATGCAGGCGCGATTCCGCCTCGCACATTACGTCGAACAACTCGGCGCCGCTCTTGTAGAAGCTCACTGTGCGACCTTTTCCTCCGAAGAATGAGGACGTCGTACAGAAGTTGCATCCCATGGGACAACCGACTGAAGGGATGATTGTTGCCGCGGTATCGCTGCCGTCGAGCCCGGACATTCCCAGTGCTCTAAGGCCGAAACCCGACACGATGTCGGGATGCCGTATCGGAGCCGTTTCGTCCTCGCCCAAGAAGCGGCGCATCCACTGGATCCCTTCTCCTTTGACGATGTGGTCGGCCTTCACCCGCTGCTCGATGTCGGGAATCGCGGCCACATGACCTCCGACCAGGATCATCGATTTCGGGGAAACTGCCCTCACTAGCCGGCACATTTCGGCCACCTTGCCGACGTTGACGATGATCGAAGAGATCCCCACCACGTCGTAGTCGTGAGTTCTCAGTTCGTCAATGAAGCGCTCTCGGGTCGGAAAATCTAGGACTGCACACGGGGCTTGGATGTTGGCCTGGATCATCATGATGCCCCAAGAGCGGTGAAACATCCGCAGTGAGAACGCACCTTGCTCGCGGGTCACCTGGTTGTGGTAGAGCTCCATCGGGTTGACGGCTCGGCTGCCGAACTCGTCGTTCCGTGCGTACGGCCCGAACACCGAGCTCAATAGGACGCGGGCCTTTGTTCCTTTCGGATGTTGGGGGATGGTTGACGGCGCTGATGTTGCTTCGATTTCCGGTGCGGATTCGATCAGGGTGCTCATCTACTAGGACCGTACGGGAAGATAGTCGGCCGGCGTGTAAGAGTTTGGTAATAGTTGCTCGATGGTCGCCAGATCGCCTTACTGTGCCGTGCGGCTCGCTGTCGGTCCGCATATGCTTTCAGCATGGCTCGGCTACCGTACGCGCCCACCGTCGCGAGACTCTACGATGCGCTAGACCTGCCCTTCGAGTACTTCCGCTACCGGCGGATTCGGCGGGCGCTCTTTCACGACGTGAGCGGCGCCGCGCTCGACGCGGGCGTCGGGACCGGTCGCAACATGCCGTACTACCCACCCGGCGCTAAGGTGGTCGGTATCGACCTGAGTCCGCACATGCTCTCGAGGGCTCACAGGCGACGCGAAAGCTTGGGCGTCACGGTTGACCTGCGACAGATGGATGTGGCGGACACCGACTTTCCTGATGGGACTTTCGACTACGCGGTCGCTACGTTTCTGTTCTGCGTTCTCGACGACGAGCATCAACTGCCCGCGCTGCGGGAATTGCGGCGGATCACAAAACCTCATGGGGAGATCCGAATCATCGAATACGCCTATTCGGCGCGACCGCTGAAGCGGTTCGTGATGCGCTTGTGGGCGCCGTGGGTTCGCTGGCTGTACGGCGCAACGTTCGATCGTCAAACGGAGCAGTTCGCAGAGGCCGCCGGGTTGGAGCTGGTGGAGGAGCGCTTTCTCTTCGAGGACATCATCAAGCTCCTCGTCCTGCGCCCGCAATAGCCGATACGGCCCTGTAGGGCGGTCCGACGAGGATCGTGTCGGCCGGTTTGCCGGCCCCATGAGGCCGATAACTCGGATAAAATATGTCTTAGTTAGGAATGCTGTCCAAGACCACCCTCTCGGCGCTTCGAGCGCTCCTGTATATTGCGCAGCATAGCCCCACGTTGATGCCGCCGCGACGGATCGCCTCCGCACTTGGAGAATCGCCGACCTACCTATCGAAGGTGACGACGCAGTTGGCCAAAGCGAGGCTCGTCCGGTCCGAACGTGGAGCGAAGGGGGGCGTCCAGTTGGCGAGACCGGCGGCCGAGATCACCCTCCTGGCCGTCGTCGAAGCCTGCCAAGGCACTGTGGTTGGGTCCTATTGCCGCGCCAACTGCGAGCCTGCCTCCGTCTGCGCCTTCCATGTGGCGGCTGAAGAATTGGAACGCTCGGTGGTGGGAACCCTCGAGCGGTGGACGCTGCAAAGTCTCTTATCTAGACCTCGCGCCGCAGGCGCTGAGTCCGACGGATTCCCGTGCATGATGCTGGGCCCCAGCGAAGTTGTCGTCCGGAAGCCCAAGAAGAAGAGAGTTCGGAAGTAGCGCAGGGGTGGAAGGCCGGGCGGCCTCCCGCATGCCGTCTCAACGTACGTCGCTGCTCCGAGGCTAGAGATCCTCGGTGAAGTTTTTTTGATGAAGAGGAAGAAAATTTCCCCATTGGCGATAAAGGCGATATATACTATCGCCAATCTCGATGTTGTCGGGAACTACACTCTCCGCGGTACGGACGCTGCTGTTCATCGCTGAACAGGGGCCGGAGGTGATCTCGCCGAAGCGAATCGCCGCTGAGCTGGGAGAGTCCCCGAGCTATCTGTCCAAGGTGTCCGGCCTGTTGGTGAAAGCCGGCGTCTTGCGCGCGGAGAAAGGAGTGAAGGGCGGGGTGCAGCTTGCCAAGCCGCCCAGTCAGATCACTCTCGGCGAAGTCGTGGGAGCGTGCCAGGGCCCCCTTACCGGCGGGCATTGCCGAGCCGACTGCGACCCGGCCGTGGCTTGTTCGTTCCATCAGGCGGCCGTTGAATTGGAGGCCGCGGCTGTCGGCGTTTTGTCGCGGTGGACGCTGTCGAAGCTCCTCAAGAAACCCAGTACGACTCGTCGATTAGCGGGCGGCTACCGCTGCGTGATGTTGGGTCCCGCCCAAACCAAGGAAAGCGTCAGGAGGATCAGCTCATGAGATTGCGGTGCTTCGCACTCACCTGCATCGCGACGATAGCGACGGCAATCGCCGTCCATGCGCAGGAGACGGAAGACTACTTCCGCCAGAACTGCATCAGCTGCCACACCATTGGCGGCGGAAGGCTGACCGGGCCGGATCTGAAGAACGTTGCTCAACGGCAAGAGCGTGATTGGCTGGTGCGGTTTCTGCTGGATCCGCAGGCCGTCATCAACAGCGGCGACCCCTATGCGCAACAGATCTTGGCCGAGGCACGGCAAACGGTGATGCCGAAGGTTGCGGGCATGACTGAGGATCGGGCGGAGAACATCCTTGACCTGATCGAAGAAGAGTCCGCGCTCGAAGAGTCACAGTTCAAGGGGCTGCAGATCAGTGACCGGCCGTTCACGCCGAATGACGTGGAGAAAGGACTAGCGTTGTTCACCGGGAACACCCCGCTTTCTAACGGCGGCACGCCCTGTTTTGCGTGCCACGCAATCCCAGGGCTCAGCGGTCTCGGCGGCGGTCGACTCGGCCCCGACTTGACCGGCGCCTACGAGCGTTTGGGAGGTCGGCGAAACATGGGCGCCTGGTTGTATGCGCCAGCCACCACCACGATGGCCCCACTTTTCCGAGAGCACCCATTTGAAGAGGACGAAATTCTGGTCCTACTCGCGTTGTTTGAGCACTCGGCGCTGGAACCGGACGAAGACGAGTCGAGCAACTCACTCGGGCTCGTTCTGCTAGCGCTGGGTGGAACAGCTCTCGCGTTGGCGCTGTGTGACTGGATTTGGAGGCGGCGGTCTCTGAGTGTGAGGGCCCCGCTGGTGGAGCGTAGATCCGGCCTGAGGTAGACGGAGATGAAGTCAAAAGGCGTTCTGAACTGGATCAAGGATCTCCACGATCCTAAGCTGCGCGGCTGGGAGGAGTTCTACCGCAATCGGTGGCAGCACGACAAGATCGTGCGCAGCACCCACGGCGTCAACTGCACGGGCGGCTGCACGTGGCAGATCTACGTCAAAGACGGCATTGTCACGTGGGAGATGCAGGGGCTCGATTATCCAGCGTTGGAGTCCGGGATACCGCCCTACGAGCCGCGCGGGTGCCAGCGGGGGATCTCGTTCTCCTGGTACATCTACTCGCCCCTCCGCGTGAAGTACCCCTACGCTCGCGGCGCCTTGCTGGATCTATGGGCGAAAGCGAAATCGGAGCATGAAGATCCGGTCGACGCCTGGAAATCGCTGGTTGAGAATCCTGAGGCTCGCGGACGTTGGCAGCGCGCCAGAGGCAAAGGCGGATTTCGCAGAGTGGACTGGGACTCGATTGTAGAACTGATCGCAGCGTCGAACATCTACACGATCAAGAAATGGGGACCGGATCGGATTGCCGGGTTCTCGCCGATCCCCGCGATGTCGATGATCAGCTACGCCTCGGGCTCGCGGATGTTGCAGCTCATGGGCGGCGTATCGCTCTCGTTCTATGACTGGTACTGCGATTTGCCTCCTGCGTCTCCTGAGACTTGGGGCGAACAGACGGACGTTCAAGAGTCGGCCGATTGGTACAACGCCAAGCTCCTCGCAGTGATGGGGTCGAACCTCAACATGACCCGCACGCCGGACTGTCACTTTGCGGCCGAGGCTCGGCACAACGGCACGAAGATGTGGGTCTTTGCGCCCGACTTCAACCAGGTTGCGAAGTACGCCGACGAGTGGGTCTCGATCAACGCCGGCCAGGACGGGGCGTGGTGGATGGCGGTTAACCACGTGATCCTCAAGGAGGCTCACCACGAGCAGAAAGTCCCCTATTTTCTGGACTACAACCGGCAATATGCCGACTCGCCGTTCTTGGTGAAGCTTGAGCGCAAGGGAGACGCCTACAAAGCCGGTCGCATGCTGCGTGCGAATCGGCTGGAGAAATACAAAGACGTAGAAAACGGCGACTGGAAGTTCCTGATGTGGGACGAGGCGGAGCGGCGACCAAGGATGCCGATGGGGTCGGTCGGAGACCGCTGGGCCAAGAGGGAGAAGGGGCAGTGGAACCTGCTGCTGAAGGACCCCGTTGATGGAACGGCGATCCGTCCAGCGTTGACGATGATCGACGACTCCGACGACGTCGTCCAAGTCCAACTTGATGATTTCGGCGAAGCGCGCACCATTTCCCGAGGTGTGCCGGTGAAACGGCTAGAGACCGTTGACGGCGAGGAGGTCGTGGTCGCGACCGTCTACGACCTCCTCATGGCGCAGTACGGGGTTCCGCGAGGCCTAGAGGGCGATTACCCGGCTGACTACAACGACGAGAACGCGCCCTATACGCCGGCTTGGTCTGAGAAATACACGGGTATGGACCGTGAGATGGTGATCCGTTTTGCACGGGAGTGGGCTCGCACGGCTGAGCTGACGAAGGGCAAGTGCACGATCATCATCGGCGCTGGAATCAACCACTGGTATCACAACAATTTGATGTACCGGTCGGGGATTCACGCCCTGATCTTCTGCGGCTGTATTGGAGTGAACGGCGGCGGTTTGGCTCACTACGTCGGCCAGGAGAAGCTTGCACCGGCCGAGTCTTGGTCGTCCATCGCAATGGCCAAAGACTGGTATCCGCCCTCGCGTGTGCAGAATGCGCCGAGTTGGCACTACGTGCACACCGACCAGTGGCGCTACGAAAAATCGTTCACCGACTATCACACGGTCCCGCGTAACCCGGAGGCCGGGACGATGGCGCAAGGGCACACGATCGACACCCAGATCCGTGCGGTCAAGAACGGGTGGCTGCCGTTCTATCCACAGTTTGAACGCAACCCGTTGCAGGTCGTCAATGACGCGGAGGAGGCGGGGGCAAGGACGGACGACGAAGTCGTCGACTATGCGGTCTCGCAACTCAAGGACAAAAAGATGCGGTTCTCGGTGGAGGATCCGGACCGCGAAGAGAACTGGCCGCGCGTCTGGTACATCTGGCGCGGCAACGCGTTGATGTCGTCCTCGAAAGGGCACGAGTTCTTTCTACGGCATTACCTCGGCACACACGACAACGCGATCGCGGAAGAGATTGCCGAAGATTCCGTGAAGGAGGTCGTGTGGCACGACAAAGTCCCGCAGGGAAAGATGGACCTCGTCGTCGATCTGAACTTCCGCATGGACACGTCGGCTCTCTACTCCGACATCGTACTTCCCGCAGCCACTTGGTACGAGAAGTCCGACCTCAACTCGACGGACATGCACAGCTTTATTCACCCCCTGTCGGCGGCAGTACCGCCGTGCTGGGAGTCGAAGAGCGACTGGCAGATTTTCAGCACGATCTCGAAGAAGTTCTCCGAGCTGGCCGAGAAGCACTTCCCCGAGCCGGTGAAAGATCTGGTGGTGGGAGCGTTGGCGCACGACACGCCGGCGGAGATCACCCAGCCCGAGATCAAGGACTGGGATCGGGGAGAAACCGAGGCAGTCCCGGGTAAGACGATGGCGCCGATGAAGGTGGTCACTCGGGATTACAAGAACCTTCACAACCAGTACAACTCCTTCGGTCCGCGCGTGCCCGAGAGCGGCCTGGGAGCTCACGGTACGCACTACGAAGTGTCCGATCTCTATGAAGAGGCGCTTACCGATAGTGCGATTGAAACGTGGGACGGCAAGGTCTATCCCTCGCTCAAGAACGATATCGACGTGTGCGACACGATTCTGCGATTCGCCACGGTGACGAACGGCGAACTGGCCTATCGCTCCTACAAGAACATGGAGGAGCGCACCGGGTTGGCGTTGACCCCCTTGGCGGAAGCGAACCGCGGAGTCCGCACCAGCTTCAAGGACATACAGTCTCAACCTCGCCGGTTTATCAACAGCCCGATGTGGTCCGGCTTAATCGAGAACGGTCGTCCCTACTCCCCGTTCACCTACAACGTCGATTGCCACATCCCCTGGCGAACGCTGACGGGGCGTCAACATCTCTACCTCGATCACGAAGGCTACATCGACTTCGGCGAGCATCTGCCGACCTACAAGCCGAAGCCGCTGCCTGCCGAGTACGCCGACCTGCGATTCAGCAAAGAAGTTGGGCCGTCGATGATGCTCAACTACCTGACTCCGCACGGCAAGTGGCACATCCACTCCACCTACGGCGACAACCAGCGAATGTCGACCCTCTCACGCGGCGTGGAACCGTTCTGGATGAATCACAAAGACGCGGCTGCGATCGACATTGAGGACAACGACTGGGTCGAGGTTCACAACGACAACGGCGTGGTCGTGACGCGCGCCGCGGTGAGCGCTCGTATTCCGCGTGGCATTTGCATTCAATACCACGCGCCCGAGCGGACCATTTCGGTTCCCAAATCGCCCTTGCGCGGAAAACGCCGCGCGGGCGGACACAACAGCCTCACCAGAGTGCGGCTCAAACCGAATCTGATGGTGGGCGGGTACGGACAATTCACGTTCCACTTCAACTACTGGGGGCCGACGGGAGTCAACCGCGACACCCACATCTTGGTCCGCAAGCTGCCGGAGTTGATTTGGTAGCGGTGAGGAAGTCGAGGGGTTAGGGAGAAGCAAGATGAACGTCCGCTCACAAGTGTCGATGATGTTTCACCTCGACAAGTGCATTGGTTGTCACACCTGCAGTCTGGCCTGCAAGAACATCTGGACTGATCGCAAAGGCGCCGACTACATGTGGTGGAACAACGTCGAGACCAAGCCAGGCACGGGATTTCCGACGCAATGGGAAGACCAAGAGCAGTACAAGGGCGGCTGGGAGGTTGACGACAACGGCAAGCTCGCCCTCAAGTCGACCAGCAAGAGCAAGGTGGTGTTCAACATCTTTCACCATCCGCACATGCCCAGCATGGACGACTACTACGAACCCTGGACCTACGACTATCAGGAGCTGTTCACCGCGCCGGAAGGACCAGATCAGCCGACCGCCAAACCCATCTCAATGGTGACGGGGGAACTGGTCCAGATCACCAAGGGCCCGAACTGGGACGACGACCTGGGCGGGTCGGAGATCTACGCGAAGAACGATCCGAACCTGGAGGGACTTCAACCGGACCAGCTTGAGCAGCTCGCAGCGGTCGAGCGACTCGTCTTCTTCTACTTCCCGCGCATCTGCAATCACTGTCTCAACCCGTCTTGCGTCGCATCCTGTCCCTCGGGGGCGCTCTACAAGCGTGGTGAAGACGGCATCGTCCTGCTTGATCAGAACCGCTGTCGGGCGTGGCGCTCCTGTATCTCCGCGTGTCCCTACAAGAAAGTCTTCTACAACTGGTTCTCGGGCAAGTCCGAGAAGTGCATCCTCTGCTACCCGCGTTTGGAGACCGGGCAAGCGCCGGCCTGCTTCCACTCGTGCGTCGGGCGCATTCGCTACTTGGGCGAGGTCCTATACGACGCCGACCGCATTGAGGAAGCGGCCTCCAAACCTCCTGAGGAACTGGTCGAGGCGCAGCGCTCACTGATACTCGATCCGAACGATCCGGAAGTCATTGCTGGAGCTCTCAAGAACGGGATCCACGAATCGGTCATCGAGGCGGCACAGCGTTCGCCGGTCTACAAATTCGTCAAGGTCTGGAAGATTGCGCTGCCGCCGCACGTGGAGTATCGGACGATGCCGATGCTGTTCTACGTCCCTCCGCTATCCCCGGTGATCGCAACGCAGCGAAACGGGGACGGGATGGTCGACCACGTCTCGGACTCGCTTTTCCACGACATCGACGATTCACGTGTGCCGATCCAGTTCCTGGCCAATCTTTTTGGCGCCGGGCACGAAGGCAAGGTTCGCTACGCCCTGCGCAAGCAAAAGGCCGTGCGCTGGTATCGCCGGGCCAAGACAGTGGGCGACGTCGACGAGGAGACGGCTCTGAGAATGCTTCACGAGGCCGACTGTACTCCCGAAGAGGCCGAAGAGATCTATCGGCTCACCTCGCTGTGCACGTTCGAAGAGCGCTTTGTGATTCCTCCGATGCACCGCGAGGAGGCTATTTCGGCGGCGACGGACCCCTTGGAGCACAAGCAATCGGCAGGCTTCGGGTTCCTATCCGGACCGGGGAGGTCGATGTGAGCGCCCCGACCAGTCCCTACGTGGCTTTGGCCCGATTGTTGACGTATCCCGATGAGCGGTATGCGGAGTTTGCTCAGGGCGTCCCTGAGATTCTCGCTGAACTCAAACCGTTTTCCGTGGGTGTCGAAGGCTTGTCCCAGACGGAACTTCAGGAACTCTTCACGCGGACGTTTGATTTGAACCCGACCTGCACACTGGAAGTGGGTTGGCACCTCTACGGCGAGGAGTATGCTCGGGGCGCCTTCATGGTCTCCATGCGGGAACAAATGCGGAGGCTGTCCGTCGAGGAGAACGGCGAATTGCCGGATCATCTCACCCACCTCCTGCTCTTGGTCGATGCCTTGGAGCCGGAAGAGCGAGCCGAGTTCATTTCGCTTTACCTACTGCCCGCCGTCAGGAAGATGGCCAAGGCGTTGGAGGGCAAAGAAAACCCCTACGGCGTCGTGGTCAAGACGGTTGAGGCCGTGCTTGACCGCACGCCGGGCGTTGAAGTCCCGCCCGAAGAGCAGAAGGCATACGAGTTCCACATCTTCGACAACGAGAAGACCAAGACTTCAGATCTTCAAGAGGAGGAGATCCCCTATGGTTAGCTCGACTGCCTATCTCGACACGATCCTGTTTGCCGTACTGCCCTACGTCGCCTTCTTCACGTTCTTCTTGGTGACGATTCAGCGCTACCGGCAACGCACGTTTTCCTACTCGAGCCTGTCGTCGCAGTTTCTCGAAAACCAGAAACACTTCTGGGGTATGGTTCCGTTTCACTTCGGGATCCTCTTTGTACTGGCGGGGCACATCGTCGCTTTCATGTTTCCCCGCGAGCTGCTGCTCTTCAACAGCGTCCCTATCCGCGTTTACATCCTTGAGGTCACGGCGCTTGTGTTCGGACTGCTGACGATTGTTGGTTTGGTCGCGTCGCTGTCCCGGCGACTGGGCGAATCGAAGATCAAACGTGTAACCGCTCCTTCCGACTGGGTGGTTTACGCGCTGCTGTTGATCCAAGTCATCAGCGGTCTCGGCGTTGCGATCTGGCACCCCTGGGGGTCGAGTTGGTTCGCCGCGACGGTGACTCCCTATCTGTGGTCCCTGTTGGGAATGAATCCTGATATCGCAGCCATGGCTGCGATGCCCGCCATGGTCAAGATCCACGTCGTCAACGCCTACGTCCTGATTGGATTCTTTCCCTTTACGCGGCTGGTGCATGTGCTGGTCGCACCGAATCCCTATCTATGGCGCAAGCCACAGGTTGTGCGCTGGTATCGCGATCCACAGGGGACCGCTTCCGGTTCGTAGCAGGGGGGCCCGATGAGCGACAAAGCCAAGTCCATTCAAGTTCTGACGCTAAATACGGTGGCGTTCACCGTCTGCTTCATGTGCTGGATGATGAACGGCGTCCTCATCACGTTTCTAGTCGACTACGGCGTGTTCTCTTGGACCAGTTCACAAATGGGGTGGTTGATCGGCATCCCTGTACTGACGGGCGCCGTCACCCGACTTCCGATCGGAATCTTGACCGACAAGTACGGCGGTCGGATTGTCTACACGCTGCTCATGCTGCTCTCGTCCGTGTTCGTCTACCTGGTCAGCACAGCGGACTCTTACTTCACCTTCATGATCCTGGGCTTGGGTTTTGGGCTGACGGGCGCCAGCTTCGCAGTCGGCATCGCCTACACCTCGGTTTGGTTTGAGAAGGACCGTCAAGGCACAGCACTGGGAATCTTCGGCGCAGGTAATGCGGGGGCGGCTTTGACCAGTCTCGGCGCGCCTCACTTGCTGAATTGGTTTACCGAGAACGGCGAGGTTCTTGAGGGGTGGCGGATGTTGCCCAAGTTCTACGCCGGAGTCCTCGCCGTTACCGCGGTCCTGTTCTGGCTGTTCACGTTTACACGGTTGCCTGAGGGGAGCGCGGCGAAGACGCTGCCCCAGAGACTAGCGCCGCTTTCCTCGCTTCGTGTTTGGCGCTTCGGACTCTACTACTTCCTCGTGTTCGGCGGGTTCGTCGCGCTAGCCCAGTGGCTGATCCCTTACTACGTCAACGTGTACGCGATGAGCGTCGCGTCGGCGGGCTTTATGGCTTCGATATTCAGCTTGCCGTCAGGAGTCATCCGTGCGCTTGGCGGTTGGATGTCCGACGTGTGGGGCGCTCGGCCGGTGATGCACGGAGTCTTGCTCTCATGCCTTGTTTGCTGCGCGCTGTTGATCGTGCCGCGCATGGACATTTGGTCGCCGGGAAGCGGCGTGATGGCTCGCGGCGCAGGCGTGGTGAAGTCGGTCAGCGAGAGTGAAATCGTCGTCACGGGAGCGCAGGGCGACGTCCGCTACTCGTTCCAAGTCAAGACCGAGGAAGCTGTCTCTGAAGAGGCACGGGACGCAGGCATTTTGGTGTTGCCGAAAGCGGCGTCGTGGCAGGAGCCGGCTGTGGCAGTCGGCGACAACGTCACTAAGAAGCAACTGCTCGCTCGGGGCGTGACGCACGTGTTCTTCCAGGCGAACGTCTGGATCTTTACGTTCCTCGTGTTCATCGTCGGCATTGCGATGGGCATCGGAAAGGCGGCCGTCTATCGACACATTCCCGACTACTTCCCTCACGACGTGGGCGTCGTGGGCGGGATGGTCGGAGTACTGGGCGGGCTTGGCGGCTTCCTTTGTCCCATCATCTTCGGCTACTTGCTTGAGGGCACCGGGCTGTGGACCACCTGCTGGATGTTCTTCCTCGCGCTCACCGCAGTGTGCATGGGGTGGATGTTGTTTGTCATCCGGCGACGGATGAAAGAAGAAGCGCCGGCTGTACTGAGAGAGCTTGAGTCGGATTCCTTCGGAGCCGTCGAGGCTCCGCGCTAGTAGGTCAGAAGAGAAGAAGAAGGGGCAACATCAGATGGCGAGCCCAGCTTCGACAGGAAGGAGTGAACCGAACGGCGTGCTGGACCAGCGGACGCCCGAGCAGTGGATCCCCGAGGACATCGAATTCTGGGACAGCGAAGGCAAGAGTATCGCCAATCGAAATCTTTGGATCTCGATTCCGTGCCTCCTGTGCGCGTTCGCGGTCTGGTCCTACTGGTCCATCATCACGGTCCAGATGACGAACCTGGAGTTCCCGTTCAGTTCCGCGCAGTTGTTTACCTTGACCGCCGTTGCGGGCTTGACCGGCGCCACGTTGCGGATCCCCAACGCCTTTCTGATTGCTATCGCGGGAGGTCGCAACGTCATCGCCGTGAGTACGGCGCTGCTGATCATCCCGTCTCTGGGGGCCGGCATAGCGCTCCAAGACAAGACGACGCCGTTCGAGACGTTCGTCGTCCTTGCTGCCCTATCCGGTTTCGGCGGCGGGAACTTCGCGTCCTCCATGTCGAACATCAGCTTCTTCTTTCCGAAGCGGATGCAAGGCGCCGCTCTCGGCCTGAATGCGGGGCTGGGAAATCTGGGTGTGAGCGTCATGCAGGTCATCCTGCCGCTGGCCATGCTGTATCCGATCTTCGGCACGCTCGGGGGCGCAGGACTGGAATTACCCGAAGGCGTTGCCGCGCAGTCATCGAGCGCCGTGATCTGGATCCAGAACTGCGGATTGCTTTGGGTTCCCATTCTTGTGGCGCTGACAGCAGCGGCTGCCTTCGGTATGAACAACCTGCCGATTCACCGATTTGGGTCGTCGTTCCTGGCCGTATTCAAGATTCTCGGCCTCAAAGCGATGGGGCTGATTGGGGCCGCCGCCGGCCTCTATCTGTTGCTCGGCCTTGGCTGGAACATGTGGTTGGTGCTTCCGATCACCGTGATCCTCACGTTGCTGCTCATGAAGACTTTGCGGGGAGAGGTCGCCGTCGGCCTCAAGCGTCAATTCTCCATCTTCAACGCCAAACACAACTGGGTCATGACGTGGCTCTACATCATGACCTTCGGCTCGTTTATCGGATATTCGATGGCGTTTCCGCTGTTGATTCGCGTGGTGTTTGGAACGCTAGCCGACGGCTCGACGCCGAATCCCGATGCGCCGAATCCGTTCACGTATGCGTGGCTGGGGCCGCTGGTGGGTTCGTTAATCCGTCCCGTGGGCGGCTGGCTGTCGGACAAGTGGAGCGGCGCTCAAGTGACGCAGGCGTCGACGGCGGTGATGATCCTGGCAACGCTGGGAGTCGCCTATTTCGTGGAGGCAGCAAATAGATCGGACAGCCCGCAAGAGTTCTTCATGCCGTTTCTGTTCTTGTTCCTGGTTCTGTTCTCGACAACCGGGATCGGCAACGGATCCACGTTCCGAATGATCGGCGTCATCTTTGAGCCCGCACAGGCGGGGCCGGTGCTGGGTTGGTCGTCGGCTATCGCCGCCTACGGGGCGTTTGTGATTCCGAGGATCTTCGGCGACCAGATCGCCGCCGGTCAGCCGCACGTCGCGCTCTACGGCTTCGCGGCTTACTACACGAGTTGCCTGTTGGTGAATTGGTGGTACTACGCCAGGAAGAATGCGGAGATCAGCTGCTAGGAGACGGCGATGAACTACCTAAAAGCGCCAGGTACCGAGGGAGGTTCCAGTTGAACAGTCGCATCTTGACGATCGTCTTGCTGGTGAGCGTGGTGTTGACCGGCATCGTGGCCATGCGTTCGCTGGCCTCATGGCGATTTCCGGGCGACCAGCAGGGGTACGAGCCGGCGCAGCCGATCGCCTACTCGCATCGTCTGCATGCCGGAGAGTTGCAGATCGACTGTCAGTACTGCCACTTCGGCGCGTCGAAGAGCCGACACGCGGGAGTGCCGCCCGCACAAGTCTGCATGAATTGCCACGGCCTCGTTACGTCGTCATGGGGAGCGATCCGGGAGGAAGATGAACGCGCGTTGGAAGAAGGGAGAGAGCCGCGCGAAATCGTTTCCGCCGAGATTCAACAGATCTACGACGCGATGGGACTCGGCGATGACCGCCGGCGGGACCTGACCCAGGCGACCGAGCCAATCGAGTGGGTAAAGGTCCACAACCTTCCGGACTTCGTCTACTTCGACCACAGGCCTCACGTTGGGATCGGCGTTCGATGCCAGACCTGCCATGGCCCGGTGGAAACGATGGAGCGAGTGCGTCAAGCCGAGACCTTGAGCATGGGGTGGTGCGTGAATTGCCACCGCGAAACGCGCAAGACGGGCGTTGCGGGTCGGTTGGCAAACCCGTCCATCGACTGTGTGACTTGCCACTACTGAGGTTGGAGCTATGAGTCTGACTACGCCCAAATCAACGCCCCGACCGCCGACCGGACTCGACCGTCGCGATTTCCTGACGGCGGCTGGATTCACGTTCGGCTCCGCACTGGCGGGCTGTAGCGGCGCTCCTGTTGAGCGAGCGATTCCGTACTTGGTGCAGCCCGACGAAATCACGCCGGGTAAGGCCTACCACTACGCATCGACCTGCGCGGCTTGTCCAGCCGCCTGCGGACTCTTGGTGAAATGCCGCGACGGGCGGCCCATCAAGCTCGAGGGGAATCCCGCTCATCCCCTCTCGCAGGGAGGACTGTGTGGTCCCGGACAAGCCTCGATCCTGGGGCTCTACGACAGTCGCCGCTTCGCGGGGCCGCTGCGTAACGGGCAAGAGGTCACTTGGGAGGAGTTGGACGCTGAAGTTCTCGCTCGGCTGGAGGAGGTCCGGGCCGGAGGCGGGAAGGTACGGGTCCTTACGCGGACGATTCACAGCCCTACCACTCGACGAGCGCTCGCGGGGTTCCTCGAAGGCTTTGACGACGCCCGGCACGTGGTCTACGATCCGGGACCCAGTTCGGCCATTCGTCGGGCGCATCAACAGACGCACGGCGCTTCCGTCGTACCGCGCTATCGATTTGACAGCGCTGATCTGATCGTCAGCTTCGACGCCGATTTCCTTGGGACTTGGCTCTCCCCGGTTGAACACACTGCGGCGTACCGCGCAGGTCGAGAGCTGGACTCGCTCCCCCCGAAGCTCTCTCATCATGTCCAGTTTGAGTCGCGGCTGTCGTTGAGCGGGACGAAGGCCGACGAGCGGACTACCGTCGCCCCCGACGAAATTGGATCAGTCATGACTCGGTTGGCCGGACTGCTGGCCGCGAAGGCCGGCGTCGAGTTTGATTCCGGGGCGACCTCGACGCCTGCCGTCGACGCGGATCGACTTGATGATTTGGTCGAGCGTCTCTGGAGCGCGCGCGGGCGGACCCTGGTGGTCTGCGGCGCTCGTGATTCGAACACTCAGTTGCTGGCGAATTACCTCAACCATCTTCTCGACGCCTACGGTGCGACCTTGGATTTGGCAGGCGGATCTCCGCAGCGAGGAGGCGCCGACCCGGAGTTGAAGTTGCTGATGGATGAGATTGCCGGCGGTGAAGTCGACGCACTTCTCGTCGCCGATGTAGACGTTGTCCAAGAGCTACCGGAAGGCGAGGGCCTGGGGGCCCAGCTTGCGGGTGTTGGACTGTTTGTCTACGCGGCTGAGCGTCCGGACGATACCTCCACACATGCCGACTACGTCTGCGCCGAGCCGCACTTTCTGGCTGCCTGGGGTGACGCTGAACCTGTCCAGGGTCTGTTTACGCTGCAGCAGCCGGTCATCCGGCCGATCACAAATACGCGGCCGTTTATCGAGAGCTTGGCGGCGTGGAATCACGCTGGGATGTCGGCCTACGATCAAGTTCGGTTGGCATGGCGAGAGACCGTCTTTCCACGTCAAGCCGGAGAGGCGCAGTTCGAGCCCTTCTGGGAGGGGGCTCTTGAACGGGGAGTGGTTGATACGGCCGTCGCCGAAGGGGCGTCTGCGCACCCGATCGATGTCGAAGGCGTGCGTGCCATAGCCGGTGGGCCGTCGCCAACGGGCGGGGAACTCGCCCTCGTGTTATATCCGAAAGTCGGCATGCCGGATGCTTCGCATGCCTACAACGCTTGGCTACAAGAAGTTCCCGATCCAGTCAGCAAGGTCACTTGGGACAACTACGTCTCCCTTTCGCGCGCCACTGCGGCTGGCCTTAGTGTTTCCGACGGAGATGTCGTACGCCTCACCACGGCAGACGATGTCGCTTCGATTGAGGCGCCGGCTTTGGTGCAATCCGGCCAGCACGACGGTGTCGCTGCTCTTGCGCTCGGCTACGGCGCGAAGGCCAGCGAACGCTTTGCTGAGCTGGGCCCTCAATGGCTGGAGGCTCGGCCAAGCGTCGGACCGAACGGGCGGGTGGGCGTCAACGCCGCCAGCCTTATTGAGTGGAAGGACGCGGAGCTGCAAGTCTCGGGCCGCCGGATACGCGTGGAGCCTACCGGAGAAAGGCGGCCGTTGGCCGCCACGCAGATGCATCACTCGCTCGACGTCCCGGAGCACCTGGCGCCGCGGGGCGCCCGACGACGTCCCATCGTGCTTGAGTCCGATTGGGAGACCCATCAGCAACAGGTCGCCAACCGAGAGACGTCGCACATCGAGCCGCATCCGTCCCTCTGGCCCGACGAGCACGCTTCCGAGGGCGCGCAGTGGGGAATGATGATCGACCTGAACGCCTGCACCGGCTGCAGCGCCTGCGTCGTTTCCTGCCAAGCAGAGAACAACATTCCCGTGGTCGGCAAGGATGAGGTACGGCGGCAGCGCGAGATGCACTGGATGCGGATCGACCGCTATTACTGGGGAGACGGCGACGACTTCAGGACGGCGTACCAGCCGATGCTGTGTCAACACTGTGCCAACGCGCCGTGTGAAACCGTCTGCCCGGTCTTGGCCACCGTCCACAGCGAGGAAGGCCTCAATCAGCAGGTCTATAACCGCTGCGTGGGCACTCGCTATTGCGCCAACAACTGCCCTTACAAGGTACGTCGTTTCAACTGGTTCGACTACGCCCATGACGACGATGTCGAGAACCTCGTCTACAACCCGGACGTAACCGTTCGCTCACGCGGCGTGATGGAGAAATGCAGCTTCTGCGTCCAGCGCATCCAAGAAGCGAAGGTCGAGGCCCGTTCGGGCGGCGAGACCCTCAGTGACGGCGATGTCCAAACCGCCTGTCAGCAAAGCTGTCCCGCGAAAGCCATCACGTTCGGCGACCTCAACGACCCGTGTAGCCGGGCCAGTGAGCTAGCCGAGAGCCCGCGACGGTACCGGGTTCTGGAGGAGATGAATTTCGACACCGCGGTGAGCTACCTGAAGATCGTTCGGCGAGATGTCGCGACGCAGGAGGAAGAGACTCATGGCTAGTGCGGATTGGCCCTTGAGCGCCCCGCTCATCGCCGGCGATAAGACGCCGGGGAAAGTCACGGGCGACATCTGCGCCGTGCTCGACTCAAGGCCGACTTCCCTGTGGTGGGGCGGGCTTCTACTCTCGTTGGCGCTGCTGCTGCTCGGAGTCGTCGCGATCTCTTACCAAGTCGCCACCGGCATCGGGACCTGGGGACTAAACAAGACAGTCGGCTGGGCCTTCGACATCACCAACTTTGTCTTTTGGATCGGCATCGGGCATGCCGGCACGTTGATCTCTGCGGTTCTCTTCCTGTTGCGTCAGCACTGGCGCACGTCCGTCAATCGTTCGGCCGAAGCGATGACGATCTTTGCGGTCATCTGTGCAGGGATCTTCCCAGTGATCCACATGGGGCGTCCGTGGCTGGCCTTCTGGATGGCACCCTATCCCAACGATCGCGGCTCGCTGTGGGTGAATTTCCGCTCGCCGTTGATCTGGGATTTCTTCGCCATCAGCACCTACTTCACGATTTCAGCGACTTTCTGGTACATCGGCATGGTCCCCGACTTCGCAACGATTCGGGATCGTGCGGAGCCGGGGCTGCGGCGCGACATCTTTACAGTCTTGAGCTTGGGCTGGGACGGTTCGCAGATGACGTGGTTGCGCTACGAGACGCTCTACAAACTCTTGGCCGGGCTCGCGACACCGCTCGTGATCTCAGTGCACACGATTGTGAGTTGGGACTTCGCCACCTCGGTCATCCCCGGCTGGCACACGACGATCTTCCCGCCCTACTTTGTTGCGGGCGCCATCTTCTCAGGCATGGCGATGGTGCTCACGCTGATGATTGTGGCGCGCAAGACGATGGGGCTCGAGGATTACATCACCGTCGGCCACATCGACAAGATGTGCAAAGTGACCCTGGCGACGAGCCTGATGGTCGGGTTGGCCTACATCACCGAGCTTTTTGTCGCGCTCTATTCGGGCAACGAGTACGAGCAATTTGCGTTCTTCAATCGAATGGCCGGTCCGATGGCCTGGGCCTACTGGATCATGTTTAGCTGCAACGTCTTCGTCCCGCAGTTGCTGTGGTTTCGCAAGGTCCGGACCAGCGTGCTGATGGTCTTCGTGCTGTCGATTTTCGTGAATATCGGCATGTGGTTCGAGCGGTTCGTCATTATCGTGACGTCGCTACACCGAGACTACCTTCCGTCGAGCTGGTCGAGCTACGCGCCGACTTGGATCGAGATCGCGACGTTGCTCGGCAGCTTCGGGCTGTTCTTCACTTGTTTCCTGTTGTTCTGCCGTTTCGCGCCGGTCATCGCGATCAGCGAGGTCAAAGGCGTGCTCAGCGTCGGCAGGGCGAAACGAAAAGGAGGCGCCGCATGAGCGACCGACTACTCTTGGGTTTCTTTGCGGAAGAGGACGAAGTACTGAGTGCGACGCGAGCTTTGCGCGGGTCGGGCCTGCAAATCGCTGATATCTACGCCCCCTACGCCGTTCATGGGTTGGATAAGGCAATGGGATTGAAGCCCTCACGCTTGCCGTGGATCTGCTTTGCTTTGGGACTTGCCGGTGCAGCCTTCAAAGTCTGGTTCGAGATTTGGACTTCGGCTGAAGACTGGGCGATCAATGTAGGCGGTAAGCCCTTCAACTCGTTGCCCGCGTTCGTTCCGGTGACGTTCGAGGTGATGGTCCTTTGCGCCGGCTTGAGTACGGTCCTCGCCTTTCTAATCGCGGCACGACTGTACCCGGGAAAGAAGGCCCCGCAGTTTGACGCGGCAGTCAGTGACGACCAGTTCATCATTGCGATCGAGCAAAACGACGCCGCATTCGATCCCAAATTGGTGGCTGAGTTGTTGTCTCAACACGGCGTCGTCCGAGTCGAAGAACGCGTAGGAGCCTCCCAATGAGTCGGCGAACACTCAACCTCGGATTGATCGTTCTGCTGGTCCTCCTGTCTGTGACGACGTGGCTAGTTCGCGAGGACTACACGCACCCGAATGTCGAGCTCTTCCCTGACATGGCGCGTTCGATACCGTCCGACAGTTTCGCCTCCAATGTGGTCTTTACCGACGGCAAGACCCTGCAACAGCCTGTCGCCGGGACGATTCCACGGGGTTGGCGAACCGCGCGCTACGGTGCGTCTGAAGCGGATGCCGTCCGTGCCGGAGAGGAACTGAAGAACCCGTTTGAAGCTGATGACCGGCGGGAGGCAAGAAGGGGCGCGGAACTCTACGGCGCCTTCTGCTCCCACTGCCACGGCGGCGGCGGGACGGGCGACGGGGAAGTGGGCCTACATGGTTTTCCCGCCCCGCCGTCGCTATTGGCTCCGCAAGCGCAGGAGATCCCTGACGGGCGACTCTTCCATATCATCACCTTCGGTCAGAAGAAGATGCCGCCTCATGCCATCCAGATCGACGAGGCGGACCGGTGGCGAATCGTACTGCACATTCGTAGGCTCCAACTCAAAGCGCAAGCGGCGCCGGCTCCAGCAGAGTCCGTCCCATCATCACCCGAGGAGGCACAACAGCCATGAAGACGCGTGGAAAAGGCCTCATTGCCGCGGCTGCGCTGGTGTTGCTGGTCGGACTATTCGCCGATCCAACACATGCCTCGATCAGCCTTCTAGCCGGTGCGTTCCTGTTCTTGACTCTCGCTCTGAGCGGGCTTTTCTTCCTGGCGATAGAGCAGGTGACTGGCGCGTCCTGGAGCGCATCGATTCGGCGCGTGCCCGAGGCGATGGCCGCGACCGTACCCGCAGGCGCGGCCGTATTCGCGCTCGCCTTGGCGCTCAACCTCAACCGATACCCGTGGATGCACGAGATGCACGGCAGCGCCGACTCGCCATTCTGGTTCAAACAAGTCTGGCTGACGCCTGTCTTCTTCGTCGCTCGAGCGATCGTCTACCTCGGGTTGTGGGTGTGGCTCGCCAATCGACTGCTCCGCGTCTTGCGCGGCTACGACGAGCATTGGAGCGAGGCCTCACGACGCGCGGGCGTGCGCTTCTCAGCATTGTTCTTGGTTTTTGGCGGGCTCACTTTCTGTCTTGCCTCTTTCGACTGGATCATGTCGTTCGAACCTCACTGGTACAGCACCATCTTCGGCGTTTACAACTTCGCCGGGTTGATGCTCTCGGGACTGGCGACGATTACGATTTTGGCGGTTCGGGAACACGCTAAGGGGCCGCTCCAAAGCGCCCTCACGCCGGAACACCTGCATGACCTGGGCAAGCTGATGTTCGCATTCAGTTGTTTCTGGATGTACATCTGGTTCAGCCAGTACATGCTGATCTGGTACTCGAACATCCCGGAAGAAACGGGCTACTTTTTGGATCGAATCGGCGGCTCTTGGACGCCGGTCCTCCTGCTGTGTCTAGCTCTGAACTGGGCCATGCCGTTCGTCCTTCTCCTGTCGGTTCGCGCCAAGAGGGACCCGCGGATTCTCGTCAAGATTTGCTGCGTGATTCTTGCTGGGCGGTGCGTGGACCTCTATCTGATGATCCTTCCGACATTCGGGGGAGCCACATTGATTTCGGTGGTTTGGGGCGCAGCGGCGACCGTAGCCGCTGGAAGTGTATTCGTTCTTCTCTACGAGAACGCGTTCGCGCGCGAAGCGTCGGTGCCGGTTCGCGATCCCCGCGTAGAAGAGGCCCTGCACTATCACAACTAGGCTGCTCAGCACGCGCGGTACTGAGGGGTCCGTCGGTTAGAGCGATGTTGCTGGTCCGTCGGGCCGCAGCGTCGTCAAGAACTCCAGTAGGTCAGCCAGCTCTCGTGTGGTGATGGTTTCGACGATGTTGTCCGGCATCATCGAAAGGTCTGACTTACGCACGTCGAAGACTTCTTCGGCGCCGAGTCGAATCATTCCGCCTGTCTCGTCGTGGACCACGATCTCTTCATCCGTTTCGGAGGAGATCACTCCTACGACCAGCCCGTGCGTCTCGGTGTCGAGGATGTAGACGTGGTACCTCTCTTGGACCTCAGCGCTGGGCTTAAGGATTGCTTGGAAAAGATCGCGC
>Ga0070727_10001112_pt1 | contig 29663 bp, 29 predicted proteins | sample tdAd472_FD_66722 | JGI IMG/M metagenome (GOLD analysis project Ga0070727, IMG submission 66722) | Marine sediment microbial communities from the Atlantic coast under amendment with organic carbon and nitrate - tdAd47.2 | ecosystem: Environmental > Aquatic > Marine > Coastal > Sediment | place...
ACGCTGTTCGCGAAAAAAGACGGCCAGGTCAAGTTCGAGAAGAAAGGCCCGAAGAACCGCCAGTTCGTTAGCGTCGTTTAGGGTCTTCCACAGCAAAAGCAGGGTCAGACCCCACTTTTCTGTGATGGAAGGTGGGGTCTGACCCTGCTTTTTTTCCACCATGAAATTCGTTGACGAAGCAACTATCCGCACCCAGGCAGGCAATGGCGGGCATGGCTGCCTGAGTTTCCGGCGCGAGAAATACGTCGAGAGAGGCGGGCCTGACGGTGGCGACGGCGGCCACGGCGGCAGCGTCTACCTCGTGGCGGACGCCGCCATGAACACCCTGGCCGATTTTCGCGTCGCGCGAAAATTCAAAGCCGAAAGCGGGCAGGGCGGCGCCGGGCGTAACAAGACCGGCCGCTCAGGCGATGAACTCGAAGTCAGGGTTCCCTGCGGCACGGTCGTGCACGATGTCGACACCGGTGAACTGATCTGTGACCTGACCGAAAGTGGCCAGCGACAAAAGGTCGCTGAAGGTGGCCGCGGCGGACTCGGCAATACGCGCTTCAAGAGCAGCACGAACCGCGCCCCGAGAAAAATCACAAACGGTACGCAGGGCGAAGGTCGTCACCTGAAGCTCGAGCTAAAGGTACTAGCGGACGTCGGGCTCCTTGGTATGCCGAACGCCGGCAAATCGACGTTAATCAGCGCGATGTCGCAGGCCAGGCCGCGCATTGCGGACTATCCGTTCACGACTCTGCACCCGAATCTCGGCGTCGTTCGCGTGGGGATGTTGCAGAGCTTCGTCATGGCCGACATTCCCGGCCTGATCGAGGGCGCCGCCGACGGCGCCGGACTTGGCATCCAGTTTCTGCGCCACCTGCAGCGCACGGGACTGCTGCTGCATCTCGTCGACATAGCGCCGATCGACGCGTCAGTCGATCCTGCGGCGTCAGTTCGCGCACTGGAACGCGAGCTGGCGAGCTTCTCGGAGGAACTTGCCGAAAAACCGCGCTGGCTGGTCATCAACAAGATCGATTTGCTCGATGACGCGTCCCTGGCACTGGCTAAAGACGATCTGCTGGGAAAACTGGACTGGCAAGGGCCGGTTTTCGAGGTGAGTGCCGCAACAGGCGAGGGTACCGAAGCGCTGGGTCACGCCGTTATACAAGAACTTGAAGTCATCGCCGAAGCCACGCCAGCCGGCGACTGAACCCGGTCAATAGCGCCGATCTGGCGCCCCGATTCGTCTCCCGATTCGTTCCAGGCCGCAACCTGACATAAACCCCTGCCGAGTTCACAGTTTCGACCGCGAACTGTCCGCTTGATTTCGCAAATCAGACCTGGGTCTCAGCCTGAAAGCCGCGTCATTGTTAGCATTCATCCATGATTGCGATTTCCTCCATAACGGTCGAAATCGCGATCGAACGAGGTTCGAAGCATGGATTATGTTATGCAAAGGAAAACGGGCTTTACGCTGATCGAGTTGATGATAGCAGTCGCGCTTGTCGCGATCTTGCTGGCTACCGCCGTGCCTGCGTTGGACGATTTTACGAACAACTCCCGGCAGACAGGTGCGATCAACGACTTCGTCTCGGCGATGCACCTGGCGCGTAACACGGCTATCACGACGAACTCGCGGGTCACGATGTGCCCGAGCGCGGCGGGCGCAAATTGCGAGATTACCGGTTGGGATAGCGGGTGGATCGTCTTCGGCGATGCCAATAGCAACGGCAATCTCGACGGCGCTGAGACGATTGTTACAGCGTCCATCGGTGTTGTTGGCCTGACGATCCAGTCCGGCGAATTTCCGCAGTTCCTGATGTATCGACCCAATGGCCGCGCGATGACCATTGCAGTGACCGGTAACTCGGGTGAGTTCTCTGTCTGTGACAACCGCGGCGCCGACCACGCGAAAGTCATCCTGGTCGACTTGTCCGGGCGTCCTCGATTGTCGAAATACCGTGCCGATGGTTCGGCACCTAACTGTATCTGATCTTCATGGTGATGGAATCAACGTGCTGATATCCCCAATAAAAAGTCGAGCTTTCTCACTGCTGGAATTACTGATCGCTTTGGTCGTATTCAGTATTGGCATGCTTGCAATTGCTGGATTACAGACTGTTTCGAAGCAGGCGAATTTCGAATCACTGCAACGTACGACTGCAGCGCAAGTCGCCAACGGTCTTCTCGAGGACATGCGGACCAATGGCAACGGTATCGATATCTACGCCGCTGTCGGACAGGTCGGCGGTAACAGTATCTCGGCCGAGCCGGCTCCGACCTGTCGTGATGCGGATGAATGCAACGCGGCGCAGAAGGCAGCGCACGATCTCTGGTTCTGGGAGCAGCTTCTGGATGGCAACCTCGAGACGAATGCCGGTATTGCGGCAGGCGGACTGGTTTTGCCGGCCATGTGTATCACGGGTCCACCGGCCGGCGGTGCAGGCGTTTACCAGGTAACGATCGTCTGGCGTGGGACGGCATCGATGACCAGTAACGTGGCCGATCCCTGCGGTGCCGCGAGCGGCAATTATGGTGCCCAGAACGAGTTTCGCCGGATCGTGCAGATCCCGACGTACATCGACCCTAATTTCTGAGTGACTTGCAATGACCATGATTGAAGTAAGAAAACAAGCCGGTTTCACCCTCGTCGAGATCATGATTACGATGTTGTTGTCGCTTGTGCTCGGTATCGCGATCGTTACCGTGTTCGTCAATAACAGTCATAGTTTCAACCAGGATGACAACGTGCTGCGAATGCAGGACGATGCCCGCTACGCGTTACAACAGATCGCTTTTGATCTGAGCATGGCCGGCCACTACGCCGAGCTCTTGTCGCCGGCTAACGTCGTGCAGGATGCCGGCCTCGCGATCGGTACGGACTGTGGCCCGGCAGCGGTTCCCAACTGGTCTTACCTGACGACGCAACCCGCGACCGGGGCATCGCTGTCGCTGATCGCACTCGACAACGTAACCAGTGCCCAGGTCGTCGCGGGTCACTCGTGCTTCGGTGGTGGTGAGGTGGCGGAGGGTACTGATGTCGTGTCGATCAAGCGCGTCGCCGGCGCCGAATCGACCGTGCTTAGAAACGGCGGCATTTATCTCCGCACCAACGGTACTGTCGGATTGCTTTTTCGTTCGCCGCTGATGGGTGCGCCGACGATTCCGATTGCTGTGCCGCGCACCGAATGGGAATACCGCCCGTCTATCTATTACATTCGCCAGTTCGCGAATACGCCGGGCGACAACACCCCGACCTTGTGCCGCAAGGTCCTCGCCGGCGCCGGGCCGAGCATGATTACAGAATGCATCGCCACCGGTATCGAAGACATGCAGTTCGAGTATGGCATCGACACCAGCGGCGACGGCAACCCGAATGCGTATGTGTCGGCACCGGCTCTTGCGGACCTGCAAAACGTTGTATCGGCAAGAATCTTCCTGCTGGCCCGGACCACGGACATCGATACCCGGCACGCGAACCAGAAGACATATTCGCTCAGTAATGCACCGGACTACACGCCGGCAGACTCGTTTCATCGGCGCGTCTTCTCGACCACTGTCGCGATACAGAATATTCGCAGCATGAACATGATGGGCTTTTGATATGGATAAGCAGACAGCATTCGTCCCACAGAAACAGCAAGGCGCGATTCTCGTCATCGCGCTGATGTTCCTGATCGCCATTACGCTATTGACGATCTCGTCAATGCGGGCGACGAATATCGGCTTGTTCATGGCTCAGAATGAGGAGTCGCGTATTGCAGCGGAGCAGGCGGCACAGGCACTCGCCGACGCGATCGTCGCCAATCCGAGCGCAACGCCCGTCTTCGGCATGCAGGGATTCACGGCATGTACGGCGGGCCAGACAAATTGTGACCGCTATGACCTGGCCATCCAGGACCCGGTGCTGTCATCCGCAATCGCATCCAATCACATTAGCGCTCGCGTCGAGCGCGTCGGTCCGATCTTCCGCCCGCCGCCGCGCGTCGTGGAATCGAGTATCGATAAATTCACCAGCGCGGGTTTCCGGGTCACGACGACCTACGACCGCGTTGACGAAGGGCTGGGACGCCAGCAGGTTTCCGAGGGCGTGCTCGTTCTCGTGCCGAAACAGTAAATACCCATTTGGGAGAGCTCAGGTATGGATACCATGATTCGTAAAATTGCACTGACGACCGCGTTGACAGCATTAGTCTGTTCCGTCGGCAACGTGCACGCAGACGATACCGACGTCTACATCAATCCCGGGTCAGGTCTGCCTGCCGGTAGTGAGCCAATGGTCATGTTTTCGATTGACTACCGGCCCAACCTCGGCGCGACCGCCTGTAACGGCAACGAGTGTGACACCTTGATCGCGGAAGGCTACATGAGTGCGACGGGGCCCTATACCTTCTTCGACGTCATTCGTGGCGCGATGCGCAAGGTGTTCGACCCGCTCGAAGGCGTACGTGTTGGCCTGATGGTCAATCACAACAACAATAATAGCTGTGAAGGATTCGGACGCACAAAATGCAGTAACGGCGGTTACATCATGATGGGTTTCGATCGCCTTGAAAAAGGTGATCTCAACGGCGCCAAAGCGCGATTCCACAAACATCTGGATGCTTTGCCGATGCCGCAAGGTGCGGTGAGTCATTCTTACCAGGGCAAGGAGCTGTTCTTCGAGTTCTTCCGCTACCTGACGGGGCAGGGCGTCTATAACGCGCACAATGGCTGGACGGACTACGGAACCAAGAACGACTTCAACCTGGACGTCGATCTTCCAGCGAGCTCCTGGGACCCGATGATTGAAACTGGCGCGAAGGTTAAACCGGTCTATGACAGCCCGATGCGGACCGCCGGCGCCTGTTCGAAAATCTATACGGTCAACGTCATGTTCCAGGTCTCGAACCAGGAAGACGATTCGGATGCTGCGATCGCCGCACCGGTAGCCAGTGGTGGCTTGGGCTCGGCGCAGGGGCAGTTCCCGGACGTCATCCAGTACCTGAACGATGCTGATCTTGCTAACGGCAACTATGGTTCCGTACCGGATCTCGACGACAAGCAAAATGTCATTTCCTACTTCATCGTCGACCCGACCAAGATCAACACGACGACCAAGAGTTATGCGCGCGCCGGCGGCACCGGCATACCACTCGCATTGAGCGAAAATCCGGATGAACTCGTCGCCACATTGCAGGAGATCTTCAAACAGATCCTGAGCGTCAGCACGACATTTGTTGCGGCTTCGGTACCGGTCAATGTCTTCAATCGTGCCGAGATTACGGACAACATTTACATCGCCCTGTTCCAGGTCGATGGACAGGCTCGTCCGTACTGGGTCGGCAACGTCAAGAAACTGAAAATCGCAGGCGCCAACAATTCAACGGCCGCTGGCAGTATCGTTGACGCGCTGGGCGATCCGGCGGTCGCCGCCGATGGCAGAATTCGGTTTGATGCGCTGACCAGCTGGACGGATCCTGGCGCATTGCCGCCTGCCGATGTAGACGCGGGCGAAGTGGCTGGACGTGATGGCCGAACGGTGGCACGCGGTGGCGCCGCACAGCGCATACCCGGCTACATGAGCGGAGGTCCGCACGAAGCCAACGGTCTCGGTGGCAGAACGATCTACTACGATCGAACCCCGTCGTCGCTCGCGGCGTTCAATGTCGATCTCACGACTGCAGCAGCATTGCGGTCCGACTTCGACGTCCTGACCGATGCGGAGTCGGCGGCACTTATCGCCTACGGTCGTGGTCTCGATGTCGACGATCTCGACGGCGATCTTGATACTCGTGAAGCCCGCGACTGGGTCTTCGGTGATCCGTTGCATTCGCGGCCGTTGCCGATCAACTACGGTGCGATCGGCGGGTTCAGCGAGCCGGACAATCCGGGCATTTACATCGCTGTGGCGTCAAATGACGGCATGCTGCGCATGATTCGCAACACGCAAACAGGTGGTAGTGATACCGGCCAGGAAGTCTGGGCGTTCATGCCTCGCAAGTCGATGCCGGCACAGAAAATACTGCGTGCAAATGGCACCGGCATGAAGCACCCGTATACGCTCGATGGTGCTCCGGTCACATTCGTGTGGGACAAGAACCATGACGGAAACATCATCGCCAGCGATGGGGACCGCGTGTTCCTGTACGTCGGCATGCGTCGTGGCGGCAAGGCGTACTACGCATTTGACGTCACCAACCCCGAGTCTCCGCGACTGATGTGGACGATCGAAGATGCCGGCGATTTCGCGGAACTCGGTCACACGTTCTCGAATCCCCGCGTCGGCCTGGTCGAAACCCAAAGCGGACCTCGTGCAGCCGTTATGTTCGCGGGCGGCTACGACATGAACAAGGATAATCGTGGCGCGGTCGGAACTGACGACTCGGAAGGCAACGCCATTTTCGTCGTCGACGCCGTGACCGGTGATCTCATCTGGAAGGCGCGCCGTGGATCCGGTGGTGCCGGTAGTCAGGTTTTCGAACACCCACGACTGACCGACAGTATCCCGTCGACGCTGACCGTTGCTGACATGGATGGTGACGGGTTCACAGATCGCATGGTGGTAGGCGACACGGGCGGCAATATCTGGCGAGCTGACATCGGCGGCGACGACACCTCGAAGTGGAAGTTGTCGCTACTCGCATCAGTCGGTCGTCATGCATCCGGCAGTTCAGGAGTGACGACGGACCGCCGCTTCTTCCATCGTCCGGACCTCGTACCCAGCAAGGACAAGGATGGCATCTTCGATGGCGTGGTTATCGGCTCGGGCAATCGCGCGGATCCGCTTGACTCGGGCGGCGTCGTTGCGAACTACATGTACATGATCAAGGACCGCCGTACGTCTATCGGTAGCGGTGTAGACACCGGCGTACAGCATGTCGATTTCGGTGACGTCACGAGCAACTGCCTGCAAAACGGTGGCACTTGCACAGTCAACCTCACGAGCGGCTGGCGTATGGCCATGCTTGACCCGGGCGAGAAGATCCTCGCAACGGCGCTCACTGTTACCGGCAAGGTCTTCTTCACGACCTACCTGCCCAGAGGTGGCAGCTCGGCGACAGCCTGCGCTCCGTCGGAAGGTGCTGGCAGGCTCTATGCTGTGGCATTGCAGGACGGAACTGCCGTTCTCAATTACGACACCAGTGATGACACCTCCGATGATTCGGATGCGCCGAATTCGACGAGTGATCGGAGCGTGGATCTCATATCCGCGGGCATTCCGGCCGAGGTCGTCTCGATACCACCAAACAAGATCCTCCGCCCCGACCTGCAAATCGACGACGTCAACGCCGCAACGCGCTGGCGGACATATTGGTACCTCAGCGAGGACGGCGATATGCAGACGACCACGACAACGACCGCACCGGTCACCAACTAGGAATCGACTTCATGCGCACGAGATACGTCAACAAACTTCAACGCGGCATTACGCTGATCGAACTGCTCATTGTGCTGGTCATCATCGCGTTGATCGCGAGCTTCGCTTACCCGTCGTACAGGAACTACGTGGTCGATACCAAGCGCACGGCGGCAACGTCGATCTTGCTGCAGGTGGCCGACCGGCAGCAACAGTTCTTCATGGACAACAAGCGCTTCACGAATGACCTCACAAACCTGGGATTTGCGAATAATCCGCTGGTGATCGCCGACGATGGCAACGTGATGGCGGATGCCGCCGATTCCGCCAGCGTTTACTCCGTATCGCTGTCGAACGTCGCGGCAACGACGTTCACGGTCACCGCTGCCCCACTGCACGCGCAGGCGGCAAGTGACGTTGATTGTGGTTCATTAACGCTGAACCAGGCGCAGTTGAAGGGTGCTAGTGGCGGTGGAGGCAATGACTGCTGGAAGTAGTTGAAAAAAGGGTCAGACCGCGAGCGCCTTGACGCGCTTGTTCATGCGGCTCTTGTGCCTGGCGGCCTTGTTCTTGTTGACAATGCCTTTGTTGATCATGCTGTCGATAACCGGCACTGCTGCCTTGTAAGCCGCTTGTGCGGCGTCCTTGTCACCGGCGTCACAGGCCTTGATGACCTCCTTGATCCTGGTGCGCATGCTCGAACGCAGCCCCATGTTGTGCTTGCGGGTCTTTTCCGCCTGCCGGGCGCGTTTCTGTGCTGACTTGATGTTAGCCACTGGTTTTTCCGTGTCCTGCTCTCAAAGAGCCGCGTATTATTCGTGCCTGAAGGGGGAATGTCAACGCCTAAATGGCGCCTCTGGCTGCCCCGGAACGTGATCGCTAAATGCCTGATTCCATGAATTTTCTAGGCTAAACTCGGCAGCCTGATGACGACAGAAAAAGAAGTCCCCGAGGGCTCCTCGCCCGGTGCCGGTGGGCACGCGCAGGGCCTGTCGGGACAGCGCCTGATCGCGAAGACGTCAGTCGTCAGCGGGATGACCCTGCTGTCGCGCATCCTGGGGCTCGTCCGCGACGTCGTCTTCGCCCGATTTTTTGGCGCGTCGCTCGTCATGGACGCGTTCCTGGTGGCCAACCGTATCCCGAACATGCTGCGGCGATTCTTCGCTGAAGGCGCGTTTTCCCAGGGTTTCGTGCCGGTCATGGCCCGCTACCGTGAGCGCTACGACCACGAGGACGCTCGCGAGTTTGTCGACTCGGTGGCCGGGACATTTGGCCTGATCCTGTTTCTCGTGACGCTGGCGGGCGTCATCGCCGCACCGCTCCTGGTAGCCATCGTCGCGCCAGGATTTATCGGTCATGACGGGCGCTTCGAGCTCGCGACGCTGATGCTGCGATTTACGTTTCCGTACCTGTTTTTTGTCTCCCTCACGGCGTTTGCGGGCGGCATCCTGAATACTTACGGGCGCTTCGGCGTGCCGGCTTTCACCCCCGTCATCCTGAATGTCGTCCTGATCGCAGCGGCGATCTGGCTGGCGCCGCAGCTCGAGGAACCCGGCATGGCGCTGGCCTACGCGGTCTTCGTCGCCGGCCTGTTGCAGCTGCTGTTCCAGGTGCCGTTCCTGTTACGCATCCGCGCGCTGCCGCGGCCCCGCTGGGCCCTCCACCACGAGGGCGTCAAGCGCGTCACGAAACTGATGCTGCCGGCGATCTTCGGCTCATCCGTGGCGCAGATCAACGTCCTGCTGGGCGGCATCATCGCGTCGATGTTGGGTGTCGGCAAGATCAGCTTGCTGTATTACTCGGACCGGTTGATGGAGTTTCCGCTCGGGCTGTTCGGTATCGCGCTCGCGACCGTGACGCTGCCGTACCTGGCCCGGCAGGCCGCAAACGAGTCGCATGACGAATTCGCCGACACTCTCGACTGGTCGATGAAGCTTGTTCTGCTGATCGCCGTGCCGGCTGCGATCGGACTCATCGTGCTGGCAGAGCCGCTGGTTGCGACTATTTTCTACGGCGGCGTTTTCACGGCAACCGACGTTGAGCTCACCGCGCTGGCACTGCAGGCGTTTGCTATCGGACTGGTCGGGTTTTCCTACGTCAAGATACTCGCGCCGGCGTATTTCGCTCGGGAAGATACGCGGACACCGGTGCGTGTCGGGTTGATCGCGCTGGCAGTCAATTTCATATTGAGCGTATCGTTCGCGTGGTACCTGACGCGGATTGGCTTCGACGGAACGCACGCGGGTCTCGCGCTCGCGATTTCCATTGCCGCTTTGCTCAACGCGGTGCTGCTCTACCGTGGTCTGCGTCGGGACGGTGTGGCCAGGCACGGCAAGGGATGGGCGTGGCTCCTCGGCCGAGTATCGATCGCCAACGCGGTTATGTGGGTAGTGCTCGCGCAGTTGCAGCGGCCGGGCAGCTGGTGGCTCCAGGTCGGCATATTCGACCGGATATCCTGGCTGGCCGTTTCGATCGTCGCTGGTGCGAGCGCGTATTTCGTCGTCTTGCTGGTCCTCGGCATGCGTGTCGGCGACTTTCGCCTGAGGCAGAGGTGACATGCGCCTCGTGAGGCACCTCGATGACCTCCCGTATCCCGGACTCGATGCCGGCAGCGTCGTCACAATCGGTGCCTACGACGGACTCCATCTCGGTCACCAGGATTTGCTCGATCGAGTAACCAGGTTTGCCGGTCAACATGACCTCACTTCCATCGTGATGAGTTTCGAGCCGACGCCGAAGGAGTTCCTGGCCGGGTCGAGTCCGCCTGCCAGGCTGATGCGTTTTCGCGAGAAATTCGAGAGCCTGGCGTCTCGTGGCGTCGATCTGTTTTACTGTCCGCGTTTCGCGGCACCGATGCGTGATATTGCGTCGCCGGACTTCATCCGCCGCATCCTCATGCACGGGCTCAATGCACGTCACGTGGTCGTCGGGGATGACTTTCAATTCGCACGCCGGCGCGAAGGCACCATCGAGCAACTACGGCAGACATCTTCAGTCCTGGGATATTCCGTTGAGCAAGTGCCGAGCGTCGTCGTCGACGGAGTTCGCGTGAGCAGCACGGCGATTCGTGAGGCCCTCGGTGCAGGCAACATGGGACATGCGACGGCGTTGCTCGGGCGCCCGTACCGGATGTCCGGCAAGATCGTCAAAGGTGATTGCGTCGGCCGGACGCTCGGCTATCCGACTGCAAATGTCGACCTGCGCAGGCGGCAGAGTGCCGTGATGGGCGTCTTCGCGGCGCGCGTACACGGGCTGAGCGACGGCGTCCGGGACGCCGTCGCAAGTGTCGGTTCGCGGCCTACATTCGATGGCACCATACCGATTCTGGAAGTACACCTGTTTGACTTTGATAAGGACATTTACGGCGAGTATATCCACGTCGATTTCATAGGGTGGCTGAGAGAGCAACAGAGGTTCGAGGAAGTCGACGAACTGGTTGCACAGATGCACGTTGATGCAGACAATGCGAAGACCATGCTTGCCGCGAGTGCGTGAGAGGAATCAGAGTTTGGAACTGAGTCAGGGCGCAAGGCGCTTCATTATCTGGATGTTCATCGCGATTGCCATCGTACTGGCAGACCAGATGACCAAGTGGGCGATTATTCGCTGGGTGCCGTTGTATGGCAGTGTACCCATTAACGACTTCATCAACCTGACGCACCAGCAAAATACGGGCGCGGCTTTCAGCTTCCTGGCCGGTGCGTCCGGCTGGCAGCGCTGGTTTTTCGTGGTCCTGGCAACGGTCGTCAGCGCAGTGCTGGCGGTATGGCTGTGGCGCATTCGGAATGAAGGCCACATGCTACTTGCGGGCGGATTGACATTGGTGCTGGGCGGGGCGTTGGGCAACCTGATCGACCGCATCAGGCTCGGCTATGTGACGGACTTCATCCAGGTCTGGTTCGGTAGCTGGGCGTTCCCGTCTTTCAACGTGGCGGATTCCGCGATCACGGTCGGGGCGGCCCTGCTGATCATCGACTCGCTGTTTTTGTCAGGCAAAGAAAAGGCGGCGCCCAAAGAGGCACCGCCCGAGTCGTAATTTGTCACGCGCTTGCGCGCGTTTCCTCTCTATCGAGTTCGAACCCAGCAATCGGTATCCGGGTTCGATATTCTCGTGCCGCGACCATCGATCTGGAAAAATGCGCACTTGCCCGCTTCGTCACCTCCCAGGTTATATACCGCCTGGGCGGTGAAATTAGCCGCGTTGCAGGCGGTGACATCAACAGTATAGGCGCCCGAATCGGTCTGCCAACCAGCCGCGCCCGAGAAGGAGAGCTGTGTCATGTCGCAGGTGAAGGTATTGTTCTGCAAATAAAAGCGTTCCTGGTTGGTCGCTATCTTCAATAGAGCTGCCTTCGCTTCATTGCGCTTGGCCCGTTCCACGAACCCGCGGTAATTTGGATAGGCGATTACCGCCAGGAAGCCGATGATCAAAACGACGATCATCAGTTCCAGGAGCGTGATACCACGCATGTGGTGCATGGCGCGTGCCGGCAGCGGGTGTACATAGCGGTTCATTATTCAACACCGTCCTGTGTCCAGAGTGTGCGAACCGGGAAGTTATCAAAGCCCGGGTCGAAGCACTCGACACCGATACAACCGATCGGCGGCGGCGAGCAGTCGTCGCCCGTGCAACTCGGATCCGGGCTCGGGAAGAGGAATGCCGGAGACGGCGCGATACCACCCTGTGCGAGGTCCGATACACGTGCCTTGTCTTCGTCACCGGCAATAATCGTGCTGAGGTCCGTGATTGGATCACCGTTCTTGACCGAAACCCGGTACAGGAAGTTACGCCCGACGCCCGCGGAACAAGTCGCCGCACCGGTGGAATCCGGTGAGAACGCAACGAAGAATACCTCGTTGTTGAACGTCACGGAGTTTGCGAAGACCTTCTGGTCTGCCGGCAGCGTGAATTTCCAGCCACGCTGGTTCGGGCCGATTGTCGTGCCGGTCTGGCCACTGATTTCAACCAGTTCGCTGTCTACAACCGGGACAAACGCGTCGTGTTCCGCCTGTGTCATCGGATTGAAGACGTTCTTGTCGCGAATCGAGTAGAAGCGGTCGGTGTTCGAGTCATCGAGCGGATGCGCACGGTAACCGCTGCCAATACTGACGGCGAGGAAGCGGCGGTTCTGCGCATTGTCATTGAAGATCGATATGTCGGGAGCCGCGTAGAACCGGCGGGTTTCGGCGATCGATGGCGTACCCGAAACACCCTCCGCACCAAGCTGCGCAACCACGCCACCCGTCACGAGCGCATTCGCGCCAGTACCGTCCGGCGCATTGCCCTTGAAGATATCGAAGCGCATTAGCTGGCCACCCATGTCCGATGCGTACATGCGATCGACAAGATTGTCGCCATTCAGATCAATGACGCGGATTTGCGTCGCGATCGAGCGGGTCATTCCCGGCATTTGCAGGTCTGCACCGCTGTCAGGGCCGGCACGCCAAAGCACATTGCCCGACTCCAGATCGAGCATATAAATGCCCGCACCCTGCGCGTCTGGCGTCGATGGATGGTCGATACTGTCGTGCACGGTATCGTAACCGCCACCGAAGATTACGACTGCCTTGTCGTTGTTGAGGCCCGGGTCAACCATGTCCACGCGGGCAACTGTCGGCCTCGACCAGGTTTGACCGAACGCCGGAGCGTTGATGCGCCACTTGACGATCGGGTTGTTCCTGTCGGTTACGTCAAGCAGGTAATAGGAATTGCTCCCTCGGCGCATGCCGAAAAGAATATAGACGAAGTCGCCGTCGACCGTTTCGATGATGCCGTCGCCATCACGATCCGCGACTACGGGTACGATGTCACCGTCGACACCATAGAACTTGAATGGCGCCTCGGAGTTCAGGAAGTACAGGGGCAGATTCCTCAAGTGCTCCTTCGGCATGAAGGACCAGAGTTCCCGGCCCGTCGAAGCATTGACCGCGTGCACGGAGCCCTGGTTGGTAGCCGTGTACACGGTAACATCGGGATTCGCCGGCGTGCCGCCATAGACAACTGCGGCGGGCTGCGAGTGCAGGGGGTCGCCCATCTGCTTGATCGTCGTCGTCGCCGGATCGAAGTCTTCGTCAGCAACATCCTCGCCGCGCGCCCAGCGAATCAGCTGATCGATTGTGGGCTCGCCAGCGGCTCCGGTCAGGCCGAAGTCCGCGAGCGCAAAGGCCGTACCATTCGAAGGGGTCAGCGCGTTGGCAGCGGCAGTCAGGTTCGGATCTGTCGTGTTGTCCGTATACATTTCCCGAACGGCAGGGTCAGGCAGGTTCTCGACGACGCCACCGGCAGCCACGTCGTTGCCGTCCGTGCCCGTAGACCAGAAGCTGGCTGCCGAGTCGTAGAATGAGCCCGTGAGCGGATCGACGGCCGGCACATCGTTGCGGTCGACAATCTGGCCGCTCGCAATACGATACTTCTTGAGGTTGCCCGGCCAGCGGATTCTTGTGTCCGCCTGGAACGTCGTGAGATACAGGTCGTTCAGGTTCTGCGTGCGATTGAACGCGTTGACTGCGACCGCAGGCGCGGCGAACGACAGATTCCTGTCCTGGATGTCATTGACGATCTCGAGCAGGGCAAGCGTCAGGCTCTGTACGTCATCCGCCTGGAAGTACGAACCGCCGCCACGTAATGCGGCCTCTTCGAGAATAGGCAGGTTAATCGCGAACCCGATCGTATGTGTCGTTACTGTTTGTATACCCGGCAGGTTGGGGTCGATGTCGTCATTAAACAAATATGCAGAAACGTCGTCCAGACAGGCACCGTCGCCTGTTCCCGTGCAGCCGGCGTAACCCAGCGTCGTGCCCCAGTCCGGCAGAGCGTCCACCAGCCCTGGCGTGTCCAGGTCTTCTGTCGGCAGACCGTCGGTCAGCACGACGTTGAAGTTCTTGGCGCAGGCCTTACTCGTCGGCCGCTCGTAGATTTCCGGCGCTGTCGATATCAGTGCGTTCGGATCCGTCGGATTCTCGTTGACGAGTTCGCCGTAGTGAGCTGGCAAACCACGCCAGTAGCGCGCTGATTCATAAACCGTCTCCGATACCGGCGTCCAGCCGCCCGATGGAATGCCATTGAGCGTCGCGAGAATGCTGGCGCGATTAGTGTCGAGGTCCGTCAGATCGAGAACGACAGGTCCGCCATCAACGCTGTTGAAGCGCATGATGCCGACGTTAATACCTTCGATCGAGTTCAGAATCGCCGTCGCCGTGTCCTGCACGATGCCGATACGCGAGTCCATGATCAGGACCGGGTTCTCGATGTAGTTCAGGTAATTACCGTCGAACATGGTGACGGACTGGCTCGTCGGCCAACTTCCCCAATGGATGCGTTCCTTTTTGTTACTCGTGAATGGCGCCTTGTCACCGCCACGCTGCGCATACACCTGGGCGGTATTGACACCGTCGCCATGGTCGCCATCGTCCTTCTGGCACTCGACAGGGTCCGTATCATTACCGGCTTCGATTTTTTGCCAGTGCACGGTATTCGCCAGGCCGAGGAGAATGCTGAAAAAACCGGAACTGCCGAGACGGTGCTGTGCCATCCTGCCACGGTAGGTGCCGATACCCTGCAGCTGCTTGGTTGAAAAATCACAAACATACGCTGTCTTCGCGATCCTCTTGGTATTTGCCGGATCACAGGTCGGGACGACCTTCTTGTACTCGGTCCAGTACAGGTAATTGGGGTCGCAAGGTGTCGCGGCACCGGGGTAGACCTGGGTGTAGTCGTACACCTCGCGCGTCTGCTCCTGATCACCCATGCTGCCCGACGAGTCGATGATCAGCATCACATTCGGAATCGTCTGGGCGGTGTCGGGATTGATCAGCAGCAACTCGGTGTCGTCTGCAACAGCCGGCGTACCACAGGTCAGGGCCAGTAACAGCCCGGCGCACATCCATGTTGTCTTCTGCATAAACGTCTTCATCATTCTGTCCTCATAAGTCCTTGCGAGGGCAATCAATTACTGTTGCCTGACGGGATGGACCGATACCCGCGTTACGCGGTCCTCTTCGAGATGGTGCAGGACCGTAACGGGGGTCTTCCTGCGGTCCTCTATGCGCGTCAGGTTGCGGCGGAACTTCTCCAGCGACATGCTCTTGCCGTCGAAGACCCATTGCGTATTGCCATTGACGCGTTTGACCATGTAAGGGCATTCCCCACAGGGCTTGAATCCCACGGTTCCCACCGTGTTCTGCGGCAAACGCAGTTCGGCCAGGCTTACCTCGTGAGCTTCCTGAATTTGTACGAAATCGGCTGCCACGGGCAGGGCCAGTCCGAGAACGATGGCGGCTATCAATACTTTGATTTTCATGGGATTACTCCGTTCCTTTACCGCTTACAGCGTCGGTGCCTGGGGCCCGACGACGTAAAAAGCCTGTGTGTGAAATGCGCTGGAATCGCGATCCGTCGTGATTCCGGGTGAACGCTCTGATACGGCCGTCGCCGTGGCGAGAAAGTGGTAAGCGACGACACCGCCGCCACCTACGCCGAGGCTGAACGCCGCGTCGGGCACGAGAGTCGAGTCCTCGTACTCGATCTGGGCGGTAACCTTGTCGTAGGAATTGATGTATTGCGTCACGGTCGTGCCGGCGACCGTGTTGAACTGGCCCTGTCCCAGGGCTGTTTCGAGCCCGGTCTCGGCTGCCTGGAACGCGTTCTCGTAGTTCTGATCGTTGCGTGCCATGGCGAGTTCGGTCGTTGCCGTGTTCATGCCGCTGATCGCAAGTACTGTAATGACGACGAGCAGCAGCAGGCCGACGATGAGCGCCGCGCCGGTTTGCTTCTTATAAGGTGTTTGTCTGTACATGATCATTCTCTCAATCAGATACGGGTGTTGCGCAACAGGATCGTTTTCGATACCTGCATGCGGCGCACGTCGTCCGTGTAGGTGCCGAGGTTGACGTCACCCGGAGCGTAGACGCGCTGGTCATTGATGCCGAGTTCGGGCGTCAGGCCACGTACCACGAGCCAGATGCGGGCCGTCAGGACGCGCGCGCCCGGGAAGTAGCCCGGCGCTTCGGGGTTGTAAATCTCGTCGCCCGGGTTTACGTAGCGGTCGACCGTATTGTCCTCATTCATGTCTATGCCGAACTGCACCTGCAGGTTCTCGACGCCCGGCGCGATCTCCTGGTCGAAGATGGCTGAATTGATGCCTTGTATTCCAAGGACCTTGCGGCGCAGGGTCGGGATGCCCGGGATGAGACCCGAATTCGTGTCGATGTAATAACTCGACACCATCAGGTTGTGAGTCGTGGAATCAGCAGGTGTGAACGTCGGCGGCACGACCCCGTCATCGAATATTTCACCCTGTACACGCGTCGTCTGAATCTGCAAACGCCCGGGCTGCAGCGGAACAGGGTTGACTGAGGCACGCCGCACTGTCAGCACGTCTGAATTAGCCTGATCGGTATCGTCGGCAGGGCACGTCAAAGCGTAGACGTTGTTGAAGCCATCGACGGGCGTGCCCAGTTCGATTGACCAGTCTTCGCTGCAATCGAGGGGTACGGCGAGCACGTTCGGATTCGGGATGCCCTGCAACGAGCGTCCTTCGATAACGAGGCCACGGCTGGTGCGGCCCCAGTTGCTCGCCATGCGCAGGTCAGCCTCGATCGTGTCCATCGCGAACTGCGCGGTCTCCTGCACCCGGGCGATCGACTCGTTGATGACAAACGCCTCGCGACTCTGGCTATAGATCTGGATCGCGCCAATCATCAGGAACGATCCGATGGCCAGGGCGACCATCAATTCGACGATCGTCAGGCCATGCTGCTTGCGATAGTGCTGGTTTCCTGTCTTGTGCATTGCTATCGCTCCTAAAACGGGTTGACCGGGATCGAGATGCCGTAGCTCGGCGGAATAGCAACCGCCGTCATTCCCGGCTCATTCCAGCTCACGGTGATGGTGTATATAGGCGGCGAGACGGTGTCATCGAACGCAACCACAACGTCGCCAGTGGGTAGCGAGTTGACGGCTTGCATGTCCCACACCCAGATGTCGTTGGCCGCCATGCCGACCACGTCGCAGTCGATGTTCGCGGCGACGCAGTTGTTGTTGGCGCCGATTCCGGCGTAAGCAATGCCAGCACTCGGGTTGGCGCGAATGCGGTCGGCTACGTCCCCGGCAAGTGACACGGCCTGGTGCCTGAACATCGACGTGCGGCCGGCCTGCAGGCTTTGCACGTAGAGCCCGGCGATGCCGAGCATGCCCACCGACATGATGACCAATGCGATCAACACCTCGATGAGCGAAAAACCCATTTGCTTATTCGATGATGGCTTGTTGGTACCGTTCATAACTGGCATCGGTGTCGTTCCTTTCAATCTGGTTGCGCTCACGGGCACGCCTGGCCCATGGCAGTCAAAGCATTTCCGATCATGCCCATGTCGCGCAGGATCGTTGCGCGCCCTAGCGGAGTGGCGACGAACAGCCGCGAGGCCGAGTTGCCGCCGGCAGCCCTGATGTTGCCGCGTTTATCACAGATGACGACCTGTGAAACCGCCGGGTTGTTCGCCGTATCCAGGCGGCCGAGCCCTGTCGATGCATACATGAAGTAGCTTGCATTGTTTGCAATCCGCAGCATGACGCCGGAATCTGCCGGTGGGTGGGCGCGGAGCACCGTCTCGTTGGCGCCCGCACGAGCCTGGTTACCGTCGTCGTCGATGAAAACGATGTAGCCCTGGTCCCAGGTACCGTCACAGGTGGACGCGGCGCCCATCGGGTCTGCGCTGGCACAAATCGTGATGTTGGTCCTCGCACGGGCTGATTCGCTGCGCGCCAGCTGGAAGGCAGCGTGCAGGTCGTTGGCCGTGGACGTCATGCGGCCGTTCTGCGTGAACGCATTCAGATTGGGAATACCGAACGTCAGAATGACACCCACGATCATCACCGTGATCATGAGTTCGTAGAGCGTAAAGCCGTGCTGTGATCGCTTGTCCATGGGCGCAATATAAAGCGTTTGTTCCCGGGCCTTCGGGGTATCCGACAAGCGGTCGGAGAGGGCCGATGAGCGGTCCGTTTTCGACCGCCCGATTTGACTTAATCCGCACAGGAATAGGGCTTGCCACGGGGTGTTTTGAGGGCCACCCGGGGACGGCCTGTATAGCTTATGACAAGTGCTTTCGGCGCGATCCGACCGGCCCGGTCACAGACCACAATGGTGCCGTTGGTGGCACGCTTGACGGTCGCCCTGAGCGTGAATCCACGCCGATTTGCGGCAATTTTGACGGTTGCCCCGGCCAGGTGCACGGAAAGCACGGGCTCGCCGTCATCGACCTGTGGTGGCTCGTCGCGATCGGTATTCTGGAACATCAGGAAGCCCCCTGACCAGTCGCGTCCGGGCGTGCAGCTGCGGCCGTCGAAGCTGGGGCAGAGTGAAACGACCTTCTTGCGCATGATCGACTCTTTGCGTGCCAGGTGAACGGCATGGAACAGGGCGTTGATCTCGACGGTTTGTTTCTGGCGTGCCGCCAGGTCGGCAAAAGAGGGCAGGCCGAGCGTGAGAATGAGCGCGGCGAGCGCGATCGTCATCAGGAGTTCGAGCAGTGAATAGCCGCGGGCAGGCATGGTGGACCTCCGTGTCACACTCGCATTTTGCTTGCTGAGGGCAGGCGACACCGCCCGAATATCGGGGCAATCCGGCCAAATTAGATGTTTACCGACCGTATTGATTTTGTGGTTTGGTTTTGGTTTATACTCAGTCCAGAATTTCACCCTGGGGGTAAACCAATGGCGCGTTCCGGCATCCTGACCATATTCGAGCAGCACGGTATTCTGCCGACGCCGCAGCGCATCGAGGTGGCTGAAATTCTCCTGGAAAAGCCCCAGCACCTGTCGGCCGAGCAGATCATCGACCAGTTGCGCGATGCAGGCAGCGGGGTGTCGAAAGCTACGGTCTACAACACTTTGAACCTGTTCGCCGAGTGCGGCGTGGTGAAAGAGTGCATGGTCGACCCGGTCCGCAAGTTCTACGACTCGGCGACGCATCGGCACCACCACTTCTACAATGTGGACACGGGCGAGTTGCACGATATTCCGGATGAACTGGTCAGATTCAGCGAACTTCCGGAGTTACCGGCGGGAACCGAGCGCGAGAGCGTCGAGGTGCTGATCCGGATTCGCGGCACCGGCTGACGCCGCAGCGGGAAATTCAGGCTTTTCCAGCAGGCTGTGTGCGGCTATACTGCGCGCCGCTACTACGTAGTGCCCAGCCGTGCCGGTATAGCTCAGTTGGTAGAGCGCCTCATTCGTAATGAGGAAGTCCGTGGTTCGAATCCGCGTACCGGCACCATCCCAATTCGCTAGATCCCGAGAAAAACCGCTTCCAGGTGGCGCCGTCACTGCGTTAAGCCGCAATCGACGTTCCGGGAACTTGCGTCTAAAATTACCGTTTCGGGACAGACCTGGGTCAGATGTGGGAAGGAATTGGTCATGATGAGTGCAGTTTCTGCTAAGAGTTCTTCGCCGCAAAGAAAAGCTGCCAGCGAGGGCAATTTTTATCCCGAGCGTGCCAATGCCCTTGGTCCGGGTATGAACCAGCGCATCCAGCGCCTGCGCAAGCTGAGCGTTGAGACCCAGCCGTGCCTCTCGATTGAACGGGCGCTGCATGAGACCGCTTTCTACAAAGAGAATTACGGCAAGCACTCGGTACCGGTGTTACGGGCACTGAACTTCCTCGATCATTGTAAAAAAAAAGCCATCTACATTGGCGACGATGAGTTGATCGTCGGTGAGCGTGGCCCGGCGCCCAAGCAGGTGCCGACCTTCCCCGAGCTGACCTGCCACAGCGTTGAAGATTTCAGGATCCTTAATACGCGCGAGCAGCAACGCTACACAATCAGCGAAGAAGATATAGACACTTACGCCCGCGAGGTAATCCCCTATTGGCAGGGGAGGACAATTCGCGAGCGGATTTTCGGTCATGTGCCTTCCGAGTGGATGGCCGCTTACGAAGCCGGGCTGTTTACCGAGTTCATGGAGCAACGTGCTGCGGGTCACACGGCGCTGGACGGGCAGATCTATCGCAAGGGCATGCTCGATTTCAAGAAGCAGATCGCAGCCGAAATAGCGGCACTGGATTATCTGAACGACCCGCAGGCAACGGACCGGTTTGAAGAGCTCACGGCAATGGATATCTCCTGCGATGCGGTGATTGTCTTTGCCGAGCGACATGCGGAACTTGCCGAGCAACTGGCCGCAAAGGAAGACGACCCGCAACGGGTTGCCGAATTGAAGACTATCGCCGCGGTGTGTCGACGCGTCCCGGCGAACAAGCCGCGCAATTTCCACGAGGCGATTCAGATGTACTGGTTCGTCCACCTCGGCACCATTACCGAACTGAACGGCTGGGACGCCATGAACCCGGGACACTTTGACCAGCACCTGTCGCCGTTCTACGGGGCAGAGCTTGCAGCCGGCACCCTGAATCGTGAGCAGGCCAAGGAACTGCTCTGCTGTTTCTGGATCAAGGTAAACAATCACCCGGCGCCACCCAAAGTCGGCATTACGGCTCGCGAAAGCGGGACCTACAACGACTTCACCAACATCAATATTGGCGGCATCGACGCCAGTGGCAAGGACGGCGTCAACGAAATTTCCTACATCATGCTCGAGGTTATCGAGGAACTGCACATCTTGCAGCCCGGCAACGCGGTACACATCAGCAGCAAGACCCCGGATCGCTTTCTACACGCGGCGTGCAAGGTGATCCGGCAGGGACACGGCTATCCCTCGGTTTTCAATCCGGACGTCTACGTGATGGAACTGTTGCGTCAGGGCAAGTCCCTGCAAGACGCTCGCGAAGGCGGCTGCAGTGGTTGTATCGAGGTCGGCGCCTTCGGCAAGGAGGCGTTTCTTCTTACCGGTTATCTCAATGTCCCGAAGATCCTCGAGATCACGCTGAACAACGGTGTCGATCCGGTCACGGGAAAGCGCGCCGGCATCGAAACAGGCGATCCGTGCCTCTTTAGCGACTATGAACAGCTCTACGGTGCATTTATCGAACAACTGAAATTCATCGTCAACACCAAGATGCAGGTCAGCAACTACATCGACCGGATGTTCGCCAAGTACGCTCCTGCCCCCTTTCTTTCAGTTGTGATTGAGGACTGCATCAGCAAAGGCAGGGACTACTACGATGGCGGTCCACGTTATAACACCAACTACATCCAGTGCACCGGCCTGGGAACCACCACCGACAGCCTCTCGGTACTGAAGAAACACGTATTCGAGGAACAGAATTTCAGCATGGAGAAGATTCTCGACGCACTGTCGAAAAACTTTGAGGGAGACGAATTCCTGCGCCAGACGGTGCTGAACAAAACGCCATTCTTTGGTAATAACGACGACTATGCCGATGACATCGCGCTGCAAGTTTACGCGGATTTGCTTGAAGCAATCGACGGCAAGCCGAACGTCAGGGGCGAGGCGTTTCACCTGAATATGCTCTCGACGACTTGCCATATCTACTTCGGCAAGGTGATGGGCGCCTCCCCGAACGGTCGCCTGGCGGGCAAGTCGATTTCAGATGGCACTTCGCCTTCGCATGGTGCCGATACGCAGGGTCCATCAGCAGTGATCAATTCACTGACCAAGCTGGACCACACTATGTCCGGTGGCACATTGCTAAACCAGCGGTTTCTACCCAGTCTCCTGAAGCGGGACGAGGACATCACCAAGCTTGGCCAACTGATCCGCAGTTACTTCGCTTTGGGTGGCCACCACATTCAATTCAACATTGTCGATACCGCCACCCTGAAAGCAGCGCAGAAGTGCCCGGAAGATTACAAGGACCTGCTGGTTCGAATGGCTGGTTACAGCGACTATTTCAACGATATGAATGTGGATTTGCAGCAGGAAATAATCGAGCGAACGGAGAACGAGGCGTTTTAATGATGTTCAAGAACGCTCCCGAGGACACGCTCGATCCCGAATCGGCCAGGTCTGGCGAGGATGCCGGCCCACAGAGCGGCCTGGTCTTCGATATCAAGCGCTTCGCCATCAATGACGGCCCGGGAATCCGGGTGACTATCTTCCTCAAGGGTTGTCCGCTTGCCTGCCGCTGGTGCCACAATCCCGAAAGCATTTCGCCCAGGGTGCAGAAGATGTACACGAAGGCAAAATGTATCGGTTGCGGTGAATGCGTCGATATCTGCCCGGAGCAGGCCTGCAAACTTACGGATGCGGGGATAGCGACAGATCACGATCTCTGTGTTCGCTGCGGGCAATGTGCCGCGGTTTGTCCGGCGGCGGCAACCGAAATGTCCGGGCGGTACGAAACAGTGGGCGACCTGCTCAGCGCGATTGAGAATGAACGACCGTTTTTTGACCAGTCGGGCGGGGGGGTCACGTTCTCTGGCGGCGAACCACTGTTGTATCCTGATTTTCTGATCGAAATTCTCGATGCCTGTGGCCGTTTGCGGATACACCGCACAGTCGATACTTCCGGCCTGGCCAAGACGAAGCATCTGTTAGAGGTCGCCAAACGTACCGATCTGTTTCTCTACGACCTGAAACTAATGGACCCGAAGAAACACAAGGAATGGACCGGGGCCGGCAACAAACGAATTTTGCAGAACCTGAAAGTCCTGGCTGAAAGTGGAGCCGCTATTCAGATCCGTATCCCTCTGATCAAGGGGGTTAACGCCGATGACGACAACATTAACGCGACTGCCGCCTTCGTCGCAGCATTACCCGGGCCCGCACGAAAAATCAGTCTGCTGCCGTATCACGATGTTGCCGAGGGCAAATTTGCGAAGTTGGGGCGTGACTACAAGGCCAGTCCCATGACTGCACCTGCTGCTGAGGATCTGGAGCGAGTCATCACCTGCTTTTCCACCCACGGCCTGACCGCCTCTGTAGGTGGCTAGCAGAAAAACCTCTGGAGACAACCGAAGCGGACTAGTGCGTCTCGCCGGCGTATTCGAACTCGGAGAAGGCCATTGATTCGGCTTCGTTTACCCGCACCAGCACGAAGGCACTCAACTTGATGGCGAAGTCCATCGAATGCATGACGACAGGTCCGTCGTCGGCGACCGGACCGAACGCGAGGCGCATCAGAAACTTGCTCATTTTCACGCCGAACTTGGGTCGAATCGGTTTGTCGTTGCGTATGTCGACATAGGCGAGGTACTCGCCGTCTTTGATAATCTTCACGGTCCCGTGCATGTTCTCGAGGACCTTGCGCCCGACGTCGTCATCCTCGTCATCGTCTGTCGGAACGAAGCTCAGCAGCCAGTAGTCGTCCGTTTCCTCGACGAGCTCGAGGGTGTCGGGCTCGACCATGTCAATGGCGTCGTTGTCATCATTGTCATCGTCATCACCGTCGTCGTCGCCGAAGTGATGGTCGCCTCTGCTATCGGCATACTCGACCGCTTCCTCGTCCGTCGGCACACGGCCATCGATGCTGATCAACGTCCAGCGTTTATCCTCGGGAAGCCGCGGGTCATACCGGCCAACCCGATCACCTTCCTTGCCGGAAGACGTCGCCGTAAAAGCCCAGTCATCCTGAAAATCCCAGGTGATCGCATCGATAGCGGCCTCGAACAGTGCTTCGTAGCTGCCATGCGGTGTTTGCGCGAAAGTTTCCGTCGAGGCGAACAGCAGGGCGGTCGCGATGATTACGTGGGTGGCTGATCTGAATTGCATGATCGGTGGATTCCGGAAATGGTCTCGTGCTTATAGTCGATGCGACGGCAAAAGGTTACAAATCACAACTTACAAATCAGTTGTTCTTGTCAATTGTTCTTGCGCAGGTAAAAATCGAAGGAATCACGCATGCTGCCGTAGCGATTGTTGATCCAGAGGATCAGCATGCCCTCCACCCAGCGCGCGTCCTCGACCGGGCCTACGTCGATCGGCTCGAGTCCCATGCCGGTGACGAGTTCGGCGACCTTCTTTTTCGCCGTGCCGCTGTCGCCTGCGAGCGGTATCGAGACCGGCCCTCCTGCTGACGATGGGTCGACCATCGTTTTCCAGTTGAGCGTGTTGAATGCCTTCACGACGTGTGCATCGGGCGCTGCCGACTGGATGATCTGTGCATTCGAGGTAGCAACGCCATGTTCCAGTCGGTTCAGCTTGCGCTGCAGCGGGTTGGTGGGGTCGATGATGATCTTGCCGGACAGGTCGCCGAGACCGAGTGTGATTTCCTCAACCAACATGCCCGGCACGGCCAGCACGACCATGTCGGCGCCTACAACCGCCGCGGCCGGCGTCGTCGCCGAAGAGCCGTCGCCCGTACGCTCGACGAGGTCCCGAACCTTGCCGCGCTCCGGATCACGCGAACCGTAGACAATGGTGTGGCCCTGTTTCGCAAACGCAGGGCCGAGCGCTTGTCCGACGTCGCCGGTACCGATGATAGCGATCGTGTCGGCAAGAACGGGGAGGGAGAGAAAAGCGGCAATTATCGAAACAGGTAATCGAATGGACATGGACAGGGCTCCTTGGCAGAGCCCCGCATTCTAATACCAAATGGCCATGTCGAAGCCGCGCGCATCGTACACCGGCATGCTGGGCAAGCGCTCCGCACGACTCGTTGCAATGCGTTTTGCGGACCACAGCATGGCAAAGGAATCGAGTACGTCGGTTTTCGCAACCTCCGAGCGCGAAAATTGAGTGAAAGCCTCATACAGGACCTTCGACGGGTACACGTCGCAGAGGTAGCTCAGCCGGTCACGGAAGCGCAGCTTGCGCCCTTCCTTGTGCGGCAACATCACACCGCCTTCGAGTTCCAGGAAACTCAGCCTCGGGTGCACCTCGTACAGGTTGTGCAGCGCGCCCGGATTGGCGCGAATGTAGTCATGGACTTCCCGGATCTTGTTGGCCGGGCAGCGATAACGGTAGTGTATGTCCACGTCCGCGTTGTTCAGCACATCCGCCTGCGCTTCCGACACGCTCAGCGGTACATCGACGGCGACAACGTCGTAGCCGTCGAGGCGTTGCATCGCTTTTTCGAAAGTGGGTGCGACAAACCAGTTCCAGGGGCCCGGCAACGGCGACTCTCGAAGCACGTACCAGCCTGCCTTACAGCCTACGATTCCAGCAATCCTGCTCATACCTCACCTCACACTTTTCCGTGGTGTGATCATCCTAAAGATGCAGGTGTTGTCTTTATTGTCCCGTTACCGCAGCCGTTTGGCATTCGCGGTCATTCGCGCAGGCGTTGACAGGCCTCGCTTTGCAGGTATTTTGCGAGCCGTGATACGGGCGTCTGCGGGGCGCTGTGGGAGTTCACGACGACAGTTTCCGGCGGCAGGTTTGCGACGGCCCAGCCGGCGAACCAGCACTCGGTGGCAACGCGATCAGTGCGCGGCGTGTCGTCCTCGGAATTTGGCACATGAAGGTCGGAGACGAAGAAGTAACCCTGGTCGACCGCGTGTACGCCGAGCGACGCTGATGCATGTGGCGAGGCGCCCATTGCGACGAGCCGGACGGTGTTCGTCGCGTCGCTGAGTGTTACTGCGTCCGAGACCGGGATGACGTCGATGCCACCGTTGACGGTGGTGAAGCGGTCGCGCGGCATCGTGGGCCGATTGAATGCCGCCTCGAGAAAACGGGCGTATTCCGCCGGGGCAAAGATCACGGCTCGCGCAGCGGCAAAAGCCCGCGCACCACCGGCATGATCGTCATGGGCGTGCGTCAGTGCCACCGCACGAATTCGTTGCTCCGGGAATTCCGCGGCCAGGAAATCGATGAAGTTCTCCGACAAGCCGCTGACGCCGAGTCCCGGCACCAGGTCAGTGGGTGGAATCTGGTGGAGTTCGACCCAGCCAGCGGGCGCATCGGCGACCACGAGCCCCTTGTCAGTGTTGACGACGAGATGTTGAAAACCTGTCCTGACGCCGCGAACCAGGTGCACGCCCTCGGCAAGATCGATACGTTGCATGTTGATGCGTGCAGGCCAGCGATCGCCGGGCACCTCCACCGGCTCCGCGCCTGGCGTCGTTTGCCAGAGTTGTTCCGCCTCGGCGTCACTGAGTTTGCGCCATTTGCCCCGCGCCTCGAATAACGCCTCGCCATCCACTTCGACAACAACGGACGGGCGGCTTTTCCTCGACCAGTCCCAGCGCCAGATAACGGGTACGCTGCCGCGAAGCGGCAGGTCTGCGGACGTGGCGACTGTTACCAGTCGCTCGTCGACGATCTGCACGCGAACATCGGTCAAGGGCGTATCTCCATGCTCCTCGACCAATCGTTGCGGATCGATGCGTCGCACACGCCGCGCTTCGGTCAGGCTGTCGGCACCGTGAAACTCGATGTCGGGCGGGTCGTCGGCATTGACGATGCGGACGAGATCGGGCGGGAGCATCGCGACCGTCCAGCCACCATCCATGTCGGGGTTGGACTTGCCGCTGCCTGTAAACAACACCCGCTCGGAGTCTTCCTCGGTGACCACGCACCAGCTCGTCTTTACAAACTCGTCCTTTGTGGGCTCCATGCCCTGGTAACGGGCGCCGAGATCGAATTTGCCCTCGAGGCAAAATTCGGTCGTGCCGGCCGCGAACGCAGCCGGCGCGGCGAGCAGAAAAAATAGTGGAATCAGACGTTTGCAGACCATAGGACCGTTTCTTGTGGCGGTTTGTCGATCGTAAATCTGACACCATTTGGCGGGCAGAATTCCATTAGCGTCTATAATGCGCATGATGAGCCATAGAACACGTCTAATTCTGGTCGTCAGTGCCCTGGCCCTCGCGGGCTGTGCGGAAAAAGGTGAGAAAGTCTACAGAAGCTGGGTAGGCCCCGATCGCTCGAACATGGCGATCGTCACATTGCAGCTGGGCGACGACGTGAAGGACGTGACGATTCGGGAACGCGAACTGCCGCGGTCCGAGTACGGCACAATTCTACTCGTGCCGGGCAAGTACACACTGCATGAGCGCGACGACGCCAACATCGGGATCATGATCCGGCCCGTACTCGTTGACGCGACCCGGGCTCGTGCACGTGGCGAGCTGATCCTCGGCCATACCTATGTGTTGCACGCCGGCAAGTCGGATGGCAAGCGGGCGCTGTGGATCGAGGACGCGCGCAATGGCGAAGTGTTCATCGATACGCGGTGAGTTTCCTCACCGAACTCAAACGCCGTAACGTACTCCGCGTCGCCGCGGGTTATGCGGCCGTCTCCTGGCTATTGATCCAGATAGTCGGGACCGTCTTTCCCTTTTTCGGGATCAGTGACGACGCCATTCGCGGTGTCATGATTGTCCTGATCGTCGGATTTATTCCCGCGGTTGCTATCTCGTGGGCATTCGAATGGACTCCCGAGGGACTCAGGCGCGATAGCGACGTCGATCGTGCTGCACCGAGCTCCATCGCGATGAGCAAACGCCTGGATCGAATCGTGATTGTTACTTTGGTGCTTGCTGTCGGTTACTTCGCCGTCGACAAGTTCGTATTCGATCCGGTGAGAGATTCAGCGAGGGAGCAAGCTGCGGAACAGAGGGGCCGGACCGAAGCGCGGGTTGAGTCTTACGGCAACAAGTCGATTGCCGTGCTGCCGTTCGTCAACATGAGTTCCGATCCCGAACAGGAGTTCTTTTCCGATGGCATCTCGGAGGAACTGCTGAATCTGCTCGCCCGCATTCCCGAACTGCGCGTTATCTCCCGTTCGTCGGCCTTTACGTTCAAGAACAGCGACCTGGAGATTCCCGAGATCGCGGAGCAGCTGAACGTCGCGCACATCCTGGAAGGGTCGGTACGAAAAGCCGGCAACACCGTTCGCATCACGGCGCAGTTGATTGAAGCCAGCACCGACACACACCTCTGGTCGGAAACCTATGACCGCGAACTCGAGGATATCTTCCAGATCCAGGACGAAATTGCGGCAGACGTCGTCCTGAACCTGAAAGTCGAACTGCTCAGCGATATCCCGACGATGTACCGCACTGACCCGAAAGCTCACGAACTGTATTTGCAGGCGAAGCACATCGCTTTTACCGGGGGTAGCAGTGACGACAGCGAGAAAGCTCACGTGTTGCTCAAGCAGGCACTGGCAATCGATGAGGACTACGTGCCGGCACTGCTCCTGATATCGATGGTCGACTACTGGCTGCATACTGAAACGGACGAACGCGAGGCGATGATTGCGCGTAACGCAGAGATAAGAGCCCGGCTCAAAAAGCTGGTACCGGATAACCCTAATTTGCTGGGCTGGGTCGCGTGGGACAAGTTCGAATTCGACAAGGACATGGAAGGAGCTGCCAGGGGCTTTGAGGAGGCCGTGCGTTCGAGCCCGGGCGACGCGGAATTACTTCGCGGTGCCGGGGCGTTTGCGAGGCACATCGGCAAATTCGACGCGGCTATTGCGCTTCTGGAGCGATCGGTGGAACTGGATCCGCTTTGCTTTAACTGTATCTATCTCATTGGCGATTCCTATCATCGTGCGGGCAGGCTCGATGAGGCGCTGGAATCGAGGAAGCGGTACATGGAACTCAGTAAAGGCGGCGCGTACACGTTGGGAGTGATTCACTTGCAACGCGGTGAGCCGGAGGCCGCGTTGGCAATGTTCGAACACCCTGCAATGAACGACTATGCGGTCCAGGCTGGCCGCGCGATGGCATTAGATGATCTCGGAAGGCATGAGGAATCACGGGCAGCATTACAGCAGCAGATTGAAATCCATGGAGACGAACATCCGAAGGAGGTGGCTGAGGCCTACGCCTGGATCGGTGAGGCCGACAAGGCGTTCGAGTGGCTCGACAAGCTCTACGGCGACGACATTGGGCGGTTCTTCACGCAGGTGTATGACCCGGCCTGGATCAAGATTCGCAACGATCCACGCTGGCGCGGGCTGACTGTACGAGCGGGTATGCCGAGAGAGCGTCTTGAGGCAATTGAGTTCAACCCGGTACTACCGGACTAACTGTGGGAGCGCGCCCCGGCGCGCGATCCCACAGCCAGGTTCAAACAGAGACAGCCTAATTCGACGCGTTGATGTTTTCGGTCAGGCCTTCACGCAGCAGTGCGATCGCCTCGTCGGTACGGCCGGTCTCCTTGAGGATGTCACCAAGCTTGACGTAGGCCGCGTTACGGATCGCCGGACTACGGCTGTCTTTCAGCACGTCTCTCAGTACCTCGGCAACACGCGCCTTCTCACCGCGCTCCTCGTAGGCTTCCTGGATCTTTTGCATCTGCATGATCGCTGCCCGTTCCGGGTCCGACACGATTCCATGGGTCGATTCGATGATGTTCAGGTAGTCGGTCATGATGTTCAGGAACGTCTGCATAAGGGCGAGGTCGTCCTGTGACTGCGCGTGTGATAACGGTGCAGCCGCAAGCAGCAGCGTTGCCGTGATACTCACGAATACTGTTCTAACTGTACGCATGGTCTTTCTCCTTCAAGTTCTCATCTTCAATGTC
>Ga0070727_10001113_pt1 | contig 29661 bp, 24 predicted proteins | sample tdAd472_FD_66722 | JGI IMG/M metagenome (GOLD analysis project Ga0070727, IMG submission 66722) | Marine sediment microbial communities from the Atlantic coast under amendment with organic carbon and nitrate - tdAd47.2 | ecosystem: Environmental > Aquatic > Marine > Coastal > Sediment | place...
CTGTCCGGGCTCGCGTCAAGACCATCATCCCTGACGGAACCCGCCGCAGACTATTTTATGATCGCCTCTATGACAACGCCGGCACCTATGCCGACCTTGACCAGCATGAGGTGGAGCGCCTGGTTCTAGAGGCCGCTAAAAGCCACCGCGTGGGTGCCACCACCGGCCAGGTACAGCTTGTGGGCGCAGGCCCGGGTGATCCGGACCTTCTGACCATCAAGGCGCACCGTGCGCTCCAACAAGCAGACGTGATTGTCTATGACCGACTGGTGAGTCGCGACGTGCTGGCCCTCGCCCGCCGCGACGCAGACCTGATCTTCGTTGGCAAGCGCGAAGGCGACCATGGCATCGGCCAGGACGGCATCAACCACGTGATTGTTGAGGAAGCCCTCAAGGGCCGTCGTGTTGTACGCCTAAAGGGTGGCGATCCCCTATTGTTCGCACGCGCTGGTGAAGAACTGGACGCTCTCCGTACACACGACATACATGTGGAAGTCGTGCCCGGCATCAGCGCCTTTCAGGGCATTGCCGCCACCACGCAAATCCCGCTGACGGACCGCGCGCACGCGAGCTCCATCACGCTTGTCACAGGCCACCTGAGGGATGGCGCCTACAAGGATTGGGCGCGCCTTGCAGGCGACGGCCAGACGCTTGCGGTATACATGGGCGTCAAGGGTGCTCCAAAGATTTCCGCAGGACTGATCGGTGAAGGCGTGAAGGCGTCAACGCCAGTGGCCGTGGTTGAGAACGGCACCCGGGCCAACGAACGCCGCTTCTACGGCACGCTCGCGACTCTGCCTGAAGTGGTTGCCAAGAACAATGTGAAAAGCCCTGCGCTTCTGTTGATCGGTGATGTGGTCTCGACCGCTTCCGACCTCGCATGGGCCGCAAAAGAAACTGATCGCCTGGTCGCGACAGCTTGAGGATATGGAGTACTAAGATGGCTAGAAAAATCAAAGGGCCACAAATGATTGTCGCGAACCGCCTTCTGGACGGTCGCGTAGTGTTCATGAAAGCCGACGGCACATGGTCTGCCTTAGCAGGTGAAGCAGCTGTTGCCGCTGACGAAGCGGGCGTAGAGGCACTTGAGGCCCTGGCGCAAAAATCCGCAGACGAGAACTACGTGCTGTCGATTGAAGTGATCGACGCCACTGAAAAGGGCGGAAAGCCGTACCCCGCGCATATGAAATTCGCCATGCAGGCAAAGGGCCCAAGTGTACGCCCGGATCTGGGATACCAGGTTTCGCCGGCATGGGAACAAACCGACCTTTAAGGACGATCAGACATGTATGCTTACGATAAATATGATCATGCCCTTGTGAACGCCCGCGTCGCGGAATTCCGCGACCAGGTTGAGCGCCGCGTGCGTGGCGAGCTGACGGAAGAAGAGTTTCGGCCACTACGCCTGATGAACGGCCTTTACCTGCAACTGCACGCCTACATGCTGCGTGTGGCCGTACCATACGGCACCCTGAGCGCTGACCAGATGCGGACGCTGGCGCATATCGCTCGCAAGTATGACAAAGGCTATGGCCATTTCACCACGCGCCAGAACATCCAATATAACTGGCCGAAGCTTAGTGACACGCCGGATATCCTGCAGGAACTGGCCAACGTGGAAATGCACGCCATCCAGACGTCCGGTAACTGTATCCGAAACGTGACGACAGACCAGTTTGCGGGCGCGACAGCCGATGAGGTTGCTGACCCACGCCCCTATGCTGAACTCATCCGCCAGTGGTCCAGCTTCCACCCGGAATTCTCGTTCCTGCCACGCAAGTTCAAGATTGCCATCACGGGTGCAGACATCGACCGCGCAGCGGTGAAATGGCATGACATTGGCCTTGTGGTGAAAAAGAATGACGCGGGCGAGATTGGCTTTGAAGTGCTGGTTGGCGGCGGCATGGGCCGGACGCCGGTGATTGCGAAAACCATCCGCGACTTCCTGCCGGAAGCCGACCTGCTGAGTTACCTTGAAGCCATCCTGCGCGTTTATAACGAACAGGGCCGCCGCGACAATAAATACAAGGCGCGGATCAAGATCCTCGTGGATGCGTTGGGCGCAGACGAATATGCCCGCCAGACAGAGGAAGAATGGCAGAAGATCAAAGACCTGCCGATCGACTTCCCGGCTGAGGAAGCAGCGCGTATCAAGGCCTTCTTCGCGCCTCCACCGCTGCAGGTGCTGTCAGATGACGTTCCTGCCGTCAATGAGTTAGCAAGCAAGAACTTCCTTTTTGGCGCCTGGCTCAAGAACAATACCAACCAGCACAAAGTGCCCGGCCATGTGAATGTGACGATCAGCCTTAAGCCGCACGGCGGCATTCCGGGTGACGCCACAGCCGAACAGATGGACCTGGTGGCAGCGCTGGCTGACGAATATAGCCAAGGCGAGCTTCGGATCAGCCACGAGCAGAACCTGATTCTGCCCCATGTGGCGAAAAAGGACCTGCCCGCGATCTGGACGGACCTAGACGAAGCCGGCCTGGGCATCCCGAACGCCGGGCTGCTGACCGACATGATCGCCTGCCCGGGGCTGGACTATTGCTCGCTTGCGAATGCCCGGTCGATCCCGCTGGCGCAGGAACTGGGCAAGCGCTTTGACGACTTCAAGCGCCTGCAGGACATCGGCCCGCTCAAGATCAAAATCTCCGGCTGCATCAATAGCTGCGGCCATCACCATGCCGGCCACATCGGAATCCTGGGTGTGGACCGTAAGGGCGAGGAAAACTATCAACTTCTGCTCGGTGGCTCGGGCGCGGAAGATGCATCCAAAGCCGCGATCCTCGGCCCGGGTTTTGACGAGAATGGCATCATCGATGCCATTGAAAAAGTAGTCGCCGTTTACCTTGGCGAACGCAATGAGGGCGAAGAGTTCCTGGCAACATACCGCCGGGTGGGCCCAGACGTATTTAAGGAGGCTGTTTATGGCACTCGTTAATCTGACAGGCATTCAGGCAGGGGACTTTACTGTCCTCGCTGAAGACCAGACGCCAGACGAAGGAGCGGCTGTTGCCGTGCCGCTATCGCGCCTTAAGGATGAAGGTGACGACTTCTTCAAGGTCGCGGGCTCCGTGGGTGCCGTGCTGGCAACGGACACCAATTACACAGACCTTGCGCCACTGATGAACAAGCTCGCCTTTGTCGTGATCGACTTCCCGGCATTCGGTGATGGCCGTGGCTTTTCACTGGCCGTACGGCTTCGGAAAGACCTAGGCTTCAAGGGCGAAATCCGCGCCACAGGCCCCGTGATCCCCGATCAAGCACTCTTCCTTCTACGCGCAGGCTTCGACACTGTCGAAGTGGCTGACGCCCGCGAGGCTGCCTTCAAGACAGCGCTCAAGCGCTTTGATGCCTTCTACCAGACTGACTATACCGGCCAGGTGTCACTGGCGCATGCACGCCACGGCAAAAGCCAGGAGAGGAAAGCATCGTGACCGCCGCCCCCGCCCTGAAGACAGCTGCTCTTTTTAATCCGCTCACAGCTGTGGATTACCTCGACGCGCGCTACGCCAACGTAACGCCAGAGGAGGTGATTGAAGGGGCGCGCAAATATTTCGGTCGCCGGTTCGCACTGGTCTCTTCCTTCGGGGCAGAGTCGGCCGTGCTCTTGCACATCGCTTCCCAAGTATCAAAGGACATCCCTGTACTGTTCCTCGATACCGGCAAGCTGTTTGGTGAAACCAAACGCTACCGCGATCAACTGATCGACCTTCTCGGCCTCACGGACGTGCGTTCCATCTCCCCGGATGTCAATGACACCCAGCGGGAAGACCCCAAGGGTGCGCTCTGGAACCAGAACCCAAACAAATGCTGCTATATCCGTAAGGTGGCACCGATGGCCCGTGCTCTTGAGGGTTTTGAAGGCTGGGCGTCGGGACGCAAGCGCTATCAGGGCGGCGTCCGCAGCCTGCTACCGCATTTTGAGGCATCCGATGGCCGGGTAAAAGTGAACCCGCTGGCCTTCTGGACCAAGGATGACGTCCTTGACTATAAAGAGCGTGTGAGCCTGCCAGACCATCCGCTTGTGGCTGAAGGTTTTGCCTCCATCGGCTGCATGCCCTGCACCGACCGGGTATCGGACGGCGAGGACGAACGGGCCGGGCGCTGGCGCGGCCAAGCCAAAACCGAATGCGGCATTCACTTAAGTTTGGCTGAGAATAGCCGCATCCTCTCCAGAGAATAAGTTGACCAAAAAGTCCATTTTTCGGTCAAAAAAATCGCTATTTCATCAAGAAAATCTTTGCGCTGACGCATCAAGTGCCTATGATGCAGTGAATTAGTTTTTCTAACGCAGGTTTGTTTATGAAACGCTCCCTGTTACCCCTGAATGCTTTACGTGCCTTCGATGCTGCTGCCCGCCACATGAGCTTCAAGCTCGCCGCCGATGACCTTTCGGTAACGCCAGCAGCCATCAGCCAGCAGATTCGCTCGCTGGAAGACTTCCTGGGTGTGGAACTATTCCGCCGCACCAACCGTTCGCTTGTCCTCACTGAAGCCGCGCAGCTGTCGCTCGCCCCCCTCAAGGAAGGGTTCGAGCGCATGGAAGAAGCTGTCGATATCCTGACGGAATCGAAAACCTCCAATGTACTGAAGGTCAGCGTGTCGCCCTCCTTCGCCAGCAAATGGCTAGTGCCACGCCTCGCGAGCTATTATGAGCGTCGCCCGGATGCGATTGTGAAAATCTCAGCCACCATGCAAATCACGGACTTCAAGGCCGAGGATGTTGATATCGCGATCCGCTATGGGCTTGGAAACTATCCCGGCCTGTACCAGGAGGAAATCCTGCGGGAAACGGTCTTCCCTGTTTGCGCACCGGAACTGCTTGAGGGCCAACCCGATGCATCAAGCCCATGCGCCATTTTAAAGCACACACTGATCCATGATGACAGTACGGCCGAAGACGACAGCGTACCCACCTGGGCCATGTGGATGAAGGCTGCAGGCGTTGAAGTGCCAGAAGGCATGCCGGCGCTGCACTTCAACAACCACGCCTTAGCGATTGAGGCTGCTGTTGCTGGTCGCGGCGTTCTGCTCGCACGGTCCGCTATTGCCGAAGAAGACCTCAAGGCCGGAAGGCTGGTTAAGCCGTTTGGCGAGGCAGTGCCGATCAATTTCGCGCACTATATCGTCTGCCCGGAAGACAAGCTGAAGAATGAACGCGTTCAGGACTTTATCGACTGGATCCGTTCAGAGACAGGGAACCAGGCTGCGCCAATCGAGGAGTAAGCCCATGAAACAGATGCTGTATTGCCTGCTTGCCGGTTTGGTGTTTGGAGGTGCAGCATTTGCCCAACCTGAAAAGGCCGCGCCTTCTTCAAGCAGCCCATCCTGCCTGAAATTGGGTGCCGATGAGACACTCGGCGCCCATTTTGCAGCTTTCGAAAAGCTCATGACCGACCTTTATAGCCGCGCCGGCCTGTGCGCCAACTCCATCGCCATGTCGCCAAAACGGATCGAGCAACTGATGGCAAACGGTGAGCTGGACGGCGACTGGTTTCGGCCATCAGAATATATCGCCACACGCGGGCTTGAGCAGCAGATTATTCCGCAGGCCATTTTTGGCCTTGAGGCGCGCCTGATCTGGCTGAAGAAAAGCGGCTTCTCCGGCAATCCCGCAGACCTCAAGGGGCTTACCGTGGGCTACCGGGCGGGATTTCGCTGGATTGAAACCCATATTCCGCTGATGGGCGGCAAGCCCTTCGCCATCACTGGCGGCAGTCAGGTGAAAGCCCTCCTGGAGCATGGCCGCATCCAAGTTTACGCCACCAGCAGTGCCCATGAACCCAATGTGTTTGCAGCGTTTGGTAACGAGCGAGACAAGTTGGTTAGCGCCCGCTGGGCTACGGAGCCTTTTTATCATCTGCTTCAGCTCCGCCACGCAGACAAGATCCCCGCCCTGACAAAGGCCATCAAGGATATGATCAGGGACGGTGACATGCAAAAGCATTTGATCATGCCCGGCGTAATAACAGTGCCGCTGCGGACTGAAAACTAAAGGTTGGATTAGCAATCTTACCGGGCTAAGACTGATATCAGGGGGACTGGTTGAACGAGGGGCGCCATGCACTACAAGCAGGCACTTGCCAGCAGATCAGCGCGCAAGATAATCATTCGACGCAGCCTACAGGGGCTCGTCATGGGCAGTGGCGCACCGCTTGGTTGGGCATTGATCCAGCTGATGCGCGGGGTCGATCTTGGTGTCTACATTCCCGCCAACTTGCCGCTTTATCTTTACATGCTGTTTGGCACGATGATCGTGTTTGCGGCTTTTGGTTCCTACGTTGGGAAACAGGAAAGTCTGATGCAGCAGCGATCGCTTCGCGATACGTTGACTGGGCTTTATAACCTCCGCCACTTCCGCGACCGCCTGGATGCAGAAATCATTGACGCCCGCCGCCAGGGCACACCACTTTCCCTCGTATTTTTCGACCTGGATCATTTTAAACGGGTCAATGATACCTTCGGGCATGGCGCGGGCGACATGGTGCTAATGGCCGTGGCAGAATGCGTTTCAGGCGTGCTGCGCCGGAACGAGCTCCTGGCCAGGATTGGCGGCGAAGAGTTTGCCGTCCTGCTGCCTCATACATCGCTCGAGCAGGCCACCCAGTTGGCCGAACGCCTACGTGAAGTCATGCATGAGCTGACCGTATCAGTTGACGCAACCACAGACCTTTCCGTCACCATGTCTCTGGGCGTGGTCTCACTGGCGACCGACGAAGGTGCAAAATCCTTCACCGAGCGCGCCGACGCCGCCATGTATGAAGCCAAGCGCCTGGGACGTGACCGGGTTTTCACTGATTCCTAGAAACTGTAGGACAGACCAAGCGCCACAGAAAGCTGATAGTCCTTGTCAATGGCTGGGCTGACGCGGATGTCTTTGTCCAGATAGGTGGCATTGACAAGGCTGATCAGGCTTACGCTGCCACTAAGCTTATAAATGGCCATAACGCCAGCCTCCAGGTTGAGAGCCCTGGTGTTCGGCTGGAAAACCGGCAGGATAACCGCCTTTTCTTTTGCAATCATTCTGGCCTGTTGCTCAGGTGTGGTGCCCCAAAGGTAATTCGTCAGGTCGTGGTCCTGCCAACTGACGCCAACGCCGGGCGTGACATCGAGTTTGCCGGAGCGGAAGGTATAGCTATAGGCAACCTGCAGCTCCATGCCGCCTGACGTCCCTGTAGCGTCATGAAGCCCCGAGACTGTCAGCTTCCCGAAAGCACCCTCAAGGCCGAAACGAACACCGGCGTCTGCCGTCACCTTGTTACGGCTGGAACCGGGCAACATCCGTGCCGCACCAACGAGGTCGAGGGAGAACGCAAGAGGCACGTCTTCTGCGGGCTCCAGCAGATGATATCCCATTTGCAGCCCCTGAATGAAGAACCGGTCCCCGTTATAAGAGATATAGGGGAACGCGTTAAACTCGCCGTCCTCCGCCGCGAACGGTGAAGTTCCATAGATGCCAATTGCACCCACCGACCATTTCGGAGGTCCGCCCTGAGCCTGACCTGGGGCGGACAAAAAGATCGCCACAATCCCCACCAATGCGGCCTGAAAGCATTTCAGCATAACTACCTCGCGCTGTCTTGTTGGCAGCCGTTCGGCCGCGATATTTTTCAAACTTCTTACCCGTCATACGTCGCGAAATGCCCGCATGGATCACACAAAAAAAGCCGCGGCGAACCGCGGCTTTTGAAAGGTCCAGACTGGTAGCTGGTGACTATTCTTCAACGGCCTGTTCATCTGCCTCGTCAGCGTATGACCGGTCGAAGGCTGTCGAGAAGAAGAGCGCATTCAGGAACAGCTTTTCCGTACCCAAATAGGTTGCACGGAAATTGGGGTTGTCTGCAAACAGAATAACCGCCCCTTCCCCCATGCGCTCAGCCGTCATCATCGGCGTTCCCTTCAGTTCTGAAATCCGCCGCTCTGACGCATAGCCGGACAACAGCGGGCTCTCCGTATAAACCGCGACCTGAGCGTATGGGTCTTTCGGCACGGGAAGCTTAGTGGCGGTGTTCTTGTTGGACGCCATCATGCGCCGCACAAGGCCAAAGCCCAACGGGTGCGTTATGTCCAAGTCGCTCTCAAAAAGAGCGCCACCGATGACATGCTCTGCATCCTTCTGGCCTTTGTCAGCGTAGGCGAGGCGCGCAGGCACGGCATCATCCTTGTTCTCGTCCTTCTCGTCCCTCTTGCCGTTTCCGGTGATATATTTGCCGACCCAGTCAGCACCCTGACGAGAGGCCACAATCGTTCCCCCGGCTTTCACCCAGGCCTTCAGGTCATCGGCCATGTCTTTCGGCAGCACGTCACCGCGACCACCAACAAGAATGAGGTGCGTATAACGGCGCATGTCGATACTTTTAAGGCGGTCCTCGCGCACAAGCGTGACCGGCATATTCATCCGGTGATCCAGAAGGTGCCATACCTCGCCCGCGTCATAAGGCGACATCTTGCCGCCGACCACCAGAAGCGGCTTGATGGGCTTGAGGTCAGCCACAGAATTGCGGCCGCCAAGGTCAGCACCGGCATCCAGCGTATGGCCCGATGTCGCGGCGTGAATGATCAGATCGTTATCCGCCGCGATCTCTTTCATCAGCGCGTGAATATCGCTAGCAGGAACGGTTTGCAGGTCACGCTGCACAATGATGGCGCCCCGGTCAAACGAAACAATGCCACCAGTTGTCCGAACGCGGATAGGTTCCTTGGAAACACGCGCCATAACGCCCGCCTCGAGAAGCCGCGACACAGCGCGCGGCGCGTAATAGTCAGACCAACGGAACACATAGGCGTAAGGCGCTTCCTGCGGCTCGGCCACCACCTTGTACGCATCAGGTGCCTCATCGCCAATTTTGCCACGCAAGCTGCCTTTCACCTCAGCATAATCGAGGCCGTAGGCAAGCGGGAGCGTCCAGCCCGACACGTCATAGAAGACCTTGTCTGGAAATTCCGTGATACGGTTAAAGAGCGCCTTTGCCATGCGGTATTGCCGCTGGTTCATCGGCACGACATAAGCCCCTTCGCCAAAAATACGGCCATCCGCCCGCAAGCTACCATTCAGCGCGTAGGCTTTCACATCATGACGGCCCAAAAGCTCGATAAATTTGTGCAGGCGAACAGGGTCTTCCGGCGCCTGGAAAACATAACCACTTACATCATCATCCTTGGCCGCTTCCATCGCGGTCTCATAGAACTCGCGCTGATAGGCATGCAGGCTGGCCCGCATAGCAGCCGCGCCCTCAATAGTCGACAGACTGGTCAGAAGATGGTTGCGAATGTTGTTGGCGTAGGTCTTGATGCCCTGGTCGCTTTCGCGCGCAATACCCATCTGGGCACCGGCTTCAAAAAGAACCCCGAGGGAGCCGTTGACCTGCGGGTAGGTCGACCCCTTGCCGATATAATAGTTGTCGAAGCCCTCTTCTGAGAAATAGAGCGATTTTTCGCGGTCCAGCGTTTGCTGGTGATAGCCCGCGAGCTCCACCAGCAGCTCGCGGCCCCTGGCAGGGATCAGCGGGTATTTCCGCGTTGGCACACCAGGGTGGAAATAATAGGTACTGTTGGGGCCCATCTCGTGGAAGTCAGCCGACACCTGCGGCTTCCACTTGTGCCACTGGGTCAGCCATGCGCGGCTTTCAGGCTGGGTCTGCAACAGCCACTGGCGGTTGAGGTCAAACCAATAGTGGTTGGTGCGCCCACCCGGCCAGATCTGGTTATGCACTTCGTGTTCCGGGTCTGTGGCCCGTACGTCAGAGCCATACTGCGTTACCCAGGCACCACGGCGGGCGTGACCGTCCGGGTTGAAAATCGCGGTAATCAGGATCACGCTGTTCTCAAGCGTATCGTTGATTTTGTCGCCGCGGGCCGACGCAAGATGATAAAGCGCGGGAACCGCCGCATCCATACCGCTGGATTCAGCGCCATGCACACCGTAGTTCAGCCAGGTAATGACCGGCAATTCATCAGAGGCCTGCGATGCGGTTTCAGGGTTGCTGCGCAACAGGTGATTCTGGCGAATTTCTTCGAGACGCTCGAGGTTTTCCGGGCTGGAGACGGTGATGAAAAGGATAGGCCGACGCTCATGGCTATAGCCAATGGTTTCCACCATCATGCGCGGACTGGCGGACGCGAGCTCACGAATATAGGCCACCATCAGGTCATGCCTGATTGGCTGGTCACCGATGTCATGACCAAACATTTCCGCTGGCTTGGGCACAGCCTGGTCATAGTCCGTGCCTTCAATGAGGAAATAGTCCAGCGGTTCGGCGAAAGCGCCTGTGGCCATGAGCGCTACCGCGACACTGGCCCCGACACTCCGACTAACCAAACGATTGACGATATTTCTGATCATCCCTGTCCCCTGTATTAGATTTATCTGCCCACACCATAATCAAGGCTGGAACTTACATCCAGCTATGCTGCCATTTCAGCAGGCTATGCAAAGCCTCCAGACAGGCTTTATAATTCTCCCATCCGATATACATATAGAGCGATGGAAGAGAAAAACACATGTCCGTTATGTGATCGCCCGTTCGGCCAAGCCGTTGAAATGCATCACCTAATCCCGAAAAGCCAAGGCGGCCGGGAAACCATTCCGCTGCATCCGATTTGCCACCGCAAGATTCACGCCCTATTTAACGAGAAAGAGCTGGCAAGACGCTTCTCAACCATTGAGGCTCTGCGGCAATCGGAGGAAATCAGCCTGTTCATAGTATGGCTGAAGGGAAAACCTGCCGATTTTTACCGCAAGACCAAGCCCAAGGGTGGAAAAAGGCGCCGTTAGAGGGTATGTCCCCGCCAGCGAAAAAGAAACTAAGCTGGATGGAAACATGCAACAAGCGCCAATGACGCTCGAAAAATGGGGCAAGTGCGGCAAATATTTCGAGTGGCAGGATCACCATATCTACTACCAGCGCGGCGGTAGCGGAGAGGTGCTGTTGACCCTGCACGGTTTCCCCACCTGCAGTTGGGATTGGGCATGGGTTTCCAAAGACCTGATCAAGGATTTCCATATGATCGTACCGGACCTGTTGGATTATGGCCGGTCACTCAACAGCCGCAAGAAGACCTGCACCATCATGGACCAAGCAGACATGCTTGAAGCCTTGATGGCGCACAGGGAAGTGAATGAAGCACATATCCTAGCGCACGACGTGGGCGACACAGTTACACAAGAACTGCTGGCGCGCCAAAACGAGGGCAAGCTCTCCTTCCGAATCAAGAGCGTGCTGTTCCTGAATGGTGGCATGCTGCCGCACCTGCACCGTCCCCGTACCGTCCAGACGCTGCTTGCCGGCAAGGCCGGGCCGCTGATCGCGCGCTCTGCATCCAAGAAGAAATTCCTTACTGGTTTTGCAGATGTCTTTGGCCCCAACACCCGGCCAAGCGGCAAGATGCTGGAAGAATTCTGGCCCGCCATGCTCGGCGTGAATGGTCGCGGCGCTTTTGCCCGCCGCATCCGCTACATGCATGAACGGCAGGAGCACGCTGACCGCTGGGTTGGCGCTCTCAAACAAACCATCGCGCCGATGATGCTGATCAACGGCTTGGCTGACCCTGTGTCCGGTGCGCACGCCGCGGACGGTATCGAGCGCGAGATCGGCATGAAAGTTGTGCGCCTACCGGGCATTGGTCATTTCCCGCAGATTGAAGCACCAGAGACCATCGTGGAACTGGTGCATCAGTTCCAGGACTGCATTGTACGGAACGGCTATGTGCAGCCAACGCCACTCAAACACTCAGCTCGGACATCATAATATAAAGATTTCTTTATATTTTAAATGCTGATATAAGCCCGATTCAACGACGCTGAAAATTGCGCGATGGAGAAGGGCATGACAAGCCACACCAAAGATGAAAAGCACCCGCCCACAAGGGCAATCCTTGCCTTCCTGACAATTGTCGCCGGCACCGTGATGGGGCTCGCGGGGATTGATCTGGTGCTGCCGTCGGTGCCTTTCATGCCGGAAATATTCGGCACTACCCAGGCAAATGCGCAGCTTGTGTTGGCAGCCTATGTTGCAGGTTCGACGGTTGGGCTTCTGTTGTTTGGCACCCTTGCCAGCTATTTTGGGCGCAGACGCCTGTTTATCGCATCCCTTGCGGCTTTTGCTCTTGTCTCATTGGCCGCAAGTTTCGCTACCGATATCTGGACACTTAACGCGCTCAGGCTGCTGCAGGGGGCGGCGGCCAGTGGTTCAGCCGTATTGGCTCCCGGCCTGATCCGGGGCCTGTTTTCCGAACTGGGTGCTGTGCGCGCCATCAGCGCCATGGGCAGTATCGAAGCCCTGGTGCCCGGACTAGCCCCCATTGCCGGCGCCTGGATGCACAAGGCTTACGGCTGGCAAATGTCGTTCAATCTGACAGGCGCCTTGTGCCTGTTTATCTGCCTGATCGTCTTTGTCATCCCCTCCCTGTTGCCGCATATCGGCCGCAAGATAGGCGACGCCCCCTCAAGCTATATGAAAGTAATCTCGAACCCTACATTCCTGCGCTATGGCCTGAGTCATGCGCTGATACTGGGCGGCCTGCTGACGTTCGTCTTCTCCGCGCCCGCCGTAATCATCCAGACAATGGACGGCACGATCGACGACTTTATCCTGATGCAATTCATAGGCGTCAGCTGCTTCATTCTGTCGGCAAACCTTGCAGGTAATTTTGTCAAACGCTGGGGTGTTGAAGCCGTCATCACAGCCGGAACCTGGCTGTCCCTTCTGGGGACATTGCTTCTGACCGTCTATGCAGTTACAGGCAAAAACGATCCGACAGACCTGGCCACGCTCTTCTGGGTATTGAATACAGGCCTCGGCATCCGTGGCGGCGCAGGGTTCGTGCGGGCGCTTTCGGCCAGCCACGGCGATGATGAGCGTGCCTCCGCCATCATCATCCTCGCGACCACTGGGATCGCGGCACTTGGCACAGCCATAGTCGCCCCCTTTATCCTCAAGGGACTGATGGCACTGACCATCACCGTGGTTGCCATAATTTTCCCTGCGGTTATTCTCATTCTCGCCATCAAGCCGCTTGAAGATGAAGGCGAGAATGAGACCCACGCGACCGGTCAGGAGTAACCCCATGTCCCGCATTGCCTATGTAAACGGTGCCTATGTGCCCATGTCGGAAGCCTATGTTCATATTGACGACCGCGGCTACCAGTTTGCCGACGGTGTTTATGAGGGCGTATCCATCAGGCATGGCAAGCTGATCGACCTTGAGCCTCATCTCGACCGGCTGTGGCGATCGCTGGGAGAACTTCAGATGATGGCCCCGATGGACCGTGGGCCCATGCGGTTTGTACTTAAGGAAGTAGTGCGCCGGAACCGCATCAAGGATGGGTTCCTCTATCTCCAGATCACACGCGGCGTTGCCCCAAGGGACCATCCGTTCCCAGCGCAGACGCCCTGGCCCGCGATGGTGGTTACAGCCAAGCGGCTGAACTTCGACGCGATTACCGAGCGAGCGCTGAAAGAGGGTGTCGCAGCATCAAGCCAGCCGGACATCCGCTGGGGTCGGTGCGATGTGAAATCCACATCACTTCTGCCGAACATCCTGGCCAAGCAGGCCGCACGCGAGGCAGGCGCGTTTGAGGCTGTCATGTATGACCAGGCTGGTCATGTAACCGAAGGCAGTAGCACCAATATCTGGATGGTAACGAAAGACAGCACGCTGGTAACACGGTCAACGGCTGACAACATCCTGCCCGGCATTACACGGGCAAGCGTGATGAAGGTGGCCAAAGACCTGCAGATGAAAGTGGAAGAGCGCGCCTTCACGCTGGAAGAAGCACTGGGCGCCGCTGAGATGTTCCTCACATCCAGCACCAGCTGCGCCATGCCGATCGTCACGCTTGACGGGCAAAAGATTGGCGACGGCACCCCCGGGCCCGTCGCCAAACGGTTGGTTGAAGCCTACAAGGCCTTCATGGACACCTAATCAGTTGCGGCCTCGCCTGCGCCAAAGCCCATGCCCTTGCCCCACATGAAGGACATCAGCGCGCCAACAATGGCGCCAAACACCAGATGCATGATATCAAGCGGCAAGCGAGTTTCCTGCGGGAAATCCTTCAGCATGGTGTACCAAATATTGTCAGTTGCCAGCAGGTAAAGCCCCACCATGAACCCGAACATGGCACCAGCCTTCAGGTCTGCACTGCCGACAGCCTTGCCGAACAGCCACACGAAGGCGATTGTCTGCACAAGGTGATAGCCCATTATTGGTACCATTGTTTCTTCTTGCGGCTTCAAAGACATCATGCTGGCTTCAAAGGCATCCGCAAACATCATCGGCCCTACTGTGTAGAGAATGCCAAAGGCAATAAACGCAACAACTATATTCAGGATAAATTTTCCAACATTCATCGGTCCCTCCCCTAACTGTTGGATGATCTATCCCCTTCTGTCGTTACTCAGCACCCTTCTTTTGCTTATCCCCAAAAGTCTCTAGGCCATCCTTGTGAACGGTATGGCCTTCATCGTGCCGCAAGTGTACCACACGTTGCGGGAACGGAAATTCAATGTCATTCTCGTGGAACAGGTCCCAGATATGCAGCATCACATCACTGGCAATATTGGAAACGCCATGCTGCGGGTCCTCTATCCACATCCGTAGCTCAAGATCCACGCCATCAGCGCCAAACCCCTTGATCAAGGTCCTGGGCGCCGGGTTATTCAGAACGCGCTGTTCCCTCCCGGCGGCCTCCACCATCAGGTCCATCGCCTTCCTGATGTCGCTGTCATAGGATACCTGCACAGGCACGCGGCGGCGCACAAGACGATGGCTATGCGACCAGTTGATCACCGGCTGGGTAATCATGTCCTCATTTGGGATCAGGAATTCTGTACCGTCACGCGTGATGACGCTGGTGTAGCGCGCCGCAAGGCGGTTGATAGTGCCGTAGGTGCCCTGCGTTTCAATCACGTCTCCAGGCTTGATGGACCGATCCATCAACAGGATGATGCCGGAGATAAAGTTACCCACGACCTTCTGAAGGCCGAAACCGATACCCACACCAAGCGCACCACCGAAGACCGCAAGGGCCGTCAGGTCAATGCCCGTGGCATTCAGGGAAATCAGGAATGCAAGGGATACCAGGATGATCTTGCCTGACTTGGTCATCAGCACGCGTGCGCTAGGTGGCACACTGGACAGCCCCCTGACCTGTTTCTCCAGAAGCCCGGACAGAGCCAGTGCAATCCACAGGACAACCGCAAAGGTGAAGACGCCCTGGATGATATCAAGAACGCTGATAGATGCCTCGCCAAGCGGCAAATGGGCATCGTCCAGCACAATCATGATCGGGCTGAGAAGCCCTACTATGTTCAGTGCTGCAACAGACCAGGCAATGCCGGCCACAAGGCGTGCCAACTCACGGTTTTCGATCATGCTGACCGCCAGGCGGATCACCAGCCAGGCAGAAAACAGACTTGTCGCGATAGACAGGAGATAGGGCGAAGGCACCCATGGGCTCATGACCAGGATCGCCGTCCACATCAGCAGGATCACAAGCGCTGTCGACAGGATCGGCTGCAACCGGGCTTCGATTTTCAGCATCAACTTGTGTTCGCCGAAAGCCTTCATCAATCCGCCATGGATTCGGCTGGAGGCAAACCGCGCCAAAAGGATGGAAACAATGATAATGGCAAGCTCAAGGAGGCGGACAGGCTCGAGCACATTGGCTTTTGCCCACACCCAGCTTTCGCTCAATAATGCGATAATCTGTGCCTTGAGTTCTTCTCCCATGCCGGGAGTTTAACGCCTTGTTTTAAAAAAGTCTCTAAGCAATTGAGCGCTTTCCCGCTCAAGGATTCCACCGTAAATCTCGGGCCTATGGTGGGTTGTCTTCTGGCTGAAAATCCGTGCCCCCACCGTTATGCCGCCACCCTTCTCATCGTCAGCGCCATAATACAGACGGCGAATGCGCGCGAAGGCGATGGCCTGGGCGCACATGGCGCAGGGCTCGAGCGTGACATAAAGATCGCAGCCCTCCAGCCGTTCCGACCCAAGAAGCTTCGCTGCCTGTCGGATCGCAATCAGTTCCGCATGGCCGGTGGGGTCCTTGACCCCCACCACATCATTGCCCGCGGCTGCGAGGACGAGGCCGTCCGGCCCCACCACGACAGCACCGATGGGAACCTCACCACGGTCGGCAGCCTTCCGGGCTTCGTCAAGCGCCCGGTGCATATGCGGGAATGTATCGATCATGCCCATTCTTTAGCGCGATTGATCGACCTCGCCAACACAAGCTTTGCCCGCCTGCTTCTCAAATTGGCCACCCTCCCATTCAAAAGATAGCATACCAGCTTCGCTATACTCGACCTTGAGCTTGCTTGGTTCGCCGTACGCGCGCTCCATAATGCGTGCAACACCGTCAGGCCCAGAGATGACTTCTGCGCTGAAACGGCCAATTTTGAAGGTCAGTTTACCGTCAGCCTCACACAAGCTGGCCTCACCATAGGCATCAGACGAATAGAGGCCGATCAGGTCCTGCCGAAGCTTTGCAGCGTCCGCCGTTGCCGCAGCCCGGAAGGCCTGCTCGCGAATACGGCCACGGAAATTGGCATACCCCAACTGGCTTTCGACCCGGCCCACCAGGCGTTCTTTTGCCTTGTCGTCCGCGCCATCAAGCCCAAGAGCATAATCAAGCCCCTGCTGCACGGCGTTCCAGCCGAATGTCCAACCGAAGGCCCGCGCCCCGTTGATGGAAGAGACAACAAGGTCATCATCCGGCAGATACAGCATGAAGATCATCATGCCGTCATAGGTGCCGCCGTGGTAGAGTACACGGTGACCGGCATAATCGCAGGTTTGCCAGCCCAGTGCATACCCCGTGCACATCATATCGGCATACTTCTTGGGCTTCTCACGTTCTACATAAGGCGTTTGAGCGACTTCATATATGGCGTCCGCAAACACCTTGCGCGTCACATTGGCCTGAAGCCAGCGCACAGCATCACTCGTAGATACGAACAGGCCGCCTGCCGGATGCATCAGGTCGTCAGCTTTGGCTTTTGCCGGTGTCCAGCCCGCCTTGGCATTGGGATCATAGTGGTTCCCAAGCGCGATCTCATCTGATGAAATTTCACTGGGCTTTGTGGAGGCGCTTACCAAACCAAGCGGCTGGAAAATATCGCTCTTCAGCCAATCTTGCCAGCTACGGCCTGTCTTCTTTTCAAGAACTGCCGCATAGATCAGGTACCCAAGATTGTCATAGGAAAAGCCCGACTCTATGGGTACGCTACTGCCTTCAAGGATAGCCTCATAATCCGCAAGGCTGGTACCGCCAACATAGGCAGTCCTCACCACAAGCGGATCATTCTCAAACCCGAAACTGTGGGTGAGCAAGTCACGCATCGTAATATCGGCGGCATCGATGGGAGTCGGCAAGTCCAGGCTGGGCCATTCATCTGCAAGCGTGGCATCCAAGGCCAGCACGCCTTCCGCATCCAGCTTGGCGGCCAGCAAGCCGACAAAGCTTTTGGTAACAGACGCAATATAAAGCGGGGAATCCATTTCCAGCTTCGCGTCCTGCCCCAAAACACACTGCCCTTTCAGGCGGCTATACAGCAGTTCATCACCGCTTGCGATGGCAAGGCTGTAGCTGGGCGGCGCCAGAGGGCTAGCCTCAGCTTCCGCCAGAAAGGCGTCAAGCTTGTTATTGTACGGGGCAGCATCCTGATCGGCGGACGCAGAAATGGAAAGACTGAGGGCCGCAACACAGCAGCCCAGCTTCTGGGATATTTTCATTTTTTCACTCGCTATCGTTTTTATTTCGGCCCTTATGGGCTCTCTCGCTATCTATGTAGCAGTGGCTTTCTACTACATTAGTCGTAGAAGTCAAGTCGGTTGCCTGAGCGCATGACGACGAATATCTTGCAAGCAGCCTTGGCTGCGCCTATGGTCCGCGCAACAGAAAGCGGTTGATAATGAGCGACGAAAATAAAACAGAAGAAACTGCCCAAGACATGCCTGCTGAACGCATCGCCAAAGTACTGGCGCGCGCAGGCGTCGGCTCGCGCCGCGACGTCGAGCGCATGATCAGTGAAGGCCGCATCTGGCTGGACGGCAAGAAACTGGAAACCCCGGCTGTATTGGTTTCAAGCCTAAAGGGCATCACAGTTGACGGTGAACCCATTGGCGAGGTGCGCGAAACCAAGCTTTGGCGCATGCACAAACGCCGCGGCACGCTGACCACCCACAAGGACCCGCAAGGCCGCCGGACTGTATTCGACAACCTGCCGAACCATGTGGGTAGGGTGATCGCCATCGGCCGACTGGACATGAACACAGAGGGCCTGTTGTTGCTCACCAACGATGGCGAACTTGCCCGCTGGATGGAGCTGCCGTCCACGGCACTGGTGCGCCGCTATCGGGTACGCGCCTATGGCCGCGTAGACGAAAAGGCATTAGCGAGCCTCAAGGACGGTGTCACCATCGACGGCGTCCATTATGGCGCGGTTGAGGCCAAGCTGGAGCGTCAGGCCGGCGCCAACGCCTGGATCACTGTAGCCATTCGTGAAGGCAAGAACCGCGAGGTCCGGCGCGTGATGGAACACTTGGGGCTCGAGGTCAACCGTTTGATCCGCACCCATTATGGCCCCTTTGCCCTCGGCAACCTACCACTTGAAGGGGTCGCAGCGATTCCAGACAAACAACTACGCGACGCCTTGTCCGGCTTCTTCGCCGAAGCGACAGGCAGCGTGGCAGCGCCCATCAAGAAACATGACCCCAGCAAATGGGCCAAGGCAAAGAAAGACGACAAGCCGAAGCCCGGCGCCAAGCGCCGCCGCAAGAGCCGCATCGCAGATGCCGATACTCCCAAACCCGGCATGCGAAAACCGCGCACCAAAGCCGACGACAAGCCTCAAGGGAAAGGCCCAGGAAAGCCAACTGGACGGCCAACCGGCAAACCTGACGCTCGCAGCAAAGCCCCTGCATCGAAGGGACGTCCCAGCCGGGGGGCTAAGAAATGACACGCATCGTCGCCGGGCAGTTTCGCGGGCGGCGGCTTGAAGTGCCAAAAGGGCGCGACGTACGCCCTACCACGGACCGTATGCGCGAGCGCCTGTTTTCTATGCTGATGCATGCCCGATACCCGGATATGACCGGCGCTGTGGTGGCGGATATTTTCGCGGGAACCGGCGCGCTTGGGCTTGAGGCGCTGTCGAGAGGTGCCGACAAGGTCACTTTCGTCGAACAGGCCCGTCCTTCAGTCGCCTGCATCAACGCCAACATCACAACGCTTGGTGTCGCCGCAGAAACTGCCATCCTTTCCAAAGACGCGACGAGGCTACCCACTGCGACAGAACCCTGTGATTTCATCTTCATGGACCCGCCCTACAGGAAAGGCCTCGTCCGCCCAACACTGGACGCTATTCTGGCGCAAGGCTGGCTGGCGGCAGACGGCGTGATCGTGTGCGAACAAGCATCCGACGAACCACTTGATATCCCCGAAGCTCTTGAAGTTGTGGATGATCGCAGCCAGGGGCAGCAACGGATTTTGTTCCTGCTAAGAAAGTAGCACTTCCGACAACTTTTGTCCGAAGGGCATCCCGGCAGCCGCACGTAACAGACATGCAGGCGGCCAAGGGCCAGCACCATGTCCATTCGACCGCCTGTTTGCCAAGGTTGCCCTTATCCTGTCGTGTCCAAAAATCGTAACGGCATACCAAGGCAACACATTCTCCGGCGCATCTGCCCTGCGACCCCCATCCAGGGTGGATGCGCCAACCTGTTCACACAGACAATATGGCTTAATTACCCGGAAACGCCGGTTAGAATTCAGACCTTTCTCGCGCCCGACTCCGTCTTTTTTCCACAAAAGTCCTTTTTTGGGGAGGGATACCAGCCCGCGAACTGTCTTAACTGCATAAACCTATTTTTAGCAAATGATGCCTAAAAAACTAAAGTATAACAAAATATACTTTGAGATTAACATCACCCTATAAATAAACTAATTAAATAAACGTAAAATATAATCTAAATATTGATGTGATTTTTTTACTACGTATTTGAAATTTAAGGGCTTTTTAATAAGTAAAAAAGCTTCATTTCATTTGAAACCAATAGAACAAGAGGGTCTTTTCTCCGTATGTCGCGCCGCCCGCAAGAGCGGCAGACACAGAACATGGTTCGCCATTTCATAGAGGAGGAAAACTCATGGCAAACACATTTGGCCCGGATCGACTTAAGGGGGCGCGATCCAAATTTCTCGGTGGCACCGCCACAGCGCTTGCGCTTATGGCAATGGGTGCAGGCACTGCATATGCACAAGATGCTGACGCCGACGCAGACGACATCAACCTTGAAGAAATCGTGGTAACGGGTTCCCTTATTAAAAACCCGAACCTGACACGCTCTGCACCGGTATCGGTGGTTTCAACAGACGAAATGGACTACCAGCAGGCGGGCGTTGCGGAGGAACTTCTCCGTGAAATTCCTGGCATGGTTCCTTCGATTGGTGCCCAGGTGAACAACGGTAACGGCGGTTTCTCATTCGTGAACCTGCGTGGTATTGGTTCCAACCGTAACGTCGTTCTTCTGGACGGCCGTCGGATGTCACCATCCGAACTTCAAGGCCGGACAGACCTTAACAACATTCCACTTGCAATCATTGACCGCGTTGACGTTCTGACCGGTGGCGCCAGCACTACATACGGCGCTGACGCCGTTGGTGGCGTTACCAACTTCATCACCAAGAAGAACTTTACAGGTTTCGAAGCCAATGTTGCCTATGGCACGACCCAAAAAGGCGACGGCGACACGCAACGGTATGAGATCACTGTTGGTGCAGACCTTGATGACGGCCGCGGCAACGCAGTACTTAGCATCGGCTACCAAAAATCCGACCCAGTATTCCAGGGCGACCGTGATTTCTCCAAAGACACGCTCTTCTACTGGGACGGCTCCGCTGGTGGTTCCGGCCTCGGCCCATACAACACGCGTTTCGGCAACGTAAACCCAACAGGCGCAGACAATGCCAACCTCGCACTGGGCGGCGTTCAGGATGACCGCACGTTCGCTGCAGCATTCACGCCGTTCAACTATGCACCGTTCAACGTATTCCAGACGCCGTTTGACCGCTATAACATCTACGCGTCTGCAAATTATGAAATCACTGATGGCATTGAGGTTTATACTCGCGCGATCTTCTCCAAGCAGACCGTGAGCACCATGATTGCACCATCCGGCGCATTTGCTGATTCGGCGGTCGTTTCCCTGAACCACCCCTACCTGTCTGACGCTCAGCGCAATGCCTTCTGTGCGTTCGACACTGACCCGACAGCAGGCGTCTACACGCCACTCTACACTCAGGCAGAGTGTGACGCAGCCGGTGCCGCCGTTGATGCGACTGACCCGAACTACCGCACTGTGAACACTCAGCTTCGTCGCCGTAACGTTGAAGGTGGTCCACGGATCAGTGACTTCAACGCCACATACTTCGACTATCAGGCTGGTATCCGCGGTGAGTTGGGCGACACCATGAACTGGGATGTTTATGCATCCTATGGCCAGGGTGACCAAACTCAGGTTCAAAAAGGCTACTGGATGAAGTCCCGCTTCCGTCAGGCCCTACTTGCTGGCCCGAACGGCTGTAACGACCCATCAAACGGCTGTGTACCTGCTGACTATTTCGGCCCAACCGGCTCGATCACTGAAGAAATGAACGCCTTCCTGGCTGGCGGTGAGAGTAACATCACTACCAAATTCGACATGGGTCAGGTTGTGGGTTCCCTCTCAGGCGAGCTCGACTTCACCACACCATGGGCTTCCGACGGCCTGAACTTCGCTGTTGGTGGCGAGTGGCGCACTTACTCCGCATCCATCGAATCCGACCTGCTGTCGCAGTCTGGTGACCTTGGTGGTGCTGGCGGTGCACAACCAAACACCTATGGCGGCTACAGCGTTTACGAAGCTGTGGCTGAGGTTCTGATGCCAATCGTGCAGGACGCCGATTTCGCGAAAGAACTGACGTTTGAAGCCGGCATTCGTTATTCCAACTACACTGTGGATGACGAAACCAGCCCTAAGTATGACACCACAACTTGGAAAATGGGCCTAAGCTGGACGCCGATTGATGACGTTACCATCCGTGGTACGTTCTCCCGCGCTGTTCGTGCACCAAACATCACTGAGCTGTTTGCTCCGCAGAACACTGGTCTGACCAACCTGCAGAGCGATCCATGTGCAAGCGTGAACGACCAGGGTGCAAATAATGGCAATGTTCCAACTGGCGCACTGCGCGATGTATGTATCGCTCAAGGTGCTCCAGCAGGTGCGATTGGCTTCATTCCACAGCCCGCAGCTGGTCAGGCTAACGGTACTTTCGGTGGCAACCTTGACCTGCTGCCAGAGAAATCTGACAGCTGGACGATCGGTATTATCCTGCAGCCTGCAGCTATTCCTGGCCTGACGGTTACTGCGGATTACTACAACATCAAGGTTGACGGCGCGATCAACGCACCAGCACCAAACGATGTGATTGATGCTTGCTTCAACAACGTAAGCACCGACAACCCAGCTTGTTCGCAAATTGGCCGTTCGCCGATTGATGGTGGCCTGTCCGGTGACAGTGCTGTTGTTTCCGGCCTGAACCTCTTCACGTCGAACAACGGTAACATCGCGACAGACGGTATCGACTTCTCCGTGTCTTACGGTATGGCGATCACTGACGATATCGACTGGGATTCCCGCATCTCTGGTAACTGGACCAACAGCTCCACGTTCCAGGCTGTAACCGGCGTATCGCTCGACCGTGAGTGTGTAGGTCTCTACAGCGCAAACTGTGCTTCGATCCAGCCTGAGTTCAGCTTCAACTGGCGAAACACGCTGACGTTCGACAAGTTTGATGTGTCTCTGAACTGGCGCCACATCAGCAGCAACTCCTATGAATTCCTGGGCGATCCAAACGATCCAGTATTCAGCGGCGTTCCTGAAAACCTGACGAAAGAGTCTGACTTTGGCACGACGCCAGCGTACAACCTGTTCGACATGTCGGTGCGTTACCGCATTCTGGAAAACCTGACCCTCACTGGTACGGTTTCCAACCTGTTCGATAAAGAACCACCACTGACTGGTTCCTTCATTGGCTCCACAGGCTTCAACAGCGGTAACACCTACCCGTCCACGTTTGACGCCCTGGGTCGCCGTTTCAGCATTCAGGCACGCATCACCTTCTAAGATTGACGTGACACACGAAAAACAGAAGGCGGGCTTTCGGCCCGCCTTTTTCTTTACCTGAATCCAGAAATTTATCAGCCAAGCGTCGCAGGAAAAGTCATTGGCACGCCAGCATTTTTCGCCACGGCCTCAGCCCAAGTGTGCACCTTGTCAATCTCATCGGCATATAGCTTCTCGCCCTCCCGCCGCGCCGCATCGCGGGCGTCGGCATCAAAGGCCTGATCGTTTTTGGAATGCTGCCTGAACACCGGACCTCCGACCAACGCAGTAAGCTCGTCATCCGTGACCGATAGGCCAAAATGACGAAGCAAAGCCTCCATTGTATCGCCTGGCGCGCCCATCAGCTTTGTGCTGTCGAGTGTCTGGATTCTCGACGGGCCAAACTTCTGCACAATCTGCGCGAACAGGGCGTGCTGCGCCAGCCAGCCCACAGCTGCAGCCTGCAGGTCAGTAAGCTGGAGATAATCTTCGCCCTGAAGGCCGAGGTCTATCAGACCTTCGCGCATCTGCTTGACCATCAATTCGCGAACCCACAGGCGTCCAAACATCCCTTTGCGGGCGATTGAGCCCAGGAAGTCCCGAAGGGGCGCATACAGGAATATGGCGTTTGCATTAGGCTTTACGTGCAGCATCAGTCCGGCAAGGCCGTTCACCAAATTGGACGGCTTCACAACAACGGCTTCACCATCAGCGAAGGGGCGCGCCAGAACTGATAAAACGCCCGCCGTCACGTCGGCCAGCTCCTGTGGCTTTGCCCCGCGCATCCGCCAGCCGGACAAATCATTGAGTATCTGCGGTTCCTTCAGCCCCATTGAAACGCCTGGAAGGTCAAAAGCGCGCGCCAGCAATGTGGAGCAGCAATAGGCCGAATGAAAAATGAAATGGAGGGGGGCGCTGTCACCTACCTGCGCAGCTTCTGCCAGACTGACCGCCCTTGGATTTGCCGCATCCTTCAGATACTCGTCGGTCAGGAATACTGCCGCCCTGTGATCATCGCGGGAGGCACGAATATAATGCACATGCCCACGCGCCGGATCGTACCGATGCGGCCACCAATTAGGATCTGCAACTATGGAATCCATCAAACTTCACTGCTCCCTGGGTTTCTTCGCAATCTAGCGCAGCAAGCCCAAGCCGTCACCGCATAAAACCCTTTATAATCTTAGGTTTAGAGCGGCAACGAGCACACTGCAAAGACTTTCCGATGCCTACACAACCCGCGAAAAACAACTTTGGCGGAAATTATTTGCACATAAATACAATCTATAAGACATTTTCCACCATTACCGCTCTGAACCGCAGGCACGCGACAAAGGGCGAATACGCATTTGAGCAACACTTTCTGATGGCCGGCGTCATGCTAGGTCCAGCAACAAGGAAAACTCTATGACCAACAAACCAAAGAACCACCACCGCATGCGCTTAAGTGCCTTTACGCTTGGGCTTGCATCTCTTGCTCTATCCAGCGCCGTCGAGGCCAGTTGCAATATGGAGTCTTACACAGGATCGGTTTGCCTGACTGCGGCCAGCTATTGCCCCAGAGGTACTTTGGAAGCCGACGGCCAAATACTGCCAATCAAGGAAAATATGACGCTCTATTCCCTGCTAGGGAATACGTATGGCGGCGATGGTGTCCGCACTTTCCGACTGCCAGACCTGCGCGGCAGGACACCCGTAGGCGTTGGGCAAGCCCCAGGCCTGACGAACATTACCCTTGGCGAACAGCGGGGCGCAGAAAGCATGTATCAAACCGTTGACCAAATGCCCCCGCATACCCATGAGGCTCTCTTTACGCCAAACCCAAGTGACCCGGTCAAGGTTGACGTCGCTGCGCAAGACGCCACGGCCCATAAAGTGACAGACAAGAACATGCTGGCCGAGCCAAACACCGGCCTGCAGCCTGGCGACGACGTAAATCTGTTTTCTGGCCCAGGCAATACAACCATCCCACTGGCCGGCGTTTCCGGGGGCACCAACACCGGCGGGACAGTGAGGGTTTCGAGCACAGGAAGCGGGCAATCAATCAGTGTCGTGAGCCCACAACTAGGCCTTCGCTACTGCATCGTCACGGGTGGCATATACCCCGTGCGTCCGGACTAAAATCACAACACAGAGAATTGCGTTCTGGCCGGACCCATTCGTCCGGCCAAACAACTATTTGCGTTTCGTGCAAAAAACCGCAAACTATCCATAGGGTTGCGGCACCGCAGCTCGCATAAGGATTTAGGCGGATATGCGGGAAAAGGAACTCAGACTGGCGCTTGTATGTTATGGCGGGGCATCGCTCGCCATCTATATGAACGGCATCTCAAGCGAGGTCCTGAAACTTGTGCGCGCCTCAAAAGCCTATCACGGTGTATCTGATCGGATCGAACGTGCTGCGACCACCTTTGACAAAGCAGCCCCGAAACGCCCTTACCGCACCGACACGGAAAGCCTCTATTTTGAGCTGTTCCAGGCCATTGGGCGCAAACTTGAACTTCGGGTGATTGTGGATGTTGTCTCAGGCGCCTCTGCCGGAGGCATCAACGGCATCTTCCTGGCGCGCGCCTTGGCGCACGACCTGGATTTCGATCCCCTGCGAACCATGTGGCTCAACCTGGCAGACATCGAAGAACTGATGGAAGAAGACACCATCGCCGACCGTACCAGCAAACTGTGGTTTTACCCCTTCATCTGGCTTTTCGGCGGCAAGGCGTTTGGGGACCATGCGCCTGACCAGGAAACAAAGCGCAAGCTCTTCCGTTTTGTTCGCTCCCGCTGGTTCCAGCCGCCTTTTTCCGGCACCCATATGCTGACATGGATGCTAAACGCCTGCGAAAATATGGGCCAAGTAGATAGTGGCCACACACTGATGCCGCCAGGTCACAAGCTGGACCTGTTCGTCAGCCTGACCAACTTTTTCGGCCAGCCGCGGCGCATCAAGCTTCATGACCCCAAGGAAGTGCTTGAGCACCAGCACGGTGTCACGCTTAATTTCGGGTTCCGCCAGGCAGCCACCGGCGCCATGGCAAGCGACTTTGGCGACGACAACATCCCCGGTCTTGGTTTTGCCGCAAGGGCGACATCCAGCTTCCCGGGCGCTTTCCCCCCGCTCAGGTTCAAGGACCTGGAAGAACGCCTGAAGGCAAGGCGGCAACCATGGCCTGGCCGTGATGCCTTCATGACCAAGAATTTCCCCGCGCTTGTGAGCGACATGGACACCCTTTATGACATGTCCTTCATTGATGGCGGCGTAACCAACAACAAGCCGTTTGGGGCAGCAATAGGGGCGGTGTATGAGCGCCCGGCCCACCGCGAGGTAGACCGCCGCATCATCTATGTCGACCCCTTGCCGGACGACCCAACAAGCCTACTTGAGGGCCAGCGTCACAAGGAACTGCCCGGTTTCTTCCGCACGATCCTGTCTGCTCTTGCCGAAATCCCGCGCCGTGAGCCGATCTATGAGGATCTGCGTGCCATCGACAAGCAGAATAAAAACGCGCGCCGGTTCGAGGCCACACTGCAATCGGCAGAAGCACAGGTCAACCGCCTAGTTGACAAGGTGTTGAACCTGGACCAGGAGCGCAAGGTAGACACCGCCATGCTTGCCAGCTGGCGTGAGCGCGCGCACGAAGAAGCGCACAAGCACACAGGCTTCAGCTATTCAAGCTATATGCAGTCAAAGACCGTTCGCATGTTCGAGCGGCTCGCGCAGCTGATGGTGGAAGGTGCGGCACTTCGCGGCGTGAAGTTATCAGAATCCGACATGTTTGAGGCCCTGCGGCAGTGGGCCGAACGCAAAGGCATGTTGTGCCCAGAAGGCGGCATCGTGGATATCGTGCCCGAACAGGGTCAGCAACATCACGTAAGGCGCCTGCGTGAACTGGATGTGGACTACCGCATCCGGCGCTTGCGCTTTGTGATCATGAAGCTGAACCGTTTCATGCAGCAAGACAACCAGAGCCACCTGGTGGAACCGGTCAAGAAAATCAAGCGCCAGATCTATACCATGCTGGAAAGCTACCGTACCCGCTGGGCACCCGAGCATTTTGATGAGGCTATCTTTGAACGCCTCGTCACCCAGCCAGTTGATGACATGGCCATCACAGCCTTTCTTGATTCCGTCGCCAAGGCGATGGAGCTTGAGGACCTGGATTATGAGCAGGACGAAACTTTCGCGCTGGCGCTTTCCGTGCTGCCACAGAATGCGCTTCGCCTGACGCTGTTCCGCGCCTATGTGGGTTATGCCTTCTATGACGTGCTTATGCTGCCCATGAGCCAAGGGGCCGACCTGCTGGAGGTGGATGAAATCCGTGTCGCGCGCATCAGCCCGCTGGACTGTGAAAACATGCAGGAAACCCACGACCAGCAACCGCTTCTGGGCACCCAACTTTATAACTTTGGCGCCTTCTTCAGTCGCAAGGCGCGCGAAAATGACTATATCTGGGGCCGCCTTCATGCTGCCAGTCGGCTGTTAGATTTCATGCTGGATGCCGCAGGCGACGACCCGTTACCGGGGGACTATGACCTTGAAGGCTTTAAGAAGCGGCTGTTCTTGACGATTCTTGAGACCGAAGAAGCCCACATGGAAGAAAGCAAAGACTTGGTCAAGGGGCTGAAGGCACGCTTCAGTGCCTGACCTTCCCTGCCGAAACCGCGGCCAATGACATCACCCAAAAGCACAACCTGAAAAAGCATATATTTATTTAACACCCTTTTTGGTTGTGCTACTTCGCCCTACAATCGCTTTGCAGTACCGCATTTGGGGGCGGTGCTGCTCCCTGTCATGAGTTGCATATATGGGCGCGCACGCGGCCCTCCCTTCCCCTGCACGGAGACCAACAATGACACTTAAGATCACCCACCTGGCCGTATGCGCTGTCATCGGCACCGCCGCCAGCCTTTTCACCACAGACAAGGCCCAGGCAGGCTGCAAGCCAGAGTATTCCTACATTGGCGACATCTGCATGACCGGCGCGAGTTATTGTCCTGTCGGCACTGCTCAGGCCAGGGGGCAGCTGATTGAAATTACCGCAAACCCGGAACTCTATGCCGTATATGGCAACAGTTATGGCGGGGACGGCGTGAAGACATTTGCCCTGCCAAATCTTGCCATGCGTTCCCCTGTTGGGGTTGGCGAATTTGTCCCCACACCATATGGAGGAGGAGCCTACGGAACCCGTGTCGGGGTCAACCTTGGGCGCGTGTACGTCAATCAAAATGAAAATCAACTAGCGTATCATACGCACACAGCTACGGTCTCATCGGACGCGGCGATGACCGCCCCTCATGCCCATATGGCGCCCGAACCTGACATGCAAACCGAGGCAGAGGAAATGAGCTCTCCGGAGGAAACAACCACCGTGACCATCGCACCCACTGGTTCTGGCTCGGATATGGCCATCGTGGGACCACGCCTAACAGTCAATTACTGCGTCATGTTGGAAGGTGACTTTCCGCCCCGCTTTGAAGACGACGCCGAAAAATCTCCTGAATGATCTTCTGAATATGTTTTGGCCCGGTCAAGTGCTGGCCGGGCCAATCTGCCCCCTTCACCGTGGCGTCTCGCCCGCTATGGTGCTATGGGTTGGAAAAGCAATCCACGGGGAGGAAACCGTTGAAAAAATCAGCACTCACACTTGCACTTCTGGGCGGGCTGACGCTGACGGCCTGCGACGATGGCGCCAAACATGATACAGCGGACATCTCCCTGCCGCCTGCCCGCGAAGGCGTGGTGACAGACCGGTTCGCTCGCATGGCGCTTGGCTGCATTCACCGGGAATACCCGAACAAGATCAGCCATGTGTTGAATTCCGATGCTGACGTAGGAGCGCCGCGCGAACTGACACCAGCCTTCTATGGCTGCTTCGATTGGCACTCATCGGTCCATGGCCACTGGCTTCTGGTGCGCCTGATCAAACAGGCCCCTGAAGGCCCATTTGCAGAGATTGCAACAGACGCACTGGCAGAAAGCTTCACGGCTAAAAACATCGAAGCAGAGGTCGCCTACTATATGGCCGATGGCCGCAAGGGCTTCGAGCGCCCCTACGGCATCGCCTGGTACCTGCAACTGGTGGCCGAACTGCATGAAAGCAGTGACCCGTTACACCAGGAATGGCGGGAAACCCTGCGCCCGCTTGAAGACGCGATTGTGGCCAAGATGACTGCATGGCTGCCGAAGCTTGCCTACCCTGTGCGCCTTGGCACCCACAACCAAAGTGCTTTCGCCTTTGGCCTGATGCTGGACTACGCCCGCACTGTGGATGACGGTGCATTTGAGGCGTTGCTGACTGAGCGCACGCTGGATTTCTATGAGGACGATACAAGCTGCCCCATTGGCTATGAGCCTTCAGGCGAAGATTTCCTCTCGCCCTGCCTGATGGAAGCCGACCTGATGCGCCGGGTGTTGAGCGAGGCGGACTTTGCCGTATGGCTTGGCCGCTTCCTGCCGCGCATCCCGCGTAATGGACGCGGCGACTGGCTGGAGCCCGCGATCGTCAAGGACGCCAC
>Ga0070727_10001117_pt1 | contig 29551 bp, 29 predicted proteins | sample tdAd472_FD_66722 | JGI IMG/M metagenome (GOLD analysis project Ga0070727, IMG submission 66722) | Marine sediment microbial communities from the Atlantic coast under amendment with organic carbon and nitrate - tdAd47.2 | ecosystem: Environmental > Aquatic > Marine > Coastal > Sediment | place...
AAGACGAACTGCCGTACTGGCTCCATCACTACAATTGGCACAGACCGCATAGTGCATTAAAACGAAAGCCGCCCATCAGTCGAACTGGGCTGGATCAGAACAACCTATCGAGACTCCACATCTAGCCGTCTTTGCGGACCATGGTGCCGGTTTTGGGCGTCGTCGCTTTGACGTAGCTCCCCGGTGCGTCCTCGATGGGTTTGAGTTTGCCGCCGCCAGGTTTGCGGGCCTTGACCTTGCCGCCGCCTTTGCGGGCTACCCAGGCTTTCCAGTGGGGCCACCAGGAGCCTTCGTGCTGGGTCGCGGTTTCGAACCATTCTTCCGGGCTGGCCGGGTTTTTGTCGTTGGTCCAGTAGCCGTATTTCTTCGAGTCCGCCGGGTTGACGATCCCGGCGATGTGGCCGGAGCCGCCGAGGATAAACTTGACCGGTCCGGAATAGAGCTGGGTACCCTTGTAGCAGCTGACCCAAGGCGCGATGTGGTCTTCCTTAGCCGCGATGATGCAGGTCGGCACCTTGATGTCGCGCAGATCGATGGGCACGCCCTTCATCTTGATGCCGCCCGGCTTGGAGAGCTTGTTCTCGTGGTACATGGAATGGAGATAGAAGTTGTGCATCATCGCCGGCAGGCGGGTGGCGTCTGAGTTCCAGTAGAGCAGGTCGAACGGCATCGGGTCCTTGCCCAACAGGTAGTTGTTGATGACGAAGGACCAGACCAGATCGTTGGAGCGCAGCAGGCTGAACGCCGTGTTCATGATCGAGCCGTCGAGGTAGCCGTCACGCTCCATGTATTCGTCCAAGCTTTCCAGCTGTTCCTCGTCGACGAAGACCTTGATGTCGCCGGCGATTTCGAAATCGACCATGGTGGTGAAGTAGGTCACCGAGGCGATGCGGTCTTCGCCCTTCTTGGCCATGTAGGCCAGCGTCGCCGCGGTTAACGTGCCGCCGATGCAATAGCCGATATGGTTGACGGTCTTCTCGCCGGTCGCCTGTTCGATGGCGTCGAGCGCCTTCATGATGCCCAGTTCCATATAGTCGTCGAAGTCGATATTGGACTGGCTGGCGTCCGGGTTGACCCAGGAAATGACGAACACCGTGTGCCCCTGGTCGACCGCCCATTTGATGAACGATTTCTGCGGCCCGAGGTCGAGAATGTAGAACTTGTTGATCCAGGGCGGCACGATCAGCAAGGGCCGTTTGTAGACCTCATCCGTGGTCGGCTCGTACTGCAACAGCTGCATCAACTCGTTTTGGAACACCACCTTGCCCGGCGTGACCGCGAGGTTTTTGCCGACCTCGAACTTGTCGATGTCGGTCATGCGGATCTTCAGCTTGCCGCCGCCCAGCTCCATGTCGGCCAGCATGTGCTCCAGCCCGCGGACCAGGTTTTCGCCTTTCGATTCCACGGTGGCGCGCAGCACTTCCGGGTTGGTCAGCGCGAAGTTGGTCGGCGCGAAGGCGTCGACGATCTGGCGGGTGTAGAAATCGACCATCAGCTTGGTCCTGGCATCGATCCCGTCGACGCTTTCGGCCAGGGTGGTGGCGTACTTGCCCATCAGCAGGTAGCAGTCTTTAAGGTAGTTGAACGTCGGGTTTTCGTTCCAGGCGTCGTCCTTGAACCGCCGGTCGCCACGGCCCAGATCGAGCGCCGGTTCGACCTCTTCGCCCTGCAAGCGGCGCAGGGTGGTCTCGGCGACCTTGGCGTAGTCCTGCCAAAAGGCCATCTGGGTCTGGATCAGCTTGGTCGGGTCCTTCATCAACTCGGCCGACCACCGGGCGAAAGCCTTGCTGATCACCACCGGGTCGGGAAACACCGGCTCGTCGTTTTCGTTTGAGCGCGCCGCGTATTCGGCAATCAGCTTCTGCGAGCGCAGGCCCACGTCCATGAGGATCGTCGCCAACTCCTGAGGGTTGACGTCGGGCTGTTCAGCAGGGGGGGTCTGTTTCGCCATTTTTCGTCCTAGTCCAAAACCTGTTGGTTCGTCTTTTCGTCGAAGTCGCGGTTACCTGCCCCGGAACGTTGCAAAGATCAAAAGAAACCTCGGTTAAGAAAGCTCCGGTGTGCTTGATCGTACCAAATCTAAAAATCCTTGGGCACCGCAATGCCTTTTTGGTTGCAGGCCGCGACCACCGTGTTGCGCAGCAGGCAGGCGATGGTCATCGGGCCGACGCCGCCCGGCACCGGGGTAATGGCGCCCGCCACTTTCGAGGCCTCGGCGAAATCCACGTCGCCGACCAGCCGGGTTTTGCCCTCGCCTTTTTCCGGCGCATCGATCCGGTTGATCCCCACGTCGATAACGGTTGCCCCCGGCTTGATCCAGTCGCCCTTGACCATCTCCGGCCGCCCCACGGCCGCCACCAATATATCGGCCCGGCGGCACTCTTCGGCAAGCTCTTTGGTCCTAGAATGGGCAATGGTCACCGTGCAGGACTCAGCGAGCAACAACGCCGCCATGGGCTTGCCGACGATGTTGGAGCGCCCGAGCACCAAAGCCCGCAGCCCCGACAAACTGCCCAGATGGTCTTTCAACATCAACAGGCAGCCGAACGGCGTGCAGGGCACCATGGCGGTCTTGTCGCCGGTCACCAACTTACCCGAGTTGATCACATGAAACCCGTCGACGTCCTTCTCCGGCGCGATGCGGTCGATGACTTTCGATTCGCTGATGTGATCGGGCAGCGGCAGCTGGACCAGAATGCCGTGAACGTTGGGCGCTTCGTTCAACTCGTCGATCAGTTCCAGCAACGCGTCTTCCGAGGTCGCGGCGTCGAGCTTGTGCTCGAAGGAATGCATGCCGGCTTCCAGGGTCTGCTTGCCCTTGTTGCGCACGTAAACCTGGCTCGCCGGGTCTTCGCCGACCAGCACCACGGCCAGGCCGGGGGTCAGATCGTGGTCCTTCTTCAACTGGGCCACTTCCTCGGCCACCCGTTCGCGCACCTTGGCCGCAAAGGCCTTGCCGTCGATGATCGTTGCGTCGCTCATGCCTGTCGTTCCACCCATTCGGTTAGTTGCCTGATCAAGGCGCGCGGGTCGCCGTGATCGATTTCCAAAGTCTTGCGCCGGTCGGTTTCGCCCGCCACCAGGGTGAGCGCCGACTTGGGCAGCTTCCATTCCTTCGCCAGCATCTTGACCAGGGCGGCGTTGGCCTTGCCTTTTTCCGGCACCGCCGTCACCCCGGCCTTCAAGGCCTTCGCCCCTTCCGCGTCCTCGACCACCCCGCCGATGGCGTTGCGCGAGGCCTTGGGCGTCAGGCGCAGATGAAACCGGACCCGGCCATCGGGTCCGATGAAAAACGGTCCGCTACCCGGCAATCTTGAAGGCCAACCGGACCAGCATGTTCTGGACGAAGTAGAGCCCGAGGATCAGGATGATCGGCGAGACGTCGATGCCGCCCAGGTTGGGCAGCAGATTGCGGATCGGCCGCAGCGCCGGTTCGGTGATGCGGAACAGAAAATCCGCCACCATATAGACGAACCGGTTCGACATATTGATCACGCCGAACGCCGTCAGCCAGCTCATGATCACGCTGATAATCAGGGCCCAGATATAGAGGTCGATGACCGTCATAAATATCTGGAGCAGAGGCACCAAGACCACGTCCATGTTCGAAGTTCCCGCCTTCCAGTCCACAACTCAAAAAAGTTGTGGCTAACCTATCCTCCCCGGCGCGCCCTGGCAAGACGACACACATGCTTTTACAACCACTTTTCAACCGTCAAACCCCTTGACACCACGCCCCCGCGTCCACATTATCCGGCCACCACACAGTGTAAGGGGCCGTAGCTCAGCTGGGAGAGCGTCGCGTTCGCAATGCGAAGGTCGGGAGTTCGATCCTCCTCGGCTCCACCAATCCCCTCCCAAGGGATTGATTTACCTGTAAATCGTTACAGGACAACGCCTTAAACCTACAAAGTGGGACACCTGCGTGGTACACTTGGGGTATGGGCGATATGGCAAAACCTCCAGGCTTGTTGAGACGAAACGGCACCTACTATGCTCGGCGCAAGGTTCCGTTTGACCTCGTTTCTTACTTCGATAAGAAAGAATTTAAGGAGTCTTTGAATACAAAAGACTTCAACCAAGCCAAAGAAAAGCTCAGCATCAAATGGGTTCAGTGGAATGCTCTTTTTGATGAAGCGAGAAACAACAAAAGGCCTTTAAGGCGACGCCACAGTTTGAAGAAGAAAAGAAAGCCTCAACTCTCCAAGGCTGAGGCATTGCAGATTGTTACGGCTTATGTCGCTAAGATGGATGCCCAGTCAAAGGAGGGGACAACTCACTCAACCACCCTTCTCCCAGAGGAATACGAAGCAAGGAAGGCTGAGCTTCAAGATAGCATCGCATCTCTGCAAAGACCGAATGACCCAGAGGGAGAAATGCTCGTTGGGTCTGTCCTATACGATCTACTAAAAGAAAACGGCTTCGAAACCAACTTGTCAGACGAGGAAAGGCTACTTTTCTGGAGTTATTTGGAGCGGGGTCTTTTAGAGCTAGCAAAACGATCTAAAGCACGGCTCCGCAAAGACTTTTCACACGAGTTCTTTGATCCATTATTCGGCCCCAATACTCCCCAGTCATCCCCCCAAATAACCCTTGAAGAGTTGTGTCAGAGCTTCTTTGAAAATTACAAAGCAACCAATCGCGTAACAGAAAAGCGTCTCAAGAAAGTTCAGGTATCTTTAAATCTGATAAAAGAAATCCTAGGAGCAACCTTTGTAGCTTCTGAGCTTGATCGAGCATCTTGTCGTTTGGTTCGCGACACACTTGCGCAAATCCCAGTGAACCGAGCTAAATCCCTAAAAGGGCTTTCCCTTGAAGACGCGATCCGGGAGGGGACAAAAAGCAACCTGCCAACTATTGCTTTTGAGACACAAGACACACACCTGTCAGTTCTTTTCAACTTAGTGCGGTGGGGAAGTCGTGAAGGGTTGTCACCAACAATCGACACAAGCGACATTTCGGTAAGGGCGAGCAAGACACCTTCTGCTAAAAAACGCCACCCTTTTTCTGAGGAACAACTCATCAAAATTTTCAGAGCTCCGATCTATCGGGGCTGTAAGGATGACGAAAGAGGCTATGCGGAAATTGGCAAAAATCATCCTAGGAGAGGACGCTTCTGGGTCCCTCTCATTGCTCTTTTCTCAGGGCTTAGGATGAATGAAATTTGCCAGTTGCAGATTGACGACGTCAAAGTATCGGCAAAAGGCGGCGTCATACTCGACATCAATGCCGAAGATGGAAAAAGGCTAAAAACCCAAGACAGCGTGCGGAAAGTACCTGTCCACCAGGAGCTGATAAAAATTGGCTTCCTAAGCTATGTAAACCACATTCGTGCAAGCGGAGAAAAAGCACTTTTCCCAGAGCTTCCAGAAGGAAGCACGAGCTACCGCAGCGACGTATTCTCCAAGTGGTTTCGACGGTTCCTAGAAAAAGCGGGGGCGAAAGCTCCAAAAACCTCTTTCCATAGCTTCAGGCATAATTTCAGAGATGCGTTAAGGCAAATTGAGGCACCCCTAGAAATAGTTTCGTGCTTAGGTGGTTGGGCTGGGTCAAAGCAAACCCGAGAAAGCTATGGCGATGGGTATGTTGAAGGACAGCTAAAAGACTACATCAATAAAATCTGCTATCCAGGGCTTGATCTATCTTTCCTATACACGCCGGAAGGACTGAAGCAGGCTGAAACTAACTAGGCCACTTTTGTTAGATAAATTGATCTAGGCTCTCACATGACAAGGGACACCCCGCCCCCAATTGCAGATTTCAAGCTAACTTGTTGAGAATGAGTCACTTTTTGACTTGCAAACGTATGCAGGCTCCAGTCGTCAAATCCCGAGCCCTTACGAAAGCCCACAAACAAGGGCTACCAACGCTTTCACCGCAATCTGCTATAGCGTAAACTTTACCATAGGGAATAGGATCATTTTGTTAACGGTCATCTAGGTTAATGTGGTTCTAACGGGGAGATTGCAGATTGTCTAACGAGACAACAAATGACGTTTTAACCGCGCTTTATCAGAAAGACCTACCCAAGACAGCGTTGAGATTGCTCATACTTTTTTATGTAAAAAGCACGGGTCAGGCGAAGCGACTAACACCCCCGCTGTCTATTGCAGATTTGGCAAAAACACTTGGCGTGGAGCCCCGCACCATCAAGGGCGCAATTGCAGATTTAAAAGAGAAAAACTTGATTGCATCTAAAGGAAGGGGACGGACCCCTAGGCGCTATCTTGTAGACATTAAGAATGAGAATGCTAAAGCTCAAACCTACAAAATATCGAGCTCCGCAATGAGGCGGCGCATCCCAAAAATAGCCAAATGGTGAAATAAATTTCACCATAATTTAGTAACCATACAATTTTATATATACGCGCGCGTAAGCAGGCCGTATGGGTGAAAAATATTTCACCATAATAGATATACCTTGTAGGTAGCCCCGCTCTCCTAGGGGGAGCCAGCGACCACTAGGAGGATAAAGCGGGGCTACCTACAAGTGCGCTGAAAGCTCAGCTTCCATCTCAATATCGCTCCATGCTCAGTGAGCAAAAGACACCCGTTCCAAATCAAGATAGTGGTCAGGGAACTACCCAGTTCCTAGAACATTGGCTTAACTTGTAAGGAGCATTGCTGAGGCCTGAATGATGTGAAATCGCAGAGCCAAAGGTATGTCTATTTGGTCGGACGGCCCCGCCCCGCGTTGCAAGCATAGCAAACGCCCAGGACAGCTATTCAACCACCCAACTTTTACGCCCCGAAAATTGCCCCTCTTCCCGCTTCGGGTGGGTCTATGGGTTGGGCACTCATCTCACCCATTTTTTGGTGCTTCAAACCCGCAATAGTGGGGTTTTACAGAGCATGAAGGCGAGGAGTTGCCCCACGGTTCCCATGACAGGAGACAGCTTGAACGCATAATATGCCTCAATTGGTGCAAATAGGCCGTCTACTGCCCATTGCAATCGGCACGTTAAACGAACCCTGCAGCAATATTGACCATACCATTGCAGATTTACCTCCAATTGCAGATTGGCTAACTTTAGAAAAAGTACAGGAGGAAAGCTCATGTACGCGCGTACGCGCGTGTACATCCCTTAAAATCTCTCCATTTAGTATCTCTCCATTTATATAGAGGTGGCGCTGACGCCACCTTGGGGGTGGCGCTGACGCCACCTTGGGGGTGGCGCTGACGCCACCTTGCCTGAAGTGAAACAGGGGGTTTATGGCGTATCTAACAGCCCCTCTTTTGACTCTATCAGCCAGCAAAAGGCCTATTTTCTTTAAATCTGCAATCACAACCGGGATTGCGGGGTATACTCCTTTTTGAAAAACTGCTCCGATTTTTGGCGTCATATACAGCACTACCCTCTAGCTACAAGACTGCCGTTTTCAAAAACAATCCTTTACCAAAGCAGATTTTCTAAACCCTTAGCAAAATTGCGCTGGGCGGCTGGACATGGAGCCAAGACCTCTTCCATTCTTTTGAGAAAAACTTCTTTAGCCTGCTCAACAGGCACCTGATCTCGAAATAATTTTCTTATGGCCTGCTTTGTTTCTAAAGCGATCTTCGGGATATCATCGGCCTTGACCTCACCCTTTTCATAAAGTTCAGGCAACTCATCTACACACTCAAGGGCGCAGTATTTTGCCCTTAAAAAATGCGGCCCAAACCACCGCCTTTCCATTTGGACGATATGCTGAGACTGTATCTGCCCCGGCTGAAGTCTAGCCTTCCTCTTCCTCAACGCCATGATAAATGCTCCTTGCCTGACCAACCACATACAGTAGCTGCATTAAGCAAAGATACCACATCAATTAACTTAACTCAATATTGGTTAATTTATGATGTGCGGCATCTATTATCGATTTACCCCTGGCGCGCTAGCAGGTTCCGCACAGTAGTTGGATACCACTGCCCACCCCGCGCCGTTTGAATGCCTCGCACGTTAAGAGCATGGGCAATACCTTCCAGGGTCTCTACACCGGCCTTTTGCATCTCCCAAATAATGGGAAGGACATTTTCAGCAAAGCGCTGGGCATTAGCCTTGATGGTTTTGTGTCCTGCCTTTGCAGCTTTGGCAGGATCAGGGCTACCCAACCTTACCCCCCGAGCCTTGGCTGACTGGAGGGCGTCCTTTGTGCGCTGGGAGATCATCCGCCTTTCGTGTTCAGCAAACACGGCCATCATTTGCAACATTGTTCGGTTAGCTTCCGGCATATCAGTCGCAACAAAGTCTACGCCTGCCTCCATAAGGTTCGCCAGGAACGCCAAGTTCCGGGAAAGACGGTCAAGCTTCGCAATTACCAGCGTTGCCTTCTGCTTCTTACAAGCCTTCAACGCCGCCATAAGCTCGGGGCGATGGTTCTGTTTGCCAGACTCCACCTCTGTAAACTCAGAGACCAACTCCCAAGAACCACCATTGAGATATTCGGCCACCGCCCGCTTCTGAGCATCAAGTCCCAACCCGGAACGTCCCTGACGGTCAGTTGATACGCGGTAGTAAGCGATAAATTTGCCGGTGGTCATGTTTTAGCCCTAGGATTTATAAATAGCATACCTTGATTTGCTTTTTATAATATCAGAAGCAGACTGCCATGGGAATGGGGCGTTTTCATAGTCTGGTTCGGAGATGCTCTATTGAAAGCGGTGTCTGGTGAAGTATCGGTTGAGGATTTATATCAATTGCATGAGCCTAGCGACGAGCTTCCAAGTCTTAGACAGTCAGATTGTTTTTGAAGCTCAAGAATTTGCTTTGATTGTTCACGTGACATGCATTGCGGATCATACGGGTCGTCACGGCAAAGCTCCGCTCTTCGTTCACTTCGCCTTGCCATCTCTTCCCTTTCTGCTTTTGCCTTGATCCTTTCCGCCTCCGCATCAATCACATTCTCGTAGTATTCTTCATAGGGAATGAAATTGCCTCGGTGGGCATTTGCATATTCTTTATATCCATCCTCATTGAAACGAGAGAAATCAATTAGCCCCATAATCAATACTCCCAATGCCGCGAAAACAATTGCCAGCGCCCCCCTCCTCTTTTTCTTAATTGCCTCAAATCCATTTAACGGGATTGCAAACACGATAAATGCAAGCTGAACTGAAATTGATATGACAGCGATATATGCAATTGGATGCATAATGAAGTGCTCATCAACTGCGTCAGCAAACAGATAGTACGAAAAACAAACCAACGCAGAAATCAGCAACACCCCAATCTTTTTGAAAATGTTGCGCTCAAAAACCGCAAAACCTAAAAGCGCCAAGCTTATAAATAAGAAAAATACAAGAATAATTATTTCGCCCATTTTTAATTCCACCTGCCTGGAGAATGCCCTTTTCTTTAAATCTGATATTTAATGTTTGCGCCGCTCCACTTGCGGCAGTTCCCTTATCATCTCCCCAAAAGATTGCCAGTCCAGGGCTTGAAATAGACCTTTCCGTTCATAACCGTTCCTTGGTAAGTGGCATCCTCGCAATAAACGCGGAAGACAGGTAACTCCCTGCCGTTTTCAAAGACCTTTTCAACCCTCTGAACGTCCTTACAGGGATAGCCCGCCGAACGCACACCCAGCGCGGTATCATCTCGATCAGCTTTACCGAAGTGCATTTGCACAAACGATAAGTCACTTGCATTGGCATTCATGGAAAAAGCAAAGATGCAGGATATTGAAGCAAGCAGGTTTCGCATGACGGCCCCCTACTCCAATTCAACGCCGCATGCCTTTAGAAGGCGAGCAATGGGTGCTTTTGAACCTGTTAAACTTATTTTGTATCTGGTTTTGCCAAATTCAAAGATAACCTGATGTCCGGTCATCATGCCGTTGTATAGCAGTGATGCGGCTTTTTTGTTCGCTTCGATTTGACGAGAAAACATGATCGGACCAAACACTATAACATTACCAAATGAGAAATATTTTTCGCGAACCTCGACGACAGGGTTTTTATCGACCCGGTAGCGAAAGCTTTTTCCTTGCTCATGGACAGCATTGTTTGTCGGTATGTTTAGGGCTGTCCCCCCCGCTTCGCCGCAGGTTAAAAGCAAATCGGGGTAGCCCATGTCATTCATCGATAATGCGCTATATTTTTTTTCATCCGTCATCTCATCAATTGTTTCCGAATACTCCCATTTGGCTAGAGATGGACTTGCAGTTAGTAATAAGACCAAAATACTTGCCGAGAATGTGATCGCATTATTCATGTGATCCTCTTCTTTGTTGCAAACGCCACGTCCAAGGTGGAGTGAATGATCCTTGCCACAGCCCAAGCCCTTCTTGTTGAGCCTGCTGTTCAAGTTCCTGGTAATCCGGTGAATATTTTCTATAGGCCAGCGCCCACCCGTCACGGACTAGACGGGCATTGATTTGAATAGGCACGGTGGTGCAGGTTGCAATTAGCCGTCCGTATCGATCCCGTTTCGTCGCCTGACAGATCAGCTCATGCAAGCCAATGATTTGGGATAGGTGCGCTTTGGATTTCTTACCGCATGAATAGGGCAAACCTTGCGGTCCCGTGCAGTCCTGGCGCATCTCCGGCGCGTCTATGCCGTGCAATCGAATTCGTTCTCCCGCGACTTCAACAGTGTCGCCATCGATCACCTTAGGCGGGCCGGAAATTTCGCCCCCGGCAACAGGCAAAGCCGAAAAGAAAACCAAAATTGCTGCCAGCGCTTGAATGGACGCCTTCACGCAATCCTCCCGAAAAAGCAGAGCTTGCGGTACGCCCCCGCAAAGGTGCTTTGTGATCTCTGGTGATCCGGGAGTTAAGACAGCCGCACTGAGACGACCCCTATGACCTTTAGGCCGAGACCCTGGACATACGTCACAGGCTCCCGGACCTCAGAAGTCAGGGATGGTTTTGCGGTCCCATCGAACCGCTCAGTGCGGGGTGTCTTACGCCCCAGAACAGCGCGTCACTGCTCCGGTTGCGAGTCTAGCGGTGGTTTGTAGGTAGTGTCGAGAAGTTTTCGCCCACTCTTAAGGGAAAGGCTGTTGGGCTTGATTATTTGAAGCTCTTGGCTAGCGTTCGAGCAAGAAAGATTGGGTCATTTCCTAGCAGTCAATGCGCAAAGCAACGACTAATTGCATCTAAAAGCGCGTCGTTTGATTTGGTTTCACACTCCCAAATCACCGCAACCCTCCAATCTATTTTGATCAGAGCATCAATAGCAGCGCGGTCTCTCTCTATATTTTTATCCAGCTTCTCATGCCAAAAAACCTCATTTGTTTTTGGCCGACTCGCTTTCTTGCAGCCAGGGTGCTGGTGCCAAAAACACCCATGGACAAAAATGCAGGTACGATATTTGGGAAGGACAATATCGGGTTTACCTGGAAGGCCTTTGTGGTGCAGACGAAACCTATAGCCCATTCTATGAAGCAGACTACGAACCCGAACCTCAGGCCGGGTATTCTTACCCTTCACCGAAGCCATCGCCTTCGAGCGCTGCTCCTTAGTCAGGGTGTCAACCATTAGAATGCCGTCTCCTAACTTGGAAGATTTACGAAGTCCACGCCGACCCTTGTTTCGTGTTGCCCATGCTTTGACAAGCTTCTGTTCGCATACTCCGCACGCAGGACCGCTACCGCTTCAAATGAAGTCGGGACAAACTCAATATCACCATCTCCATTTTTACGCACACGCCGTCCAGAGAATGCCCCAGATACAGAAACTTTCCCGTGGTCATCGAGAAATATTTTCTCGGAAGCTGTTTCACGCGCCTCATCTGACATCATTGCTAAGCTTATCGGCGTTCCATCAACTTTGAGAAAAAGCTGACGACAGTGGGTAGCTTTCTCTAAAATCCTCTTTTGGCCCAACTCAGATTTTGTCGGCGTCAATCTTAAGGCAGATACTGGTAGAGTTGGTTCAAGCGATTTTTCCCATTCATCCCATTGCCCTAACACCATACTGCAAGCCGGAGAGACGCACACCCAATAGTTCTCTTCGCTGCCCGCAGCAACGCTACGAAAAATCACACCAGTGGTGATACGGTCCCCAACAAATTTAGTGGTGCTTAGAAATTCATTGAGTTTATGCACTATCTGGAAGTCTGGCGTGCTAGCAGGAAGTCTCGCAAGTTTCTGACTGCTCTTCAGAGCCTTTTTTGCTTCGACTGGTCGGAGCAATTGAGCCCCGAACTTTGCAACATCAGCTGTCACAGAATTACCAAGCGCCTCAAAAAGTCCAGAGTAAAGCTGCCCAATTTTCTCTTCGTGCTCGGCGGGCCCCTCTTTACTCAAAGCATGAAACATCCATGCTGCTTCTTTTATCGGGTCGTTAAGGATTGAGGCATTCTGCCTCACACCACCCTTTTCAATAGCCTCCTTTGCGTGGGCCAAGATGAGGTGAACCGGCGAAGGGCACCACTCTTCCAGAGCTTTTTCCAATTTGCCGATCAGGCGGTTAGGACCAGTTTCCTTTGACTCTATAACAACAAAAACATTGCCGGACTGTACCCACCGCAGCTTGTTGTCCGTCTCTGGGGCCTCAAAAACTGCTCTTTGTCCTCGAACCTTAAGCGCGTCTCCTAAGTCAGACGCCCTTCTCTGGAAGTAATTTTCGAGAATACACTGGGCAAATTTAGGTTCATCGGGACCGCTCCCATACACCCTGCGAACCTCGGCCATAAAATCCCTATCGAACTTGCCTCTAAGGAATGAAATTACCGCCTTTTTTGAAGGAACCGGAGCGGGAGTACCCACCTCTTCTTCTTCCTCTATAGCGTCATTGATCCGTTCCCGCTCTTCATCAGAAATCGCCTGCCCCCCTGCGCCCAACCGAAAGGCAACATCTAGAGCCACCTCGTCAAGCTTTGGGTCCGCCGTATAAATTATGACAAGATTGAAATAGGGGGTTTGCGAAAGATTTTTGATCACGTTTAGGGCTTTACTCGGATCACGGTCATCTTCCGGATCAAGATGATAGTCTAAAATCAATAGGTCTGATTGATGGAGCCTGCTTCGTTCCGCTAAATCAATATCGCTTTCTACATCACAGAGCCAATTGCGTTTCTGGCACATTGAAACAAGTTTTTTAGCCCGTTCCTTTTCATTCGCCCTACCGTGACGCCCATTCAGGGCAGATAGGTAGGTCGGAAAATGATCGTCCACCAAAAGAGCGGTCCGAATGCCTTTAATATAGGCCTCCCTTACGTCCCCCCTTTTCACCTTACGCATCGCCTAGCCCTCTAAATTTAATTACAAAGTTTGCTCCCGGCAGGATTTCGTATTCACTTTTCTCCGCGTAACTTATTTCGTGCCCACCTGCAGCCAGCGTTTCACGGCACAGGTATAGGCCGACCCCATGGCCGCGTACGCGCCTGGAGAAGAACAAAGTAAAAAGATATTCAACATCATCCGGATCAACGCCTGGACCTGTATCCCCGACGACTACAGCGCCCCCAACCACGTCTAGACATACCTTCCGCTCTTTCTCGTTGCCTACCCAGTACAAGGCGTTGTTCACCAAATTGATAAACACAGGAAATATTCTTGACCGGAATTCCTGCAGCTCTATCGCTTTAAATGCCTTCGAAGCCTCTAATGAAACGCCTAATCCAGCAATCTTTGGCCCAAAGAACTTCTCCAAATACTCAACGATCATCAATCCTGTAATAGTTTCCTTCAGGTCCCCCCCCGAAAGCTTCATCTGTGTAAGGAACCGCAATCGATCAACTAACGCCTCCTGAGCAGCCGTCAATCGCTTAAATGAGTCACTGTTCTGCACGGACTTGGGCAAGTTGCCGAGTTCATTCTTTACGATGCTGTATTGGTCATGAAGTTCATGTCCAACTATCTCGACCGCGATACCTAGCTGCGCCAAACCGTTTAACTCACCGACCTTTTCTGATAGTTCAGTCTCTCTATCACCTGCATAGGAGAATGCCCCGTCCAGATCGATACCCTCGGAAAGCTGCCTGAGCGCACGGATATAAGGTACGTATGTTCCTTCAAATTCAAGAAACAACCGCTCCCGAATGTCTTCCATCTCTTCCAAAGCAACGGCCAGCTTAATTTGCCCCTCTTCAAGTTCTTTCAATAGCGGAGCTACCGCTTGATAATAACGACCCCGGTCATCAGATGCCTGTTGTGCCATTCTAGTTGTTTCGCTGGAATGCAACCCACCGATCTCCCGCTCCCATTTGGCAACTTGGTCAGTGAGAAATTTCTGGTGCCGGCCAAGGTAAGTTTTAGCTATTTCAACCGGAGCCCTTACAGCCAGCTTCTCTGAAGCCTCACGCCATTCTTGAGTTACCCGTTCGACGGCAGCGACCAATGCCTGGTAGCGATCCCGATAGTTTCGATAATTTTCTTCCAGCTTGTTGAGCTTTTTCGGTCTGGGCGGTAGTCGAAGCTCTGACTTAATTGTCGTCAGCGCCTCCACGGCGTCTTCCAACATACCGACCGTATCGCCATCATTGCCCTTAATCGCGGCATCAAGTTGAGCGTCGATTTTGCCCAACCGTACCAACGCTTCATCCAACATTGGTGAATTCGCATTCAGCTTTTGGCGAAACTCTTTCGCCTTGAACCGCTTCGCACCCTTGGCTTTTTTTGCAGCAGCTTCATTCTTCTCAACGATCTCGGGCAACAGTTCGTCACGAACGGTGGATGCGGACCCGAAATAGCGTCGCGCAAGAGTTTTCAGAACATCAATGACAAGTAGTTGCATTTCTCTGCTTGCCTTGTTGTCAATCAACCCTTCACGGCCAGCCTTATCTCTTAGATTTGGGTTCATATGACGAGAAATAGCGATACGCCCGAACATACGGCGACTCGCCCAAAACTCCCGACCTGCATTGCTTTGGCGGCGTTCCTCAATCTTAAAAAGATCGTGCTCAGGTCGACCGTAAGGCATTACCCGAAGACCGTCCCGGTACATTGCCAACCCTGAGTGTCCGCTCGCCAGTTCATCTATCTTGCTATGAATGGCTTCAGGATGAGTGGAGTTCTTCTGCACTACCTCGTAAGTGCCGAAGCTAATTTCAAAAGGGCCGATCTTTGAGCGAGGTGCAGTGGAAACAGCTACAGACGGGTTAATTGTAGTTTCACCCATGTCCTTTCCGAATGCTTTCACTGAACAAGTGAAAACACCGTGGTCATCAAACGAACCTATGACTGAATGTTCGAGAGAACGAATAAACCCGATCCCCAAATGATCGTTGTGTGAAATAACTACGCGTTCATCATTGCCATGATGGGCCGCCACCAGATAGTCAAACTTCTCTGCGTCGGAAGCATAGGGGTCTGCAAAGCCGGTAAGGGTCCTTTGCATTGACTGCTTCATCGAGTCTATTTCTTCCTGCTGGCCTACTTGGTGAGGAGCTACCCAGCAGGAGAGCTGAAAAGAAATATCAGACACTAAAAGGCAGGTCCCTGAGCTATCCGCGCCACCCCACGCTTCCCAGCTTTCTAAATGCCTCTTGGAAAAAGCAGCATCAATCGCGGTGCTGGTAATTTTCTCAGAGGTCGTTTGAAAGGTCCGGCTGGACTTATCAACCCCTTCACGTTCAATCTTATCAAGTGCCTCCCAGGCATTAACCAGCCGTTGCTGCCTCTCCGGGTCCTTTTCACTTCCCCAAACGTTATCAACCAACAGATCAAACATCTTCGGAAGTTCGTCAAACAGATCATGAGGCTGTTTGAACGTGAAAACCGGTACATGCATGTCTTGCAACATCAAGTACGGGTTCTCAAAAAGCCGCCAATCGATTAGCGCTGCTACAAAGTTAGAATTTTTGCGTTTAGTTATGACTAGAGCGAGAGAGCCAAGTGCAGCGACAGACAACCGTCCGATACCTTTCTGTCCCTGTTTCACTCTAGGAGGGATGCCATTTCTATCGACCTCGGGAACCTCTTTGGCATCAAACTTGGACTCAGTACCAATAACCAACCAACGCTCTTGAAACTCGTTAAGGCTCATACCGTGGCCGTCATCCATGATCGCAGCCACGGGGACCGCCCCGTCAAAAATTCGGAGTGCTACCTTGCTGGCATAAGCATCATATGCGTTCTTCCACAACTCACTTACTGCTGTGGGGACATCGGCAATCTGCTCTCGACCAAGGTGGTCGATAGTCCGTGCCTTTGTTGTAAAAGCTATAGTTTTGGTCAATTCTTCCCCACTACCAAGACAGCAAGCGTAACCAAACTCCAATCCGCCCGCAATGGGGGAGTTCGCGTCATTCCGCCGCTATAGGTTGATTTTGGCGTTCAACTTCACAGTCCAGGTCCATTAAATATCTCTTTAAGGGAGCCAATACAGCCTCTCCAAGTGCAATCGGCACAGCGTTACCGATCTGCTTACCAGCAGCCATGAGCCCCCCCTCGAATACAAACTCATCCGGAAAGGACTGAAACCGTGCAGCTTGGCGCAATGTGATCCCATGGTGTTCCGTAGGGTGAACAAAACGTCCCTTGGAAGGATTTATACATGCTGTCGTCATCGTTGGACCGGGAACGTTAGGATTTATTCTACCGTAAACGTCTTTATGTCCATCATGACCCTTGTGGCATTTCAATACACGCCCCGACTCAGACCTACTACCGCCGTTCAAAGGCGTTGCCTTGAACACTTCGATCAGTTTGTCTGTATGGTTCATGTGAATATCATTTGGATCATCCTTCGGGGCCTTCACTTTGAATACTGTCGATGCCTTAAGCCACGGCTTGAGATCGGCATTTGCTTTGCATTCCTCCTCGCTCCAATGCGTCGGCTGAGGTGGCCAAGCAGGCCGCCCGGCCAGTTCTTTCGCTACGCCGATAATAAATACTCGTTTACGGTTTTGCGGCACGCCGAAATCCCGTGCATTCAGAACGACGGGATCGAAAACATGATAATTGCTTTTCTGTGCTTGCTTTAAAAATTGCTTCAGATAGCTCGCGTGCCTGGGCCACAAAAGACCAGGAACGTTTTCAACGACAAACAAGCGTGGTCGGAGCGCACGAACAAATTTGAAATAACGGATAAGAAGCTTATTGCGTTCGTCATCCACCCCAGCATCGTTGATCCTATGCGTTGAAAATCCTTGGCAGGGGGGGCCACCCATCACAATATCCAAGTCTCCGCTGCCGATCCCTGCTGCTTCCATAAACCGCTGGGGCGAAAGCTTGACAATGTCGTTCTCAAACAGCCTTGGTGGCTTAACGGCGTCAGCAATGAAGTTCTTCCTATAGGTAGAAGCCGAATGCCGGTCAAACTCGATTGCCGCCACAATCCTTATTCCCAGGTTCCTAGCTGAAAGCGAAAATCCGCCGGCTCCCGCAAAGACGTCCGCTGCTATAAGTTCTCTTGTCATTTAAACGATGCCCACAATGCCGCACCCCCAACAGGCAATATCAGCCCCGAATTCATGAACTATACTATGAGAATGAAAACCGCGTTAAGGCTTTCGACAATCCCCTAATAGCAACTCTGCTCTCCTTGCAAACGCTTGCAAACTCGACCCAATTGCAGATTACTGTTTTCGAATGGCACACTAAGGTGGTACACTATAGCCCAAGGCAGAACATTACAAGTAACTGATTTTTAAGGCGTTATGCATATTTGGCGGAGCACCTCCTCGGCTCCACCAATCAAACCCCTCCGCCAAAAGCGGAGGGGTTTGTTGTTTTTGGGGGGCCAGGTATTGCTTTTTCAGCCGGCGCAGGAATACTGGAGGGACGAAGGCTGGAAAAACGGTTGGGACCGAGACGTATGCCGTCAGGACATGAAATGCCGCGCGGACCCTATACGCATCCGGGGCTCGTCTTTTTGGTTTTGGCGCTGCCGTTCTACCTGAACGACTTTGCGTTCATCCTGCTGAACGGCACCGAAGGCGTTTACCTTGCCGACTATCTGACGCGGTGCCTCGTTCTCGCCATCATCTTTTTCTGGGCTCCGGCGCGCGCCATCGCGACAGAAAACCTCCGGACCGGTCGGCCGGTGGCCCTGTTTGTTCTGGCAGCGGCCCTGCTGCCGCTTTTTGGCCGGTTCATTTACAACTTCGTCGAAGCCCCCTTTGTCGCCGCCACCGGCCTTGAGGGTCTTTTCGAATTCGGCGCCCTCCAAAGTCCGCTTTTTTATTGGCTCGATCTAACCGTCGGTCTGCTTCTGGTCGCCATCACCGAAGAGCTTGTTTTCAGGAAATTCGCCTTGAAATGGCTCGAGGCGAGGAACGTCCGGCCCCTCCTGATCGTTCTTATTTCGGCCTTGGTTTTTGCGCTCATGCACTGGGGCAGCGGGCCGGGCCGTCTTCTCTACACCTTGATCAGCGGGGCGGCCTACATGGCGGTCTATCTACGCATCAGGACGCTATGGCCGCTGATTGCAGCCCATTGGGTCGAAGACTTCTTCGCCTTCGGACCCTTCGATCTTTTTTAAATGACCGTGACAGCGCCCTAATCCCAGCCCCTTGCCTCCACCCACATCTTATATTATCATTTATGATAACTTATATGGAGTTCTCCCATGCGGGAAACGGTGCGGTTTATTGAGGATTTGGTGAAAACCGGCGAGGCCAACGGCCTGACCGCCGAGGCGATTGCCGCGCGCGCCGGGATCAAGCCGTCAAACCTGTCGCGCATCCGCAAGACCGGGAAATTCAACGCCGATACCCTTGAGCGATTGCTGGCCGCCGTCGATTGCCGGATCGCCCTTGCCCCCCGCCCGCACGCCCAAACGCTCGGACGCACCCTTTCACTGGTCTGCAAAAAATTGAACGCCGGACGCCGGGTAAAAGCCACGCCGGAAGAGTTGCGCGCCCTGCTGTTGCGGTTCCGCTCCGGCAAACGGGCCGAGCGGTTGTTTTCCCATCTGGTCGGCGTGATTGAGGAGTTGCCGACCGAACAGGTCCACTCCCTGGTCATCGAAGGCGACGCGGCACTTCCGGCGCTCAAACGGATCGCCGACTACGTAGACGGCGGGGGGCCGACCGTGGATTGGATCGATGAGCAACTCCACCCCGCCTGAAAGCTGGCGGGCGCTCCTGCGCAACGCTCTTACCGCGCTCGACACCCTGCCGGACGGAGCGCATTGGACCTGGGGCGGCGGGACGGCCCTGGCTCTGCACCTCAATCACCGCCGCTCCTACGACATCGATATCTTCTTGACCGACGGCACGCTGTTCAATCAGCTAAGGCCCACCGTCAACCCGGCTGTGCGGCGGATCACCGACAACTGGCAGATACCGGGACATTACATCAAATTGGAATGCGACGGCGGCGAGATCGATTTCATTGCCGCGGCCTTACTCACCGAACCGGGGTGGGAAGAGTACCGCACCGAAGGACGGGTCTTACGTTTGGAAACCGCCGAAGAGGTCTTGGCGAAAAAACTCAACTACCGGGGATCGAACGCCCTGGCCCGCGACATTTTCGACTTTGCCGCTGCCAAGCTCTTTGCCCCGGACGCCTTAACACAGGCTATTGCCGCGTCGCCCGACGGTGCAGAGCGGGTTGCCGATACCATCACCCGCCGGAGGGACCGGATTTTACGCGAGTTCGACGCGGGCGCCATTGATCCGATGGAAAAAGGCGAAGCGGTGTTTTCCCTCGACCTGTTGGACCTTGCTGCCGACTTGCGTCAGCTGGCGCAAGGCGGGCGCTAAACGCCCCCTACTTCAGCGCGTCGATTTGGGCTTTCAGCTTGGCGTAGGGGATGGTGTCGGGTTTGAGCAGGGCGAGCAGCTTGTTCCAGTAGGCGAGCGCCTGCGTCTTGTCGCCCGCCTGTTGGGCGGCCATGCCCAGGTACCACAGGGCGTTGCTGTCGTTGGCGTCGACGGCCTCGATTTTCTTGACCGCTTCGATGAATTCCGGCGGGAATTTCCCGCCCTCGGGCGTGGCGCTCAAGATCGCCGAGGCGTATTCGGTCAGCACGTCCTTGTCCTGGGACTTCAACTCGACGGCCTTGGCGAACACCGGGACCGCCTGTTCGGCCTCGCCCATGGACAACAGGGTCCGCCCCAGGGTCTGCCAGCTTTCCAGGTCTTGGGGGTCGGCGTCGAGCTTGGCGCGCAGATCGGCGATTTGTTTTTGCAAGCCTTCGCTGGTGCCCGCCGGAAGTTTAACCGAGGTCTGCCGGGGTTCGCCCTTGGCGCGGCGCTCGGCCTCTTCGGCCTTGGCGGTTTCGCCCAAGACGCGGTAGGCCCGGGCCAGCTTGAGCCAGCCTTCCTTGTCGTCGGGGTTTTCTTCCAGCCGGGCGGCCAGACCTTCGACCATGGAGCGGATCATCGCGGACCGCTCCTCGGGGCTCATCTGCGCCGCATCGGCCATTTGCTCAGGAGTCGGCCCGCCGCTGCCCGATGAGGCTTGCGCGGCGTCCCTGGCGTCGGCGGCTGCGACCAGCTTGTTCAGCTCTTCCAACAGGCCCGGCGTCGGTTTCAGGGTCGCCGGGTCGACGCCTAAGGCTTTGGCGGTCTCGGCAATCTGGGTTTCCACCTGGGGCAGCCAGGCCGCATCCGGCGCGGCGACCGCTTTCATGTCGACCCAGTCCTGCAACGCGCCCTTGAGGTCGCCCGCCTTCGATTTGAGGAAGGCGTCGTAGAACCAGGCCTTGATGTTGAGCTTGTCGGCGTCGCGCGCCGTGGCGATGGCCTGGGTGACCGCGTCGTCGACCCGGCCGTCGTTGGCGAACAGCCGGGACTCGGCGAAATTGGTCAGGATGATCGCCTGGGATTCGGCGTCGTCTTTGACCAAGGCGGCGGCCTTTTGGAAGGCCTCGGCGGCCTCGGCGTAGCGGTCCATGGCGTAGTAGGACCGGCCGAGCATGCGCCAGCCCTTCAGATCGTCCGGGTTTTCCTTGAGCCGTTGGACCAGACTGCCGAGCATTTTTTGCAGCTCGGAATCGGCCATCTCGTTCCGCTCTTTTTGCAAATCCCGCTGGGCCATCGGGAAGTCGGGCAGGCCCGGTTTGCCAAGCGCCAGATAGAGCGCCAGGGAGGCAGCCGTCACGACGAACAAAGAACCGCCCAAAACCATAGGATTGATTTTTTCCGGCTGGCCGTCGCCGTTTTTTTGGCGCTCCGCATCGGCGGCCAACAGACGGCGCTGTAATTCCTGGCGGGCCGCTTCCATTTGGTCGTCGTTGAGCAGGCCGCCCTGGTGTTCGCGCTCCAACTCCTTGAGCTGCTCCTTGAACAGCTCGATGTCGTAGTCGGCGCGGTCGGCCTTGGCCTTGCCCGCTTTGAGCATGGGCAGGGCGATCATGGCCAGGGTAATGACCGTGAGGGCGATGATGGCGATCCACAGGGTCATGCGCTGTCCTCGTCTTTAAGCAGGGCGTCAAGCCGCGCTTTTTCTTCCGCCGTCAGTTTCTTGGCCGGGGCGGTTCCGTTCGTCCCCGCTTCGCCCTGACGTTTACGGTAATAGGCGGCCACGGCGGCGATGCCGATGACCGCGAAAATCGCCGGGCCGAACCACAGGAAATAGGTGATCCCCTTGAACGGCGGCTTGAGCAGCACGAAATCGCCGTAGCGGGCGACCACGTAGTTGATCACTTCGTCGTCGCTGTCGCCCTTGGTCAACCGCTCGCGGACGATGACCCGGAGGTCGCGGGCCAGTTCGGCGTCGGAATCGTCGATGGATTGGTTTTGGCAGACCACGCAGCGCAGTTCCTTGGAAATCTCGCGGGCCCGGTGTTCGAGCGCCGGGTCGTCGAGAATCTCATGCGGCTCGACCGCAAGGGCGGGAAGGGCCGGCGCGAACAGCGCCAGCGCCACGATCAGGGAAGCAACGAACCTCATTCCTTGCGCAGCTCCTCAACGATGGGGAACAGGATGTCTTTCCAGGTTTCCGGATAGATCGGGCCGATGTGCTTGTAGCGCACCACGCCCTTCTTATCGACGATGAAGCTCTCCGGCGCGCCGGTGACCCCGAAGTCGATGGACACCCGGCTGTCGCGGTCGTCGCCGACCAAGGTGTAGGGGTTGCCGTGACGGGCCAGCCATTGGGTCGCCGCCCCGTCGGTTTTCTCCCGCCAGTCGATGCCGTAGATGGGAATGACGTTGTTTTCCTTGAGCTTCATCAGAAACGGGTGTTCGGCCAGACAGGCGACGCACCAGGAGCCGAAGATGTTGACCAGGGTCACCTGACCCATCAAATCCTGGCTCGAAAACCCCTTATCGAAGCCCTGGATCGGCGGCAGATCGAAGGCCGGGACCTCGCGGTTGATCAGGGTCGAGGGCAATTTCCTCGGGTCCTTGGTCAGCCCGACGGCGAAATAGACGGCCAGGATGAGGAAGACCCCCAACGGCAGGAGGTAGACCAGACGTTTGCTCATGCTTCCCCGTTCCCCTTATTCCGCCGGAACCGCTGCGGCGTTGCCCGCCGAGCGCCGTTTGGGCGCGCCGACCCGGTGACGGCGGTCGGTCAGGCTGACCAGCCCGCCGATCACCATAATCGTTGCGCCGACCCACATCCAGGCAACCAGCGGGTTGAAGTAAAGCCGGGTGACGAACGCCCCCTTAACATCCTCGGAAGGATCGCCGATCACCGCATAAAGATCGCCCATCCAGGTGGTGTGAATGGCCGCTTCGGTGGTTGGCCGCTGGGAGACCGTATAGACCCGTTTTTCCGGCCGCAGGGTGACGAAAACGTCGCTCTCCCCGGCGCGGCGAACGGTAAACGACCCGCGCAGCGCGGCGTAGTTCGGCCCTTCGGCCTCGCGCGCCCCTTCGAAGGTATAGTCCCAGCCGGAAACGGTGACCGTTTCGCCGGGCTTCATCACCTGAATGCTTTCCACCTTCCAGGACTCGGCCCCGACCATGCCGACGATGGCGACGGCCAGGCCGAAGTGAGCCAAGGTCATGCCCCAGGTGGAGCGCGGCATAAGCGCCATGCGTTTGAGCGTTTCACCCGCCGGGGCGCGGAACAACCTGATCCGGTTGGCGAACTCCCAGACCGTCGAGGTCGCCAGCCAAACGGCCAGGAAGATACCGAAGGAGGCCAGAACGGTCGCCCCTTCCTTCATGGCGTAGGTCATGCCCCCCGCCGCCAGGGCGGCGACGAGAACGAACTTGAGCTTGAGCAGCGCCGGGAACAGATCGGCCCGTTTCCACGAGAGGAACGGCCCGACGGCCATGACGATGACCATGGGGATCATGATCGGCACGAAGGCCGCGTTGAAGAACGGCGCGCCGACCGACACCTTGCCCAGATCGAGCGCGTCGATGAACAGCGGATAGAGTGTGCCCAACAGCACCACGGCGGTCGCCGTGGTCATCAACAGGTTGTTGAGCAGCAGGCTGCCTTCGCGCGATACCGGCTTGAACATGCCGCCCACCTTGATCGACGGTCCGCGCCAGGCGAACAGCGCAAACGACCCGCCGATGGCGATGATCAGCAGCACCAAAATAAACACGCCGCGTTGCGGGTCGGTGGCGAAGGCGTGGACCGAGGTCAGCACGCCCGAACGCACCAGGAAGGTGCCGAGCAGGCTCAACGAGAAGGCGACGATGGCCAAAAAGACCGTCCAGGCCTTCAGGGTATCGCGCTTTTCGGCGACGATGGCCGAGTGCAGCAGCGCCGTCCCGGCCAGCCAGGGCATGAACGAGGCGTTTTCCACCGGGTCCCAATACCACCAGCCGCCCCAGCCGAGTTCGTAATAGGCCCACCAGGAGCCGAGCACGATGCCGACGGTAAGGAACGACCAGGCGGCCAGGGTCCAAGGCCTTACCCATCTGGCCCAGGCCGGATCGACCCGGCCTTCAAGCAACGCCGCGATGGCGAACGAGAAGGCCATGGAGAAGCCGACGTAGCCGAGATAGAGGAACGGCGGGTGGAAAGCCAGGCCGGGATCTTGCAACAGTGGGTTCAGGCTCTCCCCGTCGGGCGGCGGCGGAAAGACGCGCTCAAACGGGTTCGAGGTAAACAGGATGAACAGTAAAAAGCCGACGGCGATCAGGCCCTGCACGGAGAGCACGCGGGCCTTCAACCCGTCGGGCAGGTTGCGGCCGAACAGCGACACCGCCGAGCCGAACACGGCGAGGATCAGCACCCACAAAAGCATGGAGCCTTCGTGGTTGCCCCACACGCCGCTGATTTTGTAAAGCAGCGGCTTGGTGGTGTGGGAGTTCTTGATGACGTTGAGCACCGAGAAGTCGGAACCGATATAGGCGGCGGTCAGGGCGGCGAAGGCCACCGAGACGCAAAACAACTGGGCCCAGGAAGCGGGCGCCGCCACGTCCATCCAGCGTTGCTGGCCGCGGGCCGCGCCGAGCAACGGCACCGTTCCTTGCAACACGGCGACGAAAAGCGCCAACACCAGTGCGTAATGACCGATTTCTACCGTCATTGGGCGAAAGCCCCTTTCCTCAATCTACTTTTGCTTCTCAAGGTCGTCCTGCGCATGCTGCCAGGTGCCCGACTTCTTGAGCGCTTCGGCCACCTCGGGCGGCATGTAATTTTCATCGTGCTTGGCCAGAACGTTATCGGCCTTGAACACGCCGTTGATCAGACGCCCTTCAATGACCACGCCCTGGCCTTCGCGGAACAGGTCCGGCAGGATGCCCTTGTAGGCGACCGGCACCTTGTTGACCGTGTCGGTCACGGCGAACTGAACGGTCACCCCGTCCTCGGCCTTGCTCACGCTGCCCTCTTCGACCAGACCGCCGACCCGCAGGCGCTGATCGGCGGTAATTTGTTTTTCGGCGATTTCCGTCGGGCTGAAGAAGAAGACGATGTTTTCCTCAAAAGCGGCCATGACCAGGGCGACGGCCCCGCCCAAAGCCAAGAGCGCCAACAGAACGATGCTCAAACGGCGATGTTTGCGTTTCACTCTTTTTCTTCCTCGTTAACCGAAGTTTCTGCGGAACGGCGGCGCGACGGCTGCGACGCCTGAAGCATCTTCAGGGTCTTTTCGTCGGCCTTGAGGCTGCGGAAGCTGGCGAGCAGCAAAAGGGCCAGCGTCACCGCCGAAGCGGCGAAGGCCGGCCAGACGAAGGCGCCGTACCCGCCCATATCGAAAAAGTCTTTGATGCTTTCCACGCGTCGTTCCTCTAGCAATCTTATTCCCGGTGCTTCTAAGCGGGCAATGTGGCCGCTCTATGGCAGCCCGGTCAATTTAATCTCAAGCGCCGTTCGCCGATACGACCTGCCTCAAACGGATCGCCCGAATTTTCGTCGCAATCACTTCGCGGCGGATGCGCAAAAGCGCCACCCAGATATAAAAAGTCTTGTAGCCCAAGGCCATCAGCAACAGCGGGATCAGCATGTCCGGATGGATGGCCGGGCCGTCCATCTTGACCACGCTGGCTGGTTGATGGAGCGTGTTCCACCAATCGACCGAAAACTTGATGATCGGAATATTGATCACGCCGACCAGGGCGAGGATCGACGCCGAGCGCATGCCCCGGGTCTGGTCGTCAAAGGCGTTGATCAGCGCCATGTGGCCGAGATACAGGAACAGCAAAATCAGCATGGAGGTCAGGCGCGCGTCCCAAACCCACCAGGTGCCCCACATGGGCTTTCCCCACAGCGAACCGGTCAGCAGCGCTAAAAAGGTAAACGCCGCGCCCACCGGCGAGGTCGCCTTGGCGGCCAGATCGGCCAGGGGGTGTTTCCAGATCAAACCGACGGCGCTCGCCACGGCGACGGCGACGTAGCAGAACATGCCCATCCAGGCCGCCGGCACGTGGACGTACATCATCCGTACCGTCTCGCCCTGCTGATAGTCGGCAGGCGATGCGAACAGGGCGAAGTACAGACCCGCGCCCAACAGGACGACCGTACTCCAGGCCGCCCAGGGGGTCAGCGTTGTCGCCAGTTTCATGAACCGGTTCGGGTTGGCAAAACGATGCATTTTCCGTCGTCCTTTTCCGCGTGGCAGGCTTTTTAGCCGCCCTGACGCTTCATTTCCAGTGATTCCGGTCAATTGCGCGAGGGAAAACCCGAATAATTTTAAATTATGTCTATTCCAAGGCTTGTCTTAGTGCCGCCGCCGCGCCGAACGGCGCCATCGGCAGGGCGGCTAAAAGGATGCCGCCGAGGATGAACAACTGGGCCTTGACCTCGAACCCGCCGATCGCCGCGTCCACCGCGCTGACCCCGAAAATCAATATGGGGACGTAGAGCGGCAGCACCAGCAACGACAGCAAAACCCCGCCGCGCCGCGCCCCCAGAATCAGGGCCGCGCCGATGGAGCCGATCAGGCTCAAAGACGGCGTGCCGAGCAAAAGCGCGAGCAGCATCACCCCGAACCCGTCTGTGCTCATGTTGAGCAGGATCGCCAGCAACGGCGAGGCGATAATCAGCGGCAGCCCGGTGGTCAGCCAATGGGCGCAGACCTTGGCCAGCACGATGATCCCTAAGGGGCTGGGCGTCAGGGCCAACAATTCCAAACTGCCGTCTTCATAGTCGGCCTGAAACAGACGCTCCAAAGACAGCATGGAGGCCAGCAGCGCGCCGACCCAAATCACCCCCGCCGCGATACGGGCCAAAATGTTGAGTTCGGGTCCGACGCCGAAGGGAAACAGCACGGCGGTGAGCACGAAGAACATCACCACCATGATGCTGTCGGCTCCTTGGCGGAGAGCCAAGCGCAAGTCGCGCCGGATGGTCAGCAGGAACACGCTCATAGCATCAGGTCTCCCGCTTCGTACGGCGTCAACGGCACGGCGAATTCGGCCAGATCGAGCACCTTCGGCGTTTCAAGGGCGACGTCCATATGGGTGGAGAGCACCACCATGCCACCCCCGGCCCGATGCTCGGCGATGGCGTCTTCGAGCCGGGCGATGGACGCCTTGTCGAGCGCCGTGGTCGGCTCGTCGAGCAGCCAGACCGGGGCAGGAGCCGCGAAAATTCGCGCCAGATTGGCCCGGCGCTTCTGCCCCGCCGAAAGAAACCGTCCGGGAATTTCCGCCAAATGGGGGATCGAAAGAATATCGAGAGCATTTTCGACGGCCAGCGCAGCCCCGTCGCCGCTGGCATGCAGTCCCGCCCAAAAGGTCAGGTTTTCCGTCACCGTCAAAACCGGCTTGATGGCGTCGTGATGGCCGACGTAGTGCAGACGGCCCCGGTGTTCCTCCGGGTCGTCGTTGACCGGCTCGCCGTTCCAGGCCAAATGGCCGGTCGCCGGTTTGAGCAATCCGGCCATGACGCGCAACAGGGTCGACTTACCGCTGCCGTTGGGTCCGATCAGAACCAGGGCGTCGCCCGCATCGATGCTGAAATTCAGACCTTGAAAGACCAAGCGCTCCCCACGGATGCAGCTCAGGTCCTGGCCGCTGAACGTCGTCATGAAATCTATGCGTCCCAGTGATTGCCCATGTAGGGGTGGTATAACAAATAACCGGGAAAGGGAAAGAGTAAATCAAAAGGACGTCGTGGATACCCGGGTCAAGCCCGGGCATGACGGCACTGTTTACATCAAACTCTAAGGCGAGCGAAGCAGGCCGCATGGGCGTCTGAGCCCCGCGAGTTAATACGAGCGAGCCTAGCGAACGGAGTGAAGCCCCGGCGCTTGAGGGAACTTAGCGAAGCAAAGCTAACCACAATAAGAAGCGGCCTGGTTCGGGGAGAAACCAGGCCGCTGGGGATCGGCATCCGTGGTTACCAGGGTTTGGGGGAGAGGGGGGACATCTCCCCGGCTCCAATAATTGGAGACCTGATGGTTATAGTTAGCGCCCCGAATGTGGCGAATTTGTGCCCGATTTGTCTTTTTTGTCTTTTTTTTCGTTCCACACACTCAGCCATTGAAAAAGGCGGCCCTTTCGGCGCCGCCTTGATCGCATCTTTTTACTCGAGAAATCCGACTATTCGTAAGTCCGGATGTCGTCGATGACCTTGCCGTCGTTGGCCAGCGATCCGGCCTCGACGAAGGTCACGTCGCCCTTGAGCTTGCAGACCTGGCTCAAGCTGTCGCGAATGGCGGCGGCCAGATCGTCGTTGCCCGCCCCGTTGAGTTCGCAATGCAACACCATGAAGTCCTTGTTGTCGGCGTTGTCGACCACCAACCGGCCTTTTTTGATCTCGTCGTGGCGCTTGACCACTTCGGCCACCTGCTCGGGATGAACGAACATGCCCTTGATCTTGGTGGTCTGGTCGGCGCGGCCCATCCAGCCCTTGATCCGCATGTTGGTCCGTCCACACGGGCTGTTGCCCGGCAGCACGGCGGTCAGATCGCCGGTGGCGAAACGGATCAGCGGATAAAGGTCGTTGCCCAAAAGGGTCACCACCAATTCGCCGACCTCGCCTTCTTCGACCGGCTCGCCGGTGCCCGGGCGGACGACTTCAACGATCACGCCTTCGTCGCAGATCATGCCTTCCAAGGCCGGGGATTCGTAGGCGACCAGCCCCAAATCCGCCGTGGCGAAGTTTTGATACATCATCACGCCGCGGTCTTTGTATTCGGCGCGCAGCGACGGCGGCAAGGCTTCGCCGCCAACCATCGCCTTGCAGATCGAGCCCATCTCGAGGCCCATCTCGGCCCCTTTATCGAGCAGGGCCTTCAAATAGGACGGCGTGCCCGAGTAGGCGACCGGCTTCAAGTGCGCGATGGCCGCGGCCTGCTGTTCGGTGTTGCCGATCCCCGCCGGGAAGATGGTGCAGCCGACGGCGCGGGCCGAGGCGTCCATGATCCAGCCGCCCGGGGTCAGGTGATAGGAGAAACTGTTGTGGACCAAATCGCCCGCCCGAAAACCGGCCGCATAAAAAGCCCGGCCGCCGCGCCAGAAATCGCCTTTGCCCTGCGGCTCGAAAATCGGCCCCGGCGACTGAAACAGGCGGGACATATTTTCCAGCCCGACGGCATTCAGCCCACCGAACGGCGGCAGCGATTTCTGCTGCTCGATCAGGTCGTGCTTGCGGGTCAACGGCAATTTGGACAGCGCGGCCCGGTCGGTGACGGTTGCCGGGTCCAGGTCCTTGAACAAGTCGCCGTAGAACTTGGTTTTGCTCTTGGCATGGGCGAGCTGTGCCTGCAAGGCCTCGAACTGCGCGCTTTCCCGGGCGTCGGCCGAGCGGGTTTCCAAATCGTCGAAATATGTGTCGGACATTGGTTCGGGTCCTTGTGTCACACAGAATTTTTGAACGTGTTGGACGGTTCGGGACTCCGATGAGCCCCGGATCGTCCGGTTTTATTCGCCTTAGCCGTAGTTTCTTACGCCAGCCAGCGCTTACGACGCCGGTAATGCTTAACGTCTTTGAAGCTCTTACGGCCGCCGCTATCGAGGCCGAGATAGAACTCTTTGACGTCTTCGTTGCTACGCAGCGATTCGCCGCTGCCGTCCATCACGACCCGGCCGTTTTCCAGAATGTAGCCGTAATCGGCGTACTTCAGGCCGACCATGGCGTTCTGTTCGGCAAGCAGGAAGCTCACGCCTTCTTGTTCGTTGAGCTTATGGACGATTTCAAAAATCTCTTCCACCAATTGCGGCGCCAGCCCCATGGAGGGCTCGTCCAGCAAAATCATCTTCGGGTTGGCCATCAGGGCCCGGCCGATGGCGCACATTTGCTGCTCGCCGCCCGAGGTGTAGCCGGCCTGCGATGTGCGGCGTTGTTTCAAGCGCGGGAAATAGGTGTAGACCAACTCAAGGGAGTCGTTGATCCCGCTGCGTCCATCGCCCCGCGTATAGGCGCCGGTCAGCAGGTT